>ERZ827490.2591-NODE-2591-length-18842-cov-3.592165_pt1 | contig 18842 bp, 23 predicted proteins | sample MGYA00519770_ERZ827490 | MGnify/ENA primary metagenome ERZ827490 (study PRJEB31778, sample SAMEA3449324) | human gut metagenome | biome: human gut; feature: human-associated habitat; material: faeces | place: United Kingdom | collected 2010/2012 ...
ATCCGTCCTTTCTTTGAGAGCCAGCTGGACATTTGCGGAGTGGAATTTTCGACTTCTATCTGATGCACGCTCAGAATAAGAACACTTTCCGTCATTTTAAGGAATGCCATGCCTATGAAACGGCCTTGGCGTTGAAGGCGGAGGGCAAAGTGCGCCATGTGGGAATATCCTTCCACGACACGGCGGAGTTTCTGAAGCAGATTTTGACGGAGTATCCGCAGATCGAGGTGGTGCAGCTGCAATTCAACTATTTGGATTATGACGATCCCACGGTGCAGAGCCGCAAGTGCTACGAGGTGTGCCAAAAGCACGGCAAACCGGTCTTTATCATGGAACCGGTCAAGGGCGGTAATCTGGTGAAGCTGCCGGAGGCGGCCAAAGCAGTGCTGGACGACCTGCACGGCGAAAGCCCCGCCAGCTATGCCATTCGTTTTGCGTCAAGCTTTCCCGGTGTGGCCATGGTGCTGTCCGGCATGAGCGATATGCAGCAGATGCGGGAGAACACAAGCTTTATGCAGAGCTTTACGCCGCTGAATGAGACGGAGCTGGCGGCCATCGAACAGGTGAAAACTATTTTCCGGGGAATGAATCTGATCCCGTGCACGGGCTGCCGGTATTGCGTAGCGGGCTGCCCCACGCATATTGCCATTCCGGATCTGTTTGCCCTGATGAACGCTAAGCAGCTCCATCACGACTGGAACGCGGACTATTACTATACGCAGGTGCATGCCGCGCCGGGACGAAAGGCTTCGGATTGCGTGAAGTGTGGCCGATACGAAGATGCTTGTCCCTAGCATTTGCCGATCCGACAGCTGCTGATGGATGTGGCGGAGGAATTTGAAAAGCCGCAGGACGCCAAATAAGGAAAATGGAGGAGAAGCGAGGGATGAAACGACTGCTTGCTCTACTGCTTGCATGCCTACTGCTGGTACTGAACGCCTGCGGTACGCCGACAGAGGACGCCGCAAATACGGAGCCATCGGAGCTGACAGCAGAGGAGCTGCCGGAGAGCTGTCGCCGCTGGTTCGACATTGCCGCCAGCAGCGGCACGGCGGAGCCCGACAGCCAGCTGCCCTTTGCGGAAAAGGGCCACGACTGCACCATTGACGGCGGCGGAGAGCCCTGCTTCAACGGGTTCGACTGTGTGCTGATCACCGGCGACGGTACGCTGACCTTTACGACCATGGGCATTCGCTGCGGAGGAGACCGGTTCGACCTGCCTGCGTTGATGGTGGCCGGTGACGTGACGGTGGTTTGCCCGGACATGGAGCTGCTGAGCAATGGCAACGCGCCCGCGTATACGCAGCTGGGCGGCACAGTTTATACCGACTGGATGCAGGTGAATGGCGAGGTGCTGGTGGCGGACGGCCTGCTGTTAGCCCGCCAGCTTTTGGAAGCGAAAGCCTGCACCTTCCGGGGCGGCGTGGCGCTCATAGATGAATACAACGTTGACAGTGCCGCGGCGATCGTGATGAGCGGCGGACAGGCGTATTTCAACGGTGAGCTTCCCAAGGAATCGACCATCGAGGGCGGAGCGGGGACGCTGGCTGCCGCTAATTTGGCATCCGTCACCGCAAATTCCTATAATGCTACGCTGCTGGATAATGAACAGGACGGCGGCGCGTACTACCAAACGGCCTTCAGCGAGGAGTGGGCTCCGGTGGACGGTGAGAGCGTGATGTGGGACGGTCTTTGCGCGGCGCAAGTGGAGCCGCTGTGCTGGTTTGGCGGTACGATGAAGCTGAACGGCGCGGCCCTTGAAGATCTGCTGCCTTGGGGTGCCCTGCATCTTGAGCTGACCGGAAGCAATGCGATTTCCGGAGAGCTGGGCGGTACAAGTCTGCTGTTTACCGGGGACGGAAGCCTGTCGGTGAGCAAGCTGAGCATCTGGGCTGGGGCGCTGTGACCCGTCCGGTGCTGGCTGTCCGGGATGGCGCGGAGATCACCGTTACCGGCAGTGAGGAGTTGGCCATCGGCAGCAACGCGGAGCAGGAGGGACTGCTTCTGCTGGAGGACGGTACGCTGACCTGTCCCGCCCTGTGGCTGCAAAACGCGGCGCTGGTGGTGAAAGGCGACACACTGCATGTGACCGGTGATTGCAGCATCGAGAAGGGCAGCGTCACTGTGGAGGGCGGCACACTGATCCTTGACAGCGGCCTGTGGCTGGGCGAGGGCGACGTTACCGTTGCCGGCGGCGAGATCGTCGTACCCGGCGGGGAGGATGCCCTGTGTTTGGACAAGGGAAGAGTCACGATAAACGGTGGCACGATCCGCGAACCGTAAGATAAAAAACGCCCGCATACCGGTGGTATGCGGGCGCTTTGAAAAAGCGGGGATCATGCGGCCTTGAGAGTCAGAACGGTGAAACGGATCGGAGCCGCTTCGACCTCCGGTTCTTCCAGTTGGGCCAGCATTGCTTTGACGGTGCTCCAGCAAAAGACAAGACCGAACAGCAGCGGCACGCAGACGGCGGCCTGATGGCCGGCGGTGCTCATGGAAAAGGCGGATACCACCACCAGCATGAGGGAAACCACAGCGATTGTCAGGTAGGCACGGATGTTTTTCATGGCAGATTCCTCCTTAAAATTTGAATTTTAGGCTTGTGCTTTAGACAATTATATAGTAGAATATTTAACAAGAAAAGTAAAACGATAAAATATGACAGCAGATATCAGGATTACTGACAGTAAAAGGAGGCGGAACCATGGAAACAGCACGATGCAGAGCCTTTTTGGCGGCGGCAGAGACCGGAAGCTTTTCCAAAGCGGCGGAAGCCCTCAGCTACACGCCGTCCGGCGTGAACCAGCTGGTGACGGCGCTGGAGAAGGAGCTGGGCTTTCCGGTATTCCGGCGGAATACAAAGGGCGTGACGCTGACGGAAAACGGTGAGCTGCTGCTGCCCACGGTGCGGGAATTTCTGCGGCAGGAGGATCGTATTTTCGAGCTGTCCGCCGAGATGAACGGCCTGCTGATCGGCAGCGTCACCATCGCCTCCTATTCCAGTATCGCCACCCATTGGCTGCCTGCGGTCATCAGTGCGTTCCAGCGTGATTATCCCCAGATCCACATCAAGCTGATGGAGGGCATTTGGCAGGAGGTGTCCAAATGGCTGGACGACCGTGCCGCAGACATTGGATTTTTTAGCTATCAGGAGGGCATGCCCTATGAATTTATCCCGCTGGCGGAGGATCCCATGCTGGCGGTGCTGCCCCGGGATCACCCCATGGCCAACGCGGAATGCTATCCGCTGGAGAACTGTAAATATGACCGCTTCATCATGCCGGCCCTGGGCTGTGACGACGACATAGAGGCGCTGTTCACCCAGAACGGTATTGAGCCCAATGTGCAGTTCACCACGCTGGAGAGTTTCTCCGTCATGTCCATGGTGGAGCAGGGGCTGGGCATGAGCATTATGAACCAGCTTATTACGGAGAAGCGCATCTGTGATATCGCCATGCTGCCTTTGGATCCGCCCTCGTACTGCACGCTGGGCGTGGCCATGAATTCCAAGGCCGATGTGTCTCCGGCGGTGAAAATGTTCCTGAAATACGCGGTCAGGATGCTGACGCGGATCGAGAAAGCGTAAGCGCGGCGAAAGGGGAGGACAGGCATGGAACGCCGACAGAAAACATCCGGCGGTAATGGCCGCCGACCTACGCTGAAGGAGTGGCTGGCAAAGCTGATGACGGTGCCGCTGGGCCGTTGCCTGCCGGAGATCGCCCTGTGCATGCTGGTGTGCTGCATGCTGACAGGCTATATTGTACTGCACTTAGAGCAGAAGGAGCAATACCGGCAGGATACCTTTGAGGTGTACTTGCAGGAGCATGGTCAGCAGGATTCTACCGCGCAGACGGAGCCGGAGGTGACGGTTCCGCAGAAGGGCGTCACAACGCCGCCCGATGAAGCGGCGCTTCCGGACGACGAAGTCACAGAACCGGAAGAAACTACACCCCCGGAACGGGCAGAGCATGTGTATGCCTCGCCCAGCGGAAAGCGCTATCACTATGACGCGGCATGTCCCGGCAAGAACGGGCAGGAGATTACATGGGACGAGGTAGAGCGGCGGGGACTGACACCCTGTAAGAAATGTGCATCATAAGAAAAAGGACGGCGTGGCCGTCCTTTTTCTTATGGAAGCGGTCATCCCCGCCGCACCCGGTAGACCCGGACGGAGATGGTATAAGAGATGACAAAAGCAACGATGGTGATTGCCAGCACCATCAGCAGTGCCGAATAGACGCTGACAGTGTCCAGGGATGCGATCACGTCATCTGTGTTCATAGCAAAATACGTTACACAGCCGCAGGTCAGCAAAATGTAGATGATGCGGCCCTTTTCTACGCCCAAACGGAACATCAGAGGCAGGTCTATCAGCATCATCAGCAGAGCGCCGCAGGCCACCAGCGGAATGCTGATCAGCGTCTCAGTGTTAAGGGGGACATGCTGCACCACGCTGACTACCACTTGTGACGCGGCGGACAGCAGCGAGATACTTCCGATCAGCAGCAGGCCCAGCGCATACTTGCTGCCTACGATGGATTGGGAGGTATAGGGCATCATGGCCGCCAGCTCATCCCATTTGCTGCGCTCATCATAGGCCAGCGCGGTAATAGGCATCATAGCGCCGTAAAATACAGCAAACGCTGAAGTGGGCAAGCCAGGGATACAGGCGAAAACCACCATTAGCAGCAGAATGATCTTCGTCTGCTTGTATAGGGTCAGAATATCCTTTAACAGCAACCCTTTCATCTCCGTGTACCTCCCTTTGCCAGAAACAGGATGATGTCCTCCAGATTGGTGTGCTCCAGCGGCAGGTCACGGGAGACCTTATCCCGCAGCACCAGCGCCCGCACACCGTAGGGGTCATGCTCCACGCTGACCACGCTGTTCTCCGGCAGATCGGCCAGCCGCTCATGGGACAGCCGCGCCAGGGCATATTCCTCCAGCAGGCGGTCCTTTTCCTCACACAGCACCAGCTTCCCCTTATGCAGGAAGGCGATGTAGTCGCAGATCTTCTCCAGATCGCTGACGATGTGGGAGGACAGCAGAATGGAACGATCCTCCTGCCGGGTGTACTCGTTGAAGATGTCCAGGATCTCATCCCGTACCATGGGATCAAGACCGCTGGTGGCCTCGTCCAGAATCAGCAGCTTCGCCTGATGGGACAGAGCCACGGCGATGGCCAGCTTCATCTTCATGCCGCGGGAGAAATCCTTGAAGGCCTTGTTCCGGGGCAGGCTGAACCGCTGCAAATAGCCCTCGTAGGTCTCCTGCTCCCACTGGCGATACGTGTTTGCCATGATCCGACCTACGTCGTTGGCGTTCAGCACTTCAGGAAAATAGGCCTCGTCCAGCACGATGCCAATGTCCTCCTTGACGGCATGAAAGGCGGCGCTCTGGTTATCCACCCTCAGCACCGATACGACGCCGCTGTCCCTGTGGACAGCGTTCATAATCAGCTTGATGGTGGTACTTTTTCCCGCGCCGTTTTCCCCCACCAAGCCCATAATGCTGCCGGAGGGCAGCGTCAGGTCAAGACTGCCCAGCCGGAAGCCGGGATATTCCTTTGTCAAACCGTGTAATTCGATGGCATTTGTCATTCCGCATCGCTTCCTTTCATTTTCCACATGAGCCGCAGCATCCGCACGGCTTCCTCCTCCGTCAGCGAACAACCCTGCGCCAACGAGACGATCTCGCCCATGTGATCCTCGATCTGCTTCAAATGAGCTTCCCGCACCAGCTCCAGATTCTGCTCCGCCACATAGCAGCCTTTGCCGGGCACCCGGTCGATGAAGCCGTCACGCTCTAACTCGTCATAGGCGCGGGTGGTGGTGATGACGCTGATGCGCAGGTCTTTTGCCAGCGTCCGGATGGAGGGCAGCGCGTCTCCCGGTGACAGCTCACCGGAGAGGATGCAGTTCTTGATCTGCGTGTAGATCTGTTCGTAGATGGGCTTTCCGCTGGCGTTGCTGATGATAAGATCCACAGGAACACCTCCGTCACAACTGTATATGTTCGATATAGACAGTATATGCACAGCAGTATGGTTTGTCAAGAGGAAAATAAAAAATTTCCCTGACCATCGGTCAGGGAAATTTTTATACATGCTATGTGGTGCTGCGTCAGAAAACGCGGCGTGCCGACAGGTAGCGGCTGGCATAATAGCTCTCGCTGAGGCTGGAGATGATCACGCCGCGGCTGGTGGAGGCGTGGATGAACTGTCCACCGCCGATGTAAATGCCCACGTGGCTGGCCGCCGAGCTGGTGTTGTAGGTGCCAAAGAAGAACACCAGATCGCCGGGCTGCAACTCACTCTGGGAGACGGCGTACCCGTTATTCAGCTGGGGCGTCGCACCATGAGCCAGACTGACGCCGAAGTTGGAAAACACGTGCATGGTGAAGCCGGAGCAGTCAAAACCGCCGGAGCCGGTGCCGCCGTAGGCGTAGGGCGTGCCCAGATACTGCATGGCGAAGGAGACGATATCACTGCCGGAACCGCTGCTGACGACGGTGTCAGTGCTGCCTTCGGCGGCGCTGTCCTCGGTCGTGGCGTCCTTCGCGGCGGTGGTGGCCTTATTGGCGGCCTTGACCGTCACCTTCGGTGCGGGCGCTTCCTTCTCCATGGTCAGATCCAGATCGTCGCCAGTGACATAGCCGGTCTTGTCGCCGCTCTTGACGGCGAAGTAGCCATTCTCCAGACCGGTGACCTCCACGCGGTCACCGTCCTTCAGGGTAGCCAGCACTTCGCTGCTCCCGTCGGCCTCCTCCAGCAGAGACATTTCCTCGGCGTCGACCACGCCGTAGGTCTCAAAAGCTTCGTCATACTTCAGAAGCTCGATATACTCCGGGGGAATAAAGCCGGTGCAGTCGTTATAGCTGACCCGGAACCAATCGCCCAGATCCTCCATCACGGACACGATAGCGTCCAGCGGAAGCAGGATGTAGACGTTGCTCTCCTCGGTGGGGTCAAAGAAAAGGGGAATGTCCTTTTCCAGCACACGGCCCACGGACTTGACCTTTGTTTCACTGGGCAGCAGGCGGGGAAGCTCCGGCTTCTGGCCGTTGGCCTCCAGACCGGATGCCAGCGCGGTCTTGATGACAGCGGCGTCCTGCGCGGTGGCTGCGTCGGTCGTGGTCGCCCACGCGCAGACGACGGTATTACATAGCATTACCGCAGACAGTGCTGCCGCGGTAAGCATACGACTGTAGTGAGATCTCATTGGGCGCCCCCCTTACAGCTTTCCGGCCAGCGCACGCTCCAACCAGATGGAGCCAACGTCCATGGCGGCGTACAGGCTGCTTTTTTCCGACTTCTTCACCACGCGGTCGCGGGATTTCAGGTCGGGATCGGTCAGCTGAAGCTGCACGGAAACGCGGGTGGCGACGTCCATATCCTGCTCCTTTTTGGATTCCAGGATCTGGAACATGACGATATACTTATCTGCCATGGAGCCATAGTAGATCAGGTTGTCGATGCGCCGCAGGGGGTGGTTTTTATAAACAAGGCCTTCGCCTTTTTTCACATCTGCCATTGTTTTGTGTCCTCCTGTTTAAGAATTTCCATCGATTAACAGGGGCAAACACGCCGGACAGCACAGCTTTCCGGTGCGTGCTGACCGCCAAAACCATGCTTGCCCTTGTCAATCAACGCTCACCAGTATAGCACAAAAAAGGCCCTGTGTCAAATCGCTGGCAGGAAGGTTGAGAAAAGCGACAAAAAGGGAAAGAAACCGTCTGGTTTCTTTCCCTTTTGTGCGATTTTCACGTCAGATATCCAGATACCGTTTGACCAGTATTTGCAGCAGCTCGTCCCGGTCGATCTTACAGATCAGGGTACGGGCGCCGTTATGGTTGGTGATGTAGGTGGGATCCTCCGACAGAATGTACCCCACGATCTGGTTCACGGGATCGTAGCCTTTTTCCTTCAGTGCCTCATACACCGAGGTCAGCACATGGTGCACCTGCTCGTCCCGATCCTCTGCGGCATTAAATTTTCTGGTATAATCGTCCATTGAGGCACCGCCTTTCTATCCAGCGTTTACTATATCAATTATACGACGGATCGGCGAAACTGTAAAGAGCTATTTTTACTTTGTGCCGAAGATCCGGTCGCCGGCGTCGCCCAAACCGGGCACGATGTAGCCGTTTTCGTTCAGATGGTCGTCCAGCGCGGCGCAGTAGATCTCCACGTCGGGGTGACGGTCGTAGATGAACTGCACGCCCTCGGGAGCGGCCACCAGGATCATCAGTTTGATGTTTTTGCAGCCCAGCTCCTTCATCTTGGTGATGGCCATGTCGGCGCTGCCGCCGGTAGCCAGCATAGGATCCACGATCAGCACGTCGCGCTCGGCGATGTCCTTGGGGTACTTCAGGAAGTAGAAGTGGGGCTCCAGCGTTTCCTCGTCGCGGTACATACCGATATGTGCCACGCGGGCGGAGGGGATCAGATTGAGGATGCCGTCCTCAAAGCCCAGACCTGCACGGAGGATAGGAACGATGGCCATCTTTTTACCGGCCAGCACAGGCATTTCGCAGGTGCACAGAGGCGTCTCGATGGTCTTGAGGGTGGTGGGCAGGTCGCGGGTGGCCTCGTAGGTCAGCAGCATGGCGATCTCGCCCACCAGCGTGCGGAAGTCCTTGACGCTGGTGTTCTTGTCGCGCATCACCGTCAGCTTGTGCTGCACCAAAGGGTGGTTTACGACGTGCAGGGTAGGGAACTTTTCGTTCATGATCTTATCCTCCGTATATAAAATTATTGATGATCCAAAGTAATGGGCAGCCCCTTTGCCAGCCGCTCCCGCTCCGCCTGACTGAGACGGAGATAGACCGGGCGCAGCTCCTGCGCTGTTGCCATGCGGCCCTCCGCCGCCATGCGCTCCGCCGCGAGACCAACGCCCACGGCGTTCTGATACAGGCTGTCAGGCGGCGCCATGCGGCACGCGATCCCCTGTTCCGACAGATAAGTATAGCACAGCTTAGCGCCATCGCCAACTACTATTTTCCTGTTATTGGAATTTTTCAGCTCCTCCGCCAGTACCTCCAGCGCCACGGCACGATCCTCGCACTGCCGCGTCAGTGCGCCGTCATGGCAGTCAAACACCGCGTTATAGATCTGCTGGCGGCGGGCATCCATGGCGCAGATGACCGTGCCCTCAAAGCTGCGGGCGTTCTCCGCCATGGCCTCCAGTGTGGACACGCCGCAGCAGGGAAACTCCAGCGCCCAGGCCAATCCCTTGGCGGCGGACACGCCGATGCGCAGCCCGGTAAAGCTGCCGGGCCCGGCGGCCACGGCGATCAATCCCATGTCCCTGGCAGTCAGCCCGGCGTTTTTCAGCATGCTGTCGATCAGCGGCATCAGGGTGACGCTGTGGGTCAGACCGATATTCTGGTAGGCGCTGGCCAGCACCGCGCCGTTTTCCACCACGGCGGCGGACACGGACTTGGCCGACGTTTCCAAAGCCAGTATTTTCATGCGATGCCGCCTCCCTCTACAGTGATGATCCGTTCGTTGTCTTTTTCGCCGCGGGCGATGCTTACGATGATGGCGTCGGACGGCAGCGCATCCGCCACGTTCTCGCTCCATTCCACCACGCACACACCGCCCCGCTCCAGATAGTCCTCCCAGCCGATGTCAAACAGCGCGTCGCTGTCGTCCAGACGGTACATGTCGAAGTGGAACAGGGGCGTTTCGCCCAGATATTCGTTCACGATGGTAAAGGTGGGGGAGGTAACGCGGCCCGTGTAGCCCAGTCCCTGAGCAATGCCGCGGGTCAGCGCGGTCTTGCCCATTCCCAGACCGCCGCGGCAGGCCACCACGGTATTGGGATGCAGCTGCTGGGCCAGCTGGCGGCCAAACGCCTCGGTATCGGACACGCTGTGGGAAATATACTGCATGGTAAACGTCCTTTCGGAAAGTAAAACGGCCCTATTTTGCCATTTTCATTATCGTATCACAAAAAGTTCAAAAAAGAAAGGGGGTAAGACAGGTTTACAGGGAAAAAGTATTGTGGTAGAATGTACAGAGTTTATTTTGGGTTGCTATGCGCCCCAGCGGAGACCACGGAGGAACCATTCATGCAGCGTGTGCGGGAATTTTTACGGGATATTTTGCGGCAGACAGATCTTGTTCTGCTGGCGCTTTGCTGCACCGCCACGGCCTATGGCATTCTGATGATCTACTCCGCCACCCGGTATATGAATACGCTGCGGCTGGTGCTGGTACAGACCGGCGGCGCGGTGGTCGGCATCATTCTGTTTTTCCTACTGTCGCTGGTGGATATCAGCGAGCTGATGCGAAAAAAGGGCTGGCTGTGGCTGACGCTGTTCGGCCTCGGCATGATCCTGCTGCTGCTGGTCTTTGGCGAGGCGGGCGACACCGGCAATCTGGCGTGGCTGGACTTTCCGTTCCTGCCTTTCATGGTGCAGCCCTCCGAGATCGTGAAGCTGACCTTCACGGTGGTGCTGGCCTGGCAGCTGGTGTGGCTGCAGGAGAACCGCACGCTGAAAAAGCTGCCGGACGTGCTGTTTCTGGGCGCGCACCTGATGGTGTTTTTCCTGCTGTACTATAAAATTTCCTCGGATATGGGCAGTGATCTGGTGTTTGTGGCCATCTTTATCTGCATGTGCTTCGTGGCCGGCGTGTCCAAGGGCTGGTTCATCGGCGGCGGACTGACGGCGGCGCTGGCCTTCTACATTCTCTGGGAGGAGGATGTGATCGAGGATTACATGAAAAACCGCTTTATCGTGGTGTTTGACCACAGCTTCCACCCCATGGAGGAGGGCTGGCACCAGACCCGAAGCCTGATGACCCTTGGCGGCGGAAAGCTGACGGGCATGGGACTGTTCCACGGCGTACAGACCCAGAGCAAGGACAGCTCCAGCCTGCCCAACCGCCACACGGACTTTATCTTCTCCGTCATCGGCGAGGAGCTGGGGTTCATTGGCTGCCTGCTGGCGCTGGCGATTCTGGCGGCTATCGTGCTGCGGTGCATCTATGTGGCCCGCAACGCCCATAGTAAGCTGGACGCCTACATCTGCGTGGGCGTGGTGGGCATGCTGATCTTCCAGATACTGGCCAACGTGGGCATGTGCCTGTTCGTGATGCCGGTCATCGGCCTGACGCTGCCGTTTTTCAGCTATGGCGGCACCTCCATTCTGGCAACCTTTGCGGCCATGGGATTGGTCTCCGGCGTCCACAGCCGCTCGCGTCCGGACTGGCTGCGGAAATAATTGTATAAAGTATGACCGCCGTACAGCAAACGCTGTACGGCGGTCGTTTGTTATGCGGTGGTTCCGGCGGCCGTGCGCCGGGCGTAGAGGGTGTTCAGCCGGGAATACATGTCGGCCTCGCCGGTATAGCCTACCGTGACCACACGATTGCCCAGCCGCAGGATCAGATCGTGGTGATGCCGGAGAACGTCCGCCGGGACGTTCTCGTTGTTGTTCCAATCCTCCTGAAGCGTACTGGTATATTGGCGGTACATGGCCTGATCCCAGCCGGTAATCTGCACCGTCTGCCAATCGTCGTGGGCGGCTGCCTTTTCGGCGTAGTACTTCTCCGCCAGAGACTCGCTGCGGATATCCTCGACGCAGACCCAATAGCTGAAAGGGCAATAGCCCCAGCCGGGATAGTCGTCGCCAAACCAGACGGTAGGGCCGTCCTGCCGGTAGGTGACATAGGAGTACAGCAGATACTTGCCGCCGGTGGCGGAGGGCGCGTTGTGGTATTCATCGGCATTATCCAGCTGCGCGGCTTCCTCTGGGCAGAGGGATTCCAGCAGCACCACGGGACAGTTGGAGAGCGGTACGTCATAGCTGCTTCCGGCGGAGCCGATGGCGACCACCATAAGGAACAGCACACAGACGCCGCTCAGTGTCAGCAGCGCGATACGGACAAGCTTGCGCTTGTGTATCTCCGGGCCGGGGCGGAAGCTTCTGTCCAGCAGATACCGCCGGCGCTGCGCGATGGAGCGGAGAATGGCATATATGCCCAGCACCAGATAGAAGACGGCCATAAATACTGCGGCGGCCGTCAGCAGCGCGGTGCCGTCCAGCAGCATATCATAGAAGCCGTCGTAGAACTTCATATACCGGAGCTCATTCCGGAGCAGCCAGGGAATCAGCAGGATCAACACGATACCGGCGCACAGTTCACCCCGGTTGGCGGCTTTGATGGAATCCCGCAGAGCGTTTTCGTCGGTGTTGATCTCCACCGCGTCGGGCCGCGCGGCCCGGTAGATATCCGCCCGGTAGTGCAGTTGGCCCACATACTCCCAGCCCAGCTCACGCATGGTCTCCTTGTACTCCTCCCGCCGGGTGTAGTAGCCGTCCTTGGGCTTGATATGGATGCGGTAGCGGGTAGGGAGTTCGTTGGTTTCCGTAAAGACAGCCCGCCTGCGCCCAAAGTCGAACCCGAAGAAATCGACCATCTTTAAGCCCTGCCGGGACTGTTCGTCCAGCCACGCCTCCAGCGCGTCCACCTCGTACCACGCGAAGGGCAGTTCTTTTATGGTGTTATATTTGCTCTTACTCATCGCGGCGTCTCCTTTCTGACCTCAGCGGGCGAACTTATCCAGAGCGTCCAGCAGGCTTTCCTCCCGATCACAGCTGATCTCCCAGACTTCTTTGCCATTTTGCAGCAGCAGCGTTTGACCGCCCCATACGGCGCTATTTGCGCTGTACCAGGCGTGTTCCCAGCCGGGGACGGTGATCTCCTGTAGTTCAAATAGCTGCGCACGCTCCCGCGTATAGCCGTCGGCGACCCACTGCCATGCGATTTGGTACACATCCGCGTCGTAGAACCAACTGCTGTAGGAAGATCCCGTTTCGGGATCGGTGATATTTGGCTCCTTTTGCCTCAGGTAGCTATGGTTACACAGCAATTCGGGAAATTCCACTGCCAAAGAGTGATCGTATGTATCGGAAAACACTTGCGCCACCGTCGGTACCGGAAATTCATCCACAGGGACGGGATTGCCGGGGTCTGCGATTACCGCGCGTAAAATGAGACACAGTACCAGAACGGCCAGCGGAAGGGCGAAGGATGTCAGTTGAAGGATCTTCCCCCGCCGCAGCTCGGCAGGGGAGCGCTGCGCCCGCTTCAAAAGTATCCGCCGTCTGGTGGTCACAGCACTGACGATACAGGTGACCGCGGTAATTGTCCAGAACAGCACAAGGGTTCCCGCAGGAACAAATATCCAGGCGTCTCCGCTTATCAATTGCGCATATATGCCTGTATGCTTCCAGTAATAGAGGAAAAAGATGCAGTAGAGCCATACAGGAATCGCGCACAGACTGACAATACTCCATATCGTTTGGCTTTTCAGCTTTTTGTCCAGCACCTCATGGAGGGTCTCCTCATCGGTGTTCAGCTCCGGCACAGTGGGATCATCGCAGCGGTAGATGTCCAGATCACCGGCCAGCTCGCAGACGTATTCCCAGCCCAATTCTTTGTAATCAGCGACGCGCTCTTTCTCACCATAGGTGCCGGGATTCTGCTTCACGTCGATGCGGTAGCGCACCGGACGGGGCTCGCCCTTTTCAAAGCCCATGGTCAGGCGGGAGCGAACGTCTGTCAGGAACAGGCCCTTCTTCGCCTGGTCGTCCAGCCAGCTCTCAATGGCGTCGATCTGATATAGGTAGTAGGGCAGCAGCTTGATCATACGTTTTCCTCCTCTCTGTCCGCGTCGCGGATGCAGCGGCGCAGACGGTCACATTCGGCATCATATAGCTTCCTTCCCGCTTCGGTTAGCTCATAGGTGCGCTTGCGGCCCTCCACGCTGACCTCACGGATCATCTGCTCGTCTGTCAGCTTGGAAAGAATGGTGTACAGCGTTCCCGGCCCCAGCGTTATGCGCCCCTCGGTGGTTTCGCCGATCCAGTGGACGATCTCCACGCCGCACAGCGTCCGGCGGCGCAGGGCCATCAGCATGTAAAACATGGGCTCCGACAGGGTCTCCAATGACCGTTTCGGCATGGTGCTCCGCTCCTTTCCTTAAATATCGTTTTACGATATCATCATAACATCGTATTACGATATTGTCAATGGGTGAAAAATTATTTCTAAATTGTGAAGAAAATGCTTGCAATCGGGAAAAAGCTGTGCTATACTCCCTTCATCAATTGAACAGCACCCGATGAGCCTTTCAGAATTCCAACGGAAAACTGAAAGGGGAGGGGACTCTGGAGAATCCCATTGAATTGGGTGCCGAAGGTGTAAGGCGCGAACGCGCTGAATCTCTCAGGCAAAAGGACAGAGAAGACATTTGAGTGTCTACCTTGTTTCTCCGGAGTCGCTGCATGGCAGCGGCTCTATTTTTCTGCGAAAAAGGAGAGAATCAACATGCAAGCCATCGAATCCGTACTGTTTCCCATCGTAAGTAAGATCAACGAATACCTGAGCAACTACATTCTGGTGTTTCTGCTGATCGGCGTAGGTCTGTGGTACTCCATCAAGACCCGCTTCGTGCAGGTGCGCTGCTTCGGCGAGGGTATGCGCAAGGTGTTCGGCAACCTGAAGCTGAAGGGCGACAAGCACGACTCCGGTATGAGCTCCTTCCAGGCGCTGGCTACCGCCATCGCCGCTCAGGTGGGTACCGGCAACATCGTGGGCGCTTCCGGCGCTATCCTGACCGGCGGCCCCGGCGCTATTTTCTGGATGTGGGTCATCGCCTTCTTCGGCATGGCTACCATCTACGCCGAAGCCACGCTGGCCCAAAAGACCCGTATCGTCGATCCCGACGGCACCATCCGCGGTGGCCCCGTGTACTACATCACCACCGCGTTCAAGGGCGGCTTCGGTAAGTTCCTGGCGGGCTTCTTCGCCGTGGCTATCGTGCTGGCGCTGGGCTTCATGGGCTGCATGGTGCAGTCCAACTCCATCGGCTCCACCATGAACACCGCCTTCAGCATCCCCACCTGGGTGTCCGGCGTGATCCTGGTCATCATCTGCGCCGTTATCTTCCTGGGCGGCGTGCAGCGTCTGGCCTCCGTTACCGAGAAGATCGTTCCCATCATGGCGGCTATCTTCCTGCTGGGCGGTCTGGCTGTTCTGGTGGCCCGTATCACCTACATTCCCGCTACTTTCGCCATGATCTTCAAGTATGCTTTCCAGCCTCAGGCCATCATCGGCGGCGGCTTCGGCTACGCTATCAAGACCGCTATCAGTCAGGGTGCCAAGCGCGGCCTGTTCTCCAATGAGGCCGGTATGGGCTCCACCCCCCACGCACACGCACAGGCCAACGTGGCCCACCCCCACGATCAGGGCGTGGTGGCCATGATCGGTGTGTTCATCGATACCTTTGTGGTGCTGACCCTCAACGCGCTGGTCATCATCTCCACTCTGTATACCGCCGACGGCCCTCTGGCCGAGTGCGGCGCGGCTGCCGCCAGCACCACGCTGACCAAGGCCAATCTGGCCCAGACCGCTTTCGGCACCGTGTTCGGCGAGAAGTTCGGCGCCATGTTCGTGGCGGTGTGCCTGTTCTTCTTCGCGTTCTCCACCGTCCTCAGCTGGAACCTGTTCGGTAAGATCAACGCCAACTACCTGTTCGGCAAGAAGAATCCCCGCCGCTGCACCGTGGTGTACAGCCTGATCGCGCTGGTGTTCGTGTTCATCGGCACGCTGGCCAGCAACGATCTGGTGTGGGAGCTGACCGACATGTTCAACAACCTGATGGTCATTCCCAACGCCATCGCTCTGTTTGCCCTGACCGGCATGGTGGTCGCCATGTGCAAAGAGGGCAAGCTTGCCAAGAAGAAGTAAGCAAACCTTTGCTTTCTGACATTGCTCTCCCATGAGAAAAGGCCCGAACCGGCATGCCGGTTCGGGCCTTTTCGTTGACAAGTGTACCCTGTTGCTATATAAATATAGGTAAGAGATCATAAGAAAAGAGGTGCCTTATGTACGAATTGAATCACATTATCGCCAATAGCTACTATATCCAGAGCCCCTCCAAGATGGGTCTTGTGAAGCTGAACGATACAGACGTCTGCCTGATTGACAGCGGCAACGACAAGGACGCAGGCCGCAAGGTGCGGCAGCTGCTGGACGCCAACGGCTGGCATCTGACCGCCATCTACAACACCCATTCCAATGCCGACCACATCGGCGGCAACCGCTATTTGCAGGGCCAGACCAAGTGCAAAATTTACGCGCAGGGCATCGAGTGCGACATTACCCGGCATCCGGTGCTGGAGCCTGCATTCCTGTACGGCGGCTTTCCGCCCAAGGATCTGCGCCACAAATTTCTGATGGCGCAGGAGAGCGACGCCAAGGAACTGACGCCCGGCGTGCTGCCGGAGGGCTTTGCACTGCTGCAATTGCCGGGGCACTTCTTCCACATGGTAGGCTTCCGCAGCCCGGACGATGTGGTGTATCTGGCGGACTGCCTGTCCAGCCGCGAGACGCTGGACAAGTACCAGATCGGCTTCGTCTACGATGTGGCCGCCTATCTGGACACACTGGAAAAGGTGAAAACCATGCAGGCTGCCGCTTTCGTTCCCGCTCACGCCGAGGTGACGGAGGATATCGCCCCGCTGGCCCAGTACAACATCGATAAGGTGCTGGAGATCGCCGACCACATGGTGGAGCTGTGCGCCGAGCCTGTCATCTTCGAGGAGCTGCTGAAGAAGCTGTTTGATGACTACGGCCTGACCCTGACCTTTGAGCAGTACGTGCTGGTGGGCAGCACCGTGAAGTCGTATCTGGCGTGGCTGAAGGACACCGGACGGCTGACGGCGCTCTTTGAGGACAACCGCCTGCTGTGGAGGCGCGCATAAAGATATCTATCGCCGGATGACCGGAGATCACGACAGCTTTTGCTGCTTCATCCACACGTCCATCACCAGACTGTGGGGCAGCAGCTTCGTCAGCGCCGCCTGTCCCCGCGCCACAAAGCCGTACTTGCACACATCCCTGCCCCGCTTGGCGTCCCGCCATGTGCGGCGCACGATGTCGTCAGGGTCATACATGGCGGCGTATTTCTTCACAATGGCTTCGCCGCCGGTCACGGCCCGGTCGAAGAACGCGGTTTTTGTCCAGAAGGGGCACACCGCCATGACGCCAACGCCCTGACGGCGTAGCTCACGGTTCAGCGCCCGGCTGAAGCTCAGCACAAAGGCCTTGGTAGCGCCGTAAACGTTGATGTAGGGGATAGGCTGGAAAGCCGCCACCGACGCGATATTGATGATCTGACTGCCCCGGGGCATGTAGGGCGCTGTCAGCTGGCACATGGCCACCACCGCCTGACAGTTCAGGTCGGTCATGTTCAGGTTGACCTCCAGCGGCGTGTCCAGCACGGCGCTGAACTTGCCGTAGCCGCTGCAATTCATCAGCAGCCCCACCTGTACCGGTTCCTCCGCCAGCGCCGCCTTGTAAATATTGAAGCTGGCGCGATCCGTCAGATCCATGGCCAGCACCCGAATCGGGAAAGGCACGGTGTCGCGCAGAGCCTCCAGCTTGTCCCACTGGCGGGCGATGACCCATACTTCGTCAAATGTGCCGAACTGGTCAATGGTTTCGGCGAAGCGCTTTCCCATACCGCTGGAAGCGCCGGTGATGACCGCGATTTTCTTCATAGGGCATCCATCCTTTCTTTGCTCCCATTATGCCATGTCCCGTGAGATTTGACAAGGGACAAACCGCTTGACAGGCGGCGCGGCATTGCCTATAATACGAAAAAAAGCAGTCAGGAGGATTTCCCATGATCCGAAAAGGCATCGAACAGGATATCCCGCACATTGCGGCGATTTATGAGCATATCCACGACAATGAGGAGTGCGGCAAGTCCACCGTAGGCTGGATCCGCGGCGTATACCCCACGGCGGATACGGCCCGTGCGGCGCTGGACGCCGACGACCTGTTCGTCATGGAGGAGGGCGGCGCGGTGGTAGCGGCGGCCCGCATCAACAGGATTCAGGTGCCGGTGTATGCCGATGTACCGTGGCGCTACCCCGATGTACCGGATGAGCAGGTGATGGTGCTGCACACACTGGTGGTAGAGCCCGCCTGTTCCGGAAAGGGCTACGGTACGAAATTTGTCGCGTTCTATGAGGACTATGCCCGTGAAAACGGCTGCCCCTACCTGCGGATGGACACCAACGCCCGCAATAAGGCGGCGCGGAAGCTGTACGCCGGTCTGGGCTATTGGGAGGCGGGCATCATGCCCTGCGTGTTCAATGGCATTCCCGGCGTCCAGTTGGTCTGTCTGGAAAAGAAGCTATAATATAATGTACCGCCGGAGCCGTTCACATGGCTCCGGCGGTTTTCTGCAAAAAATGGCAGTCTTCACCATATTCTTAACGCTCCATTAACGGCGTATGGGATTATAATATGCCATCAAAAAATATGCGCAGAAGGGCGGTAAGACCATGGATATTTGGAAAGAGCTTCAGGACGAGGGCATCGATACGGCGCTTTTGGATGAAATACGTCATTTCCGCAGCCAGTATCCCGCTGCGCCGGAGGCAGAGGCGCGCATTCCCGTGCCGCGCTTTCTGTACTACGGCAAAGAGATTTGGGAGAGCGCGGCGGCGGCACTGCTGTGCGGCGAGCATCTGCTGCTGGCAGGCCCCAAGGCTACCGGCAAGAACGTGCTGGCGGAGAATCTTGCCGCCGTGTTCGGCCGTCCCAACTGGGATGTGTCCATGTATGTGAACGTGGACGCCGCGTCCCTGATCGGCGCGGACACCCTGAAGGACGGCAAGGTGGTGTTCCGGGAGGGCCCCATCTGCCAGTGCGCCCGTTTGGGCGGCTTCGGCGTGCTGGACGAGGTGAACATGGCGAAGAACGAGGCGCTGGCGGTGCTGCATGCCACGCTGGACTTCCGCGGCGTCATCGATGT
>ERZ827490.2595-NODE-2595-length-18818-cov-3.931408_pt1 | contig 18818 bp, 20 predicted proteins | sample MGYA00519770_ERZ827490 | MGnify/ENA primary metagenome ERZ827490 (study PRJEB31778, sample SAMEA3449324) | human gut metagenome | biome: human gut; feature: human-associated habitat; material: faeces | place: United Kingdom | collected 2010/2012 ...
CAGGAAAACCCCAGCTTTCGCTTTCTGAAAGCTGGGGTTCTTTGACAGGCTGAAATGGAGCGTATCGATACCGATACGCTCCATGAACTGTTTTACGGCCACCTGTCAAAGCCGTGCTGTTTTCTTTTCTATCATTCAATTTCCGTATCGGGCATCTGCACGGCGGTACCGCCGTCCAGCCCGAAGTCGTCCGCCGCGGTAGCGGTGTCCCGCCGCAGCATGGTCTCCATCACCCGGATATCACTGTCGATATCCATGGCGGCGTCCTGATACAAAGCGTCAAGCTGATGCTCGAACCCGGCGATGATGTTGTCCATGGTGTCCGCGATGCGGGACTTGGCCTGATCCAGATTCTGCCCGCTGACGCCCGCTTCCTCAAAGTCGGCGTAGCTGTCCAGCAGCTTCTGGGTGGTGGGCAGATAGTAGTTCAGGAAGGTGCTGGCCTGATTCTTCTTGGCGGGCTGCTCCTGGATCACCTTGAAGATCTGGCCGGTAACGGTCTCCAGCCGGTCGATCTTGGCGCTGAGCACCTCGTCATCGATGCGGTCATTGGCACGGCGGATGGCCAGCAACATCCCCTCGTAGCCGTCGGCGTTCTGCGCCGCCGTCTCGGCGGCCTGCCGCTGCTCTCCGGCGCGCTTAGCGGAGAAATAGGCGTTGGCCGCCGCCTGTGTGCGGAACAGCATGTCGTTGCCCCGATCCAGATAGGAGTCCGGCCCCCACATACCCTTTTCCACCATGGCCTCCAGATCACGCTCGGCCTTGGCCTCGCCCACCTCCGCCGCTTTCATCAGGTGCGCCAGCGGGATCGCGTCCCGTGTCCCGGCGCAGGCCAGGTACTTGGCGTAGCGGCGCATCTTCCGCTTCATGACGGCGCTGCCGATCAGCAGCGACAAACCGCCGGACAGCAGTCCCACGGGATAGAACAGCTGCCGCAGGAAGTACCACCATTCGCCGTACTGGATGGCATAACCCAGATCGTTGGCGGCTACGTTCAGCAGTGCCGCGCCGCCCAGCGCCGCCAGTACGATGCCCACGATCTTCAGCGCCTTGGCGCCTCCGGCGGAGGGCTGCGGCGTTTGCGTTACCTTCTGCACGGCGCTTTGCTTCTTCGGCTGCGCCGGTCTTGCCTGCTGGACGGACGGAGCCGTCTGCGGGGCGCTCTGCTGCGCCTGTGTCCGGGTCTGCTGGACGCGGCTTCTTACCTGCGCCGCCGTGTTGGCTGCCGCTCGTTTGGTCTTGGGATTGTCGGTAAGCTTTTTAATAAGAAGGATCAGTCCCACCGGCCACGCCACCAGAAACATGATGCCGATCAGCAGCCACGCGCCGAAATCGTTGCTTTGCCCGTTGGGATTGGGCGTGCGCTGGGGTGTGTTGGACTGACGCGGCAGCTGAGCGCCGTCCCTGTCGTTGTGATAATCGTAATGATACTCCATTTATTCTTCCCCTTTGTGCCGCAGCTTCCGCTTGTTGCCCTTTTCGTCCACGATCCACGTGTTCTCCAGATGGCTGCGCAGGCTGCCCAGAATGGCCTCCTTGTACTCCAGCCGCAGGGCCTCCCGCTCGGCTTCCTCCTCCACGGTCAGGCCGTCGGCCTTGGCCTTGCGGGCCAGCTCATTGATCCGATCGATCTTCTCCTGTTTCATAAGGTATCTCCCCCAAGTTCTGTGTATGATACAGCCGGGCGTAAGCGCCCTGCTTCCGCAACAATTCCTCGTGGCTGCCCTGCTCGGCGATGCGGCCCTCCTGCACCACCAGAATACGGTGGGCGCTGCGGATGGTGCTGAGCCGGTGGGCAATGATCAGCGTGGTGCGGCCCCGTGCCAGCAGGTCAAAGGCGTGCTGGATCTTCGCCTCGGTGACGCTGTCCAGCGCCGAGGTGGCCTCGTCCAAAATCAGGATGGGCGGGTCTTTCAGAAAAATGCGGGCAATGGCGATCCGCTGCTTCTGTCCGCCGGACAGAAGCACGCCCCGCTCGCCCACATAGGTGTCGAACCCCTGAGGCATCGCCAGAATGTCCTCGTAGATCTCTGCCCGCCGCGCGGCGTTTTCCACCTCCTCGTCGGAGGCGTCGGGGCGGCCGTAGCGGATGTTCTCCCGCACCGTCCCGGCAAACAGGAACACGTCCTGCTGCACCACACCGATGGCCCGCCGCAAATCGTCCAGCCGGATGTGCCGCACGTCCACGCCGTCGATGGCGATGCTGCCCTCGGTCACGTCGTAGAACCGGGGGATCAGCTGGCACAGGGTGGACTTTCCACCGCCGGAGGGCCCCACCACCGCCACCGTTTCACCTACCGCCACGTGCAGCGTCACATGGTGCAGCACCTCGTCGGCACCGTCGTAGGTAAAACTGACATCGTTCACGTCGATGGCGCCCCGCACCGCAGGCATCGCCGCGGCGTCCGGCGCGTCGGTGATGGCGGGCTCGGTGCCCATCAGCTCAATAAAGCGGTGCAGGCCCGCAAAGCCATTGGAAAACAGCTCCGCGAAGTTGGTCAGCTTCCGCACCGGCGTGATAAACGTGGTGATATACAGGCTGAAGGTGATCAGATCCACATAATCCATGCGGCCGCCCATCATCAGCCAGCCGCCGCCGGCAATGACCGCCACGTTCAGCAGCGTCACAAACAGCTCCATGGTGGCGTTGAACCGCCCCATCTCCTTGTGAAAGCCCCGCTTGGCGGTTTTGAACGTCTCGTTGGCGCAGTCGAACCGCTGCTGCTGGATACGCTCGTTGCCGAAGGCCTTCACCGTGCGGATACCGCTGAGACCGGACTCGATCTCGGCATTGATGGCGCCGGTCTTCTGCTTGGCCGCCACCGAGGCGCGGCTCATCCCGCCCCGCAGCAGCACCAGCACCACCAGAAACACCGGAATGATGGCCATGACGATAATGGCCATGCGCCACTCGATGCGGAACATCACCGCCAGCGCGCCCACGATGGTGATGACGGAGATGGTCAGATCCTCCGGCCCGTGGTGGGCCAGCTCCGTCAGCTCGAACAGGTCGGTGGTCAGGCGGCTCATCAGCTGTCCCGTGCGGTTGCGGTCATAGAAATCGAAGCCCAGCGCCTGCATATGATGGAACAGGTCGCGGCGGATATCCGCCTCCACACGAATGCCGAAGGTGTGGCCCCAGTAGGTGACGATGTAGTACAGTCCTGCCCGCAGCACAAAGGCCAGCGCCACCACCGCCATGACGATAAAGAACACCCGGTAGTTCTTCTCCGGCAGCCAGTGGTACAGCGCCGTGCGGGAGATCAGCGGAAAGGCCAGATCCACCATGGCAATCAGAACGGCGCAGCTGATATCCAGCGTAAACAGCTTCCAGTGGGGCTTGAAGTAGCTCAAGAAGATCCGCGACGGACTGCGGGTACGGTAATCCTGCGTGGTCATATATCGATTCCTTTTCCAAAGATAATTCTCCAGTTTCGATTATACCACAGGGCGCAGGGTTTGACAAGGCGGGTGAAGGAAATCAAGAAACGCGGTCTCGTCAAAAGCCTCCCCTGTGTAAGGGGAGGTGGCACGGCGCAAGCCGTGACGGAGGGGTTGTCTGCCGTCAAGACAATCTCCCAGTCTCGCATACGCCCGACAGCCCCCTTTACACAAGGGAGCCTTTCCTGTTATGCCGTTCGTAAGCCTATGCCGCAAACGAAAGAAAAGCAGCGGCACAGCCGCTGCTTTTCGGGTGTCGTATGTAGGTCAGTTGTCAGTTGACGCGCACCAAGATCTCCGCCGTGGCGCTGCCCAGGGTGATGGTAACGGTAGCCTCACCCTTACCGACACGCTCAAGCTTACCATCAGAAGAAACCTTTACCACATTGGTATTGGAACTCTTCCAGGTAGGCGTGCCAGTAATTCCCTCCAGGGTCAACTGACAGGTTTTCTCGCTGGACTGCATAGTAATATCATACACGCCGTCCTCTCTTGCCGCAAGGTCTATACCGTACTCAGTCTTAATCTTCAGATTCTTCAGGGAAGAGCTGGTGTTGGTGTTGCCGTTGTTGGGCTTATTCGTAGTATCCGGCTTATTGGTGTCGGGCTTATTGGTGGTCGTTCCGTTGTCGGGGGTGTTGGTGGTGGTATCCGCCTTCTTCTGTACGGTGATGGCGCAGGCCACGCTCTCCTCGCCGCAGGTAACGGTGACAACGGCGCTGCCCTCGGTCAGGGCGGAGACCGTGCCGTCGTCAGACACCTTCAGCACGCCGGAATCGCTGGTGATCCACTGATAGCTCTCCTCCGCGCCGCCGGTGGCGGTCAGCTTCTCCGATTCACCGGGCGCCATCAGCAGGGACATGTGATCCAGCGCCAGCGCCTTGACCACCGGCTCGTTGTCCACCGGCGTATTGACCGGCTGGTTCTGCGTCGTACCGGGGTCAACGTCCTCCGGCTGCTTGTCGCCGCCGAACCAGCCCCGCACGGTGTCGCCGGCAAAGGCCCACACCAGAATGCCCGCCAGCACCAACACCGCCAGCACCAGTACCGGGCCCACAACGCTGGGCGCCTTCTTCCGCTTCTCCATCTGGCGGTGGCCGCGCTTTTTCACTTTACCGTTGTAGTATTCTTCATCTTCCACGCAGAAAGGACACTTTTTATAGCTGTCGGAGTACACTTCTCCGCATTTATTACACTTGATCAGGCTCATGCTGTTTTTCCCTCCAAAGGACATACTCTTGATAATACTTTGCTATCATACTCCAAAAACAGCCGTCCCGTCAACTAAAAATGCTGGAAATTCATCATTTTTTTACATCTTTTCTTGCTTTTCGGGGGATGACTTCCTATAATAGAGGGGAATACTGCAAGGGAGGCGTTCCCCATGAATACCATTTTTATCGGCGTGGCCGGCGGCACCGGCTCCGGCAAAACCACCCTGACCGAGCATCTGGCTGAGCGGTTCGGCAGCAACATCAGCGTGGTACATCATGACAACTACTACAAGCGGCAGGACTGATCCTTTGAAGAACGCTGCCGCCAGAACTACGACCACCCCGATGCCTTTGACACCGATCTGATGATCGAGCATCTGAAGGCCCTGAAGCGGGGCGAGACCATCCACTGTCCCGTGTACGACTACGCCATCCACAACCGCACCGACAAAACGGTGGAGGTGCACCCCACCAAGGTGGTGATCGTGGAGGGCATTCTGATCTTCCAGAACAAGGAGCTGCGCGACCTGCTGGACATCAAGATTTTTGTGGAGACCGACGCCGACGTGCGCATCCTGCGCCGTGCCCTGCGGGACGTGGAGGAGCGCGGCCGCTCGCTGGAATCGGTGGTGACCCAGTACTTGACCACCGTCAAGCCCATGCACGAGCAATTCGTGGAGCCCACCCGGAAGTACGCCGACATTATCGTGCTGGAGGGCGGGCACAATCTGGTGGCGCTGGACATGATTATGCAGCGCATTGCCAACCATATCGCGGAGAACTGATCGTATGCTGTTACCCATCCTTGGCACGCTCTCGCTGCTGGGAGCGGTCTATTTCCTGATGCCGCTGGCCATCGGCGTATGCCATATCGGCATGTTCTGGCCGGCGGCGCTGCTGCTGTTGGCGGCGGCTTGGTGCTTCTTCCCCGGCTTCTTCCGCCGCTTGCCCAAATGGCTGAAGGCGGTGCTGCTGTCCGGCGTGGGGCTGGTGTTGGCCGTGGCGCTGGCGGTGCTGGCCGTTATGGGTCTTGCCGCCGCCGACCGTCCCTCCGGCGATGACGCGCCGGAAACGGTGGTGCTGCTGGGGTGTCAGGTGTACAACGGTCGCCCCAGTATGATGCTGCAAGGCCGCATTGAAGCCGCCTACCAATACCTGACCGCCCACCCCGACGCGGTCTGCGTCACCACCGGTGGACGGGACAACAGCAATGAGACGGTGACGGAGGGCGGCTGCGCCGCCCGTGAGCTGATGGCCATGGGTATTGCCCCGGAACGGATCTACGCCGAGGAGAAATCCTTTGACACGCGGGAGAACCTGCTGTTCGCCGCGGATATCATCCGGGAGAACGGGCTGGACACCCACGTTGTCATCGCCAGCGATAATTTCCACCAGTACCGGGGCCAGCTTTTCGCCCGTCAGGCGGGGTTGGAAGCGCAATCCGCCGGTTGCTTCAGTCCATGGTTCCTGGGCGCAGGCTATGCCTGCCGGGAAGTGGTGGGCATTCTGGCCACCTGGGCAGGAATTGCGTAAGTAAATAATTATTTAATAACGGAGGATCCGTGTCATTTGACACGGATCCTCCGTTATTTCGTAAGGGCGGACGACTCTGTCCGCCCTTACGAAGCATCCTTTGCCGCTTATTACAGCTTCGCCAGCACCACAGGTTCTCCTATCTGCAGAGCATAATGATAAATGCGTGCGCTGTCCTCAATGTACTGGGCGCGGGTGCGGGCCTCGTTTAAGTCCTTGCCCACCGCCAACGCACCGTGGTTGTTCAGCAGGCAGCCGCCCTGGCCATCCTTCAGGCACGGCACGGCGTTTTCCCCCACGGCAAAGGTGCCGGGCGTGGCGTATTCCGCGCATTCCACGCCGCCGTTCAGAAAGATCTGCGTCTCGATCAGCACCGGGGGAATGGGCTTATGCACCACCGCAAACGCCGTGGCATAAGGGGAATGGGTGTGGAAAATGGCCTTGTGCTCCGGATAGGCCCGGTATACGGCGGCGTGCATCCGCCACTCGCTGGAGGGCTGCAATTCGCCTTCAATGATATTGCCGTCCAGATCGCACCGCACAATATCCACCGGCCGCATCACCGTATAGCGCACCGACGTGGGGGTGATGAGCATAGTGCCGTCCCCCAGCGCCACGCTGAGATTGCCGCTGGTTCCGGTGAACATCCCCTCATGCAGAGATTCCAGACATACGTCCACCATCTCCTGCCGCAGTTCCTTGTGAGAATACTCCATTTTATACCCTCTTTTCGTAATAGAACAATTATTTACTTTCCTTAAACTACCATTTCATAGGGGCCGAGTTCACTGACCTCCAGATATTTTTTCAGTTCATAGGGGGAATAGATGCCAAGATCCGTCACCACACCGGTGATGAGCTGTGGCGGCGTGATATCGAAGGCGGGATAGTAGCCCTTCACCCCGTCGGCGGCGGTCTTTACCCCCATGGCCTCCAGCGTATCCTGCGGGTTCCGCATCTCGATGTGTACGGTATCCACGGTAGGATGGCCCTTGTCGGGAATGCCGCTGATGTACACCGGCACGCCCAGATAATTGGCAGCAATGGAGATCTGGAAGGTGCCCACCTTGTTGGCGATATAGCCGTCGCAGCAGATGGCGTCGGCGGCGCAGGTGAACACGTCCACATGCTCCCGCTGCATCACGTAGGCGGGCATGTTGTCGGTAATGACCGTCACGTCAAACCCCATGTCGTGACACACGGTGGCCGTCAGCCGTGCGCCCTGAAAATAGGGCCGCGTCTCCGGGCAGAACAGGCGGATGCTTTTGCCCCGTTCCCGGCACTCCTTCAGCATCATGGCCACGATGGTCTCGCCGAAGCACTGGGTCATGACGGTGCCGTTGTCAGGAAATTTGTTCACCAGATGCTTTGCCATCTGGCCCACCCGGCTATAGCGCCGGTTGTTGGTGGCCACCGTGTAGTCCCGGATGGCCAGTGCCACATCAGGCACGCCCTGCGCGATGGCAGCCTTTGCCACCTCCAGACAGCCGCCGCAGATCAGCTGCATCCGTCCCACGGTGGTGGGCCGGGCGTGGGAGATGGTGTCCATGGCCTGCTCCAGATAGGCCACCTGCTGCTCCGCCGTCCTGTCCCGGCACTCCCAGGCCGCCAGCGCCATACCCATGGCGGCGGCGGTGAAGGGGCCGGTGGACTGGGTCACCATGTCCGTCAGCGCCTGCGCCACCTCTCTGTGGGTGCGGCAGGTGACGAATTCCACCCTGCGTGGATACACCCGGCGATCCAGAATGCGCACCTCGCCGCCATCGTACCACGCCACGTTTTCATACTGCATCATAAAGGCAAGGCCCTTGTCTGCTCTTTCCATGTGTTGCACTCCTTTTCTCTCACACGCCGTACAGCCGCTTGGCGGCGGCTCTGGCATCGTATAATATCCGCTCCCTGTCCAGCGTCAGGTATTCGCCGTTTTCGTACAGCACTCTGCCGTCCACCATGGTCATGCAAACGTCGGCGGCCTGTGCGCTGTACACCGCCAGTCCCGCCGTGTCAAGATGGGGGACAAGGTGGGGCGCGCTCAGATCGATAGCCATGATATCCGCCCGCTTTCCGGCCTCGATGGCGCCGGTGTCGTCCCGGCCCTGCAATTTCGCACCGTTGATCGTCGCCATGTCCAGCACCTGCGCCGCCGGCAGGATGGCCGCGTCATGGCGGTATCCGTTATGGAGGATGGCCGCCAGATGCAGCTCCTCCAGCATGTTGAGATTGTTGTTGCTGGCGGCGCCGTCGGTGCCCAGCGCCACGTTGATACCCTCTGCCAGCAGCTCCGGAACCGGCGCGAACCCGCTGCCCAGCTTCATGTTGCTGGTGGGATTGTGGATCACGCTGACGTTCTTTTCCCGCAGCAGCGCCCGATCCTCTGCCGTCACCCACACGCAGTGGGCGGCGGCGCAGGGCACGTCGAACACTCCCAGATCGTTCATCCACGCCGCCGGGGTCTTGCCGTATTTCTCGATGCAGGTATCATGCTCGCTTTTCGTCTCGCTGAGGTGAATGTGCATTCTCACGCCGTTCTGGCGGCACCACGCCGCCGTCCCCGCCGCCACGTGGGGATTGCAGGTGTACTCCGCGTGAAGGCAGCCGTCCACCCGAATGCGTCCCTCGGCGGCGTTGTGCCAGTCCTTATAGAATCGTTCCAGCTTCCGGGCACTTTCATTCTTCTCGTAGGGCTCCGCCGGGTCGAAGGCCTGCACCGGATAGCAGAGGTTGGCCTTGATGCCGCACACCGCCACCAGCTCCGCCGCCTCCCACGGGAAGAAGTACATGTCGGAAAAGCTGGTGGTGCCGCAGGCCAACATCTCCAGCAGCGCCAGCGCCGTACCGGCTCGGATATCCTCCGCCGTCATGCGGCCCTCCACGGGGAATACGCTGTCAAACAGCCACCTTTGCAGCGGCAGGTCAGTCCCCACGCCCCGCAGCAGCGTCATAGCGGCGTGGGTGTGGGCGTTCACCAGTCCCGGCAGCAGCAGCTTGCCGGACATGTCCTTTTCGCAGTCGAAGCGGCCCTCCGGGCGCTCCGCGCCCACCGAGACGATCGCCGCCTCATCGATCACCACATAGCCGCCCTCGATCACGCCTTGCGGCGTGTAGATCCACGCGTTTTTCAGTAATGTGGTCATGGGCTCACATCCTCGAGAGCACCTTTTTCAGATAGGCGCTGAAGTTGTCGGCCACCAGATGGCCCACCTCGTTGACCTCCTCGTCGGTGAGGGGCTGATCCAGAATGCCCGCCGCCATGTTGGTGATGACGGAGAAGCCCAGACAGGGCAGACCGCAGTGGGCCGCCGTCAGCGCCTCGGTCACGGTGGACATGCCCACCGCGTCGCCGCCCAGCGTGCGGATGGCGCGGATCTCCGCCGCCGTCTCAAACTGGGGGCCCTGCATGAAGAAGTAGCAGCCCTCGTGGAAGGTCAGACCGCTGCCCTGAGCGCATTCCTTGGCGATGGCCCGCAGCTCCGGACTGTACATCTTCTGTACGTCGAAAAACCGTGGGCCGAACTCCGGAATGTTGGGGCCCCGCATGGGGGAGCAGCCGGGCAGCATGATCTGGTCGTTGATGATCATAATGTCGCCGGGCTTGAAGCTGAGATTCACGCCGCCGGCGGCATTGGTCAAAATCACCGCCCGGCAGCCCAGCAGCTTGAACAGCCGGATGGGCGCGGTCAGATGGGGGAAGTCATACCCCTCGTAGGAGTGGAACCGCCCGGACATGCACACCACCTTTTTGCCGCTGACGGTGCCGCAGATCAGCTTGCCCGCGTGGGTGGCCACGGTGGAGCGCAGGAAGTTGGGGATATTCTCATAGGGGATCACCACCGGGTTTTCCACCTGCGCGGCAAACGGCCCCAGAGACGAGCCCAGAATAATGCCAATCTCCGGCTGAAAATCCAGCTTTTCCCGGACGTATTGGGCGCTTTTTTCAAAAAATTCATAGGTGTATTCCATGGAACGGCCTCCTTTTTCATTCTATATGAAATAGTATCACATTACCCGCATGGTGTCAATTTCACGGTCTTCCAGAATTTTCGCCCCGTTTCCTTTCAGAAAGGTCTTGCATTTTTTTATTTTCATGATACAATAGCGTTGACAAATCTTAATGGAGGTACTCAAAATGGCTTATCAGATCGGTTCTGCTTGCGTCAGCTGTGGCGCTTGCGCAGACGCTTGCCCCGTGGGCGCTATCTCCCAGGGCGATTCTCAGTACGTGATCGACGCTGGCGCTTGCCTGGATTGCGGTTCCTGCGCGGATACCTGCCCCAACGGCGCTATCAGCCCCGCTGAATAAAATGCGTACATGAAAAACGGCCGGACGGAATGTCCGGCCGTTTTTTTATGAGCGGGCCGTCGGGGACGTCGGCCCCTACAAAGTCTTGCCGGAAAGCCATACGTATGCTATACTATCCCCAGAAAAGGAGGGCTGTCCATGGAACGCGCGGAACGCCTGTGGCCCGACGGGCCGCGGTATCGGTATGACGAACAGTGCTTTCCGCCCTCCACGGACTCGTTCCTGCTGGGCGGCTTCGCCAACCCGCGCCGGGGCGAGAAAGTCTGCGATCTGGGCGCCGGGGCGGGTCTGCTGGGGCTTCTGCTGCTGGCACGAGAACCCTCATTGCAGGTAACGGGCATCGAACGGGACGCTCACGCCTGCGCCGTGCTGGCGCAGAACGCCGCGGAAAACCGCCTGCCCCTTACCGCCCTTTGCGCCGACCTGCGGCAGCGGGAGACGCTGCCCGCCGGAGCCTTTCAGCTGGCGGTGTCCAATCCGCCCTATTTCGCGCCCCATACGGGAGCGGTGGCGAAGGGCGTCCGGGGCGACACCCGCGCGGAGCTGACCGCCACGCTGGAGGATATCTTTGCCGCCGCCGAACGAATGCTGCAATGGGGCGGACGCTTCTGCCTTGTGTACCGGCCGGAGCGTCTGGCGGCGCTGCTGACCGCCGCCGTGACCCACGGTCTGGAGCCCAAGCGGCTTCGGATGGTGCAGCACACCGCCCGGAGCGCCCCGTCGCTGGTGCTGCTGGAATGCCGCCGGGGCGGAAAGCCGGGGCTTTCCGTGGAGCCGCCGCTGCTGCTGCGGCTGGAGGACGGCGGCGAATCCCACGACGTGCGCCGCGCCTACTTCAGAGACAAGGAGTAATGCATATGCCCGGAACATTATATCTGGTGGCCACTCCCATCGGCAATCTGGGGGATTTTTCGCCCCGTGCCGTGGAGACGCTGCAAAACGCCGACTTCATCGCCGCCGAGGATACCCGCGTGTCGGTGAAGCTGCTGAACCATTTCGATATCAAGAAGCCGCTGGTCAGCTACCACGAGCACAACCGCGCCTCTGCGGGGCAGGCCATTCTCACCCGTCTGCTGGGCGGCGAGACCTGCGCGCTGGTGACCGACGCGGGCATGCCCGCCATCAGCGACCCCGGCGAGGATCTGGTGCGCCTGTGCGCCGAAAACGGCGTGCCGGTGCTGGCCATTCCCGGCTGCTGCGCCGCCGTGTACGCGCTGGCGGTGTCCGGCCTGCCCACAGGCCGCTTCACCTTCGAGGGCTTCCTGCCCTCCGGCAAAAAGGAGCGCCGGGAGCAGCTCCACGAGCTGACTGGCGAGACACGAACCATGATCTTCCATGAAGCGCCCCACCGTCTCCGGGCCACGCTGGCGGATATGGCGGAGGCCTTCGGCGGTGACCGGAAGATCGCCCTGTGCCGGGAGCTGACCAAGCTCCACGAGGACACCGTGCGCACCACGCTGACAGCGGCGGCGGACTACTACGCCGCCAACGAGCCCCGGGGCGAGTACGTGCTGGTCATCGCGGGACGGGAGAAGTCCGCAGCCGCTGCCCTGACGCTGGAGGAGGGCGTGGCGCTGGTGCTGCGCCGCCGCGAGGAAGGCATGCGGCTGAAGGACGCCGTCCGCGCCGTGGCCGACGACACCGGCTTGAGCCGCAATGCCCTGTACGACGCCGCATTGAAAAATCTGGCATGAGAGCGTTGCTTCTGCGCTGATGCAAAAAAATGCCCCGCCATCGGCGGGACATTTTTTGTGCACCTCAGTTGTTCTTCAACTCTTTGAGACACTTGGGACAGATATTCTTGTCCTTGTACACCATCAAGTCTCTGCTGCTGTCACAGAAAATACAGCTGGGACGATACTTTTTCAATACGATGGTGGAGCCATCTACATAGATCTCCAAAGCATCCTTCTCAGCGATATCCAATGTGCGGCGCAGCTCGATGGGCAAAACGATCCGTCCCAATTCGTCCACCTTTCGCACAATTCCGGTTGACTTCACAGGAAACCTCTCCTCTGCTTTGCTTCTCACGACTTTCGTGAATTCCTCTGCTCATTTAGCATGCCATATTTTTACCATTTTGTCAACCGCTCTTTGCCATTTTATCCAAAATTTTTACAAATATTGCCATATGCTCTGTGCATATAGTGCATTTGAGGTGAGGGGTATGGCAATGTCTTACATTCTGGCGGCGTTTTTTGTGCTGGCGCTGGTATGCGGCGGCATCAGCGGCCGCATGGCGGAAGTCTCCGCCGCCGCCATGGAGGGCGCCGGTGCGGCGGTGGAGCTGTGTCTGTCCATGGCGGGCGCCATCTGTCTGTGGAGCGGCGTCATGACGCTGATGGAGCGGGGCGGCCTCAGCGAAAAGCTGGCCCGGCTGCTGCGGCCCGTGCTGCGCCGCATTCTGCCCCGGGCCAGCCGGGACACGGAGACCATGGCCGCCCTCAGCGCCAACGTGTCGGCCAATCTGCTGGGGCTGGGCAACGCCGCCACTCCGCTGGGGATCCGTGCCGCCACGCGGATGGCGCAGGGCTGCGGCGGCGTGGCCAGCGACGAGCTGTGCCGCCTTGTGGTGCTGAACACCGCCTCCATCCAGCTGCTGCCCACCACCGTGGCAGCCGTGCGCAGCGCTCACGGCTGCGCCGCACCCCTTGATATCCTGCCGTCCGTGTGGCTTTCCTCCCTACTGTCGGTCACGGCGGGACTGCTGGCGGCGCGAGGGCTGCAGGCCCTGTGGAGGCGGAAATGGAGCTGACATCGCTGGTGATCCCGCTGCTGCTGGCAGCGGTGGCTGCATGGGGCGCGGCGCGGCGGGTGGACGTTTACGCCGCCCTCACCGACGGTGCCATGGACGGCCTGCGGGTGGTACTGCGCATCTGCCCCAACCTGATCGCCCTGCTGACGGCGGTGTATATGTTCCGGGCCTCCGGCGCGCTGGATCTCCTCACCTCGCTTCTGGCCCCGGCGCTGACGGCGCTGGGCATCCCGCCGGAGACCGCGCCGCTGCTGCTGATCCGCCCCTTGAGCGGCAGCGGCGCTCTGGCGGCGGGCAGCGAGCTGATGGCCGCCTACGGCCCGGACAGCGCCGTGGGCCGCACGGCGGCGGTGATGCTGGGCTGCACCGAAACCACGTTTTACACCATCGCCGTCTATTTCGGCGCGGCGGGGGTGCGGAGGATCCGCTATACCGTGCCCGCCGCCCTGACGGCGGATTTTGTGGGCTTTCTGGCGGCGGCGTGGTGCGTGCGGCTGTTTTTCTGAGCAAATGTAAACTTTTTACCAATTTTTGGCCCTTGTCAGGTTTTTAACTTGCTCCCGCCGCTGTTTTACGGTATACTATTCTCGGGTATCTATCGTGGCGCACCGGGAAACGGCGCGCCACTATCAAACTTGAGAGAAGGAGCGTTATCTTGACCAGTCGTAAAATCATCAACAGTAAACTGAAGGAAGCGGTGGATTCCGTATTGCCCATCACCCTGATCGTGGCGGTGCTGTGTTTCTTCTTCGTTCCCGTGGGCAGCGGACTGATGCTGGCCTTTCTGGTGGGCGCGGTCATGCTGATTTTGGGCATGGGCCTGTTCACGCTGGGCGCGGAGCTGTCCATGACCCAGATGGGCAATCTGGTGGGCGCGAAGATGACCAAATCCCGCCGCCTGTGGCTCATTCTGGCGCTGGCCTTCGTTCTGGGCGTGGTCATTACCATTGCCGAGCCTGACCTGCAAGTCCTGGCCCAGAACGTGCCGGGCATCGACAAGACCATGCTGATCCTCACGGTGTCCGTGGGCGTGGGCATCTTCCTGACCATCTGCATGCTGCGTATCCTGCTGGGTATCTCCTTGCGGACGCTGCTGCTGATCTTCTATGCCATCGTGTTTATTCTGGCCGCCCTGTCCGACCCGGACTTCCTGTCCGTGGCCTTTGACTCCGGCGGCGTGACCACCGGCCCCATGACGGTGCCCTTCATCATGGCGCTGGGCGTGGGCGTTGCCTCCATCCGAAGCGACGAAAAGGCCAAGTCCGACAGCTTCGGTCTGGTGGCGCTGTGCTCCATCGGCCCCATTCTGGCGGTGCTGCTGCTGGGCTTCCTGTACCCGGAAAACACCGCCTCTGCCTCGGAAACGGTGGTCAACAGCTTTGAAAATACCCTCACCGTGGGCTACAGCTATTTGGAGGAGCTGCCCGCCATGATGGGCGAGGTGGCCATCGCCCTGCTGCCCATCTGCGTGTTCTTCCTGCTGTTCCAGATCTTCTCGCTGCATCTGCGGAAGCTGCCCCTGCTGCGCATCCTCATCGGCGTGGGCTATACATATGTAGGTCTGGTGCTGTTCCTGACGGGCGTCAACGTGGGCTTCTCGTCGCTGGGCTACGTGCTGGGCGGCGTCATCGTGGAGGAGGGTCTTGGCCTTCTGATGATCCCGCTGGCCACCCTGATGGGATGGTTCATCATCAACGCCGAGCCTGCCGTCCACGTGCTGAACAAGCAGGTGGAGGAGCTGAGCGCCGGCGCTATTTCCTCCAAGGCCATGGGCATGAGCCTGTCCATCGCCGTGGCCGCCGCCATGGGACTTGCCATGGTGCGCGTCCTGACCGGCATCTCCATTCTGTGGTTCGTGCTGCCGGGCTATATCATCGCGCTGGGTCTCAGCTTTTTCGTCCCCAGCATCTTCACCGCCATCGCCTTCGACTCCGGCGGCGTGGCTTCCGGCCCGCTGACCGCCACCTTCATGCTGCCCTTTGCCATGGGCGCTACCACGGCGCTGGGCGGCAATGTGATGACCGACGCCTTCGGCCTTGTGGCGCTGGTGGCCATGATGCCCCTGATCGTGGTGCAGGTCATGGGCGCCATCTACGTGGTCAAGACCCGCCGCAACAGTGCGCAGGAATCCGCGCCCGTATTCAGCAACGAGGGCGTTATCGAACTGTGGGAGGTGGCCTGACATGGAACTGTACTATCTGATGAGCATTACCGACCGCGACCGGGCGGAGGACATGGCCGCCCTGTACCGCGACGCGGGACTGAACCTTGTGACTACCATGCTGGGCCGGGGCACGGCAACACCCCAGCAGTTGGCGCTGTACGGCCTGTCCCGGACGGAAAAGGCCGTCACCGGCGCTGTGGTGGGAACCGACAGCATGAAGCAGCTGTTCCGCGCCGCCAAGCGCAAGCTGTTTATCGACATTCCCGGCAACGGCCTGATGCTGGCCGTGCCCCTGAAAAGCGTCAGCAGCGGCCGGACGCTTGCCTATCTGACAGACGGCGGAAAGTCCGCCACCGGAGGTGTACCGACTATGAACTTTGATTATGAACTGATCGTGGTGATCCTGAACGAGGGTCATTCCGACATGGTGATGGACGCGGCCCGCAGCGCGGGAGCAGGCGGCGGCACGGTGCTGCACGCCAAGGGCACCGGCGCCATCGGCACCGAGAAATTCTTCGGCGTGACGCTGGCCAACGAGAAGGACGTGATCTACATCGTGGCCAGCGGCAAGGAGAAGGCCGCCATCATGAACGCCATCAATAAGGACGCCGGCCCCTCCACGGCGGCAGGCGCCATCAGCTTCTCTCTGCCAGTGTCCGACGTGGCGGGATTGCGGAGACTGGACGACGAATAAAGACAACAAAGCCTCCCCTGTGTAAGGGGAGGTGGCACGGCGTAAGTCGTGACGGAGGGGTTGTCCGAAACTGCTTCATGAATTGGACAATCCCTCAGTCACCTTCGGTGACAGCTCCCTTTACACAAGGGAGCCAACGGCTTCCTATATTGGAAATAAAAACCAGAGACCGGCGAATGCCGGTCTCTGGTTTTTATTTCATCGGACAATTCTGCAAAATTTCCTTCGCCGCTGCTTCATAGGCGGCCAGATCGTTGGCCTTGCGGATGGCCTTCAGGGGCCGCTCCACCTCCTCGAACCGCTCGTTGAGGTAGTTCCACAGCTCCCGCATCCGGTGCAGCACCGGCGGCGTACCGCTGAGCCGCTGGCGATAGCCCTCCAGCAGTCGGTCGTGATACTGCTCCAGCTCCTGCCGGGCGGCTCCCGCGCCGCCCCGGAGCCGCCGTCCCAGTGCGGGATCGGCCATCAGTCCCCGCCCAACCATCACTGTGTCCACCTGAGGATACCGTCCTTGGAACGCCGCCACATCCGCCGCCGTGAACAGGTCGCCGTTGTACACCAGCCGCCCCGGATATACCGCCAGCGCCCGGTCAAAGGCGTCCCGATGCACCGTACCCTTATAGAACTCCTTCTGGATCCGGGGGTGTATGATCAGCTCGTGAATGGGGTAGTGGCCGTACAGCGCCAGCAGCGCTTCCCACTCCTCCGGATCGTTCTTTCCGATGCGGGTCTTGATGGACACCCGCATATCCGGCAGACTGTCAAATATCTCGTCCAGACACCGCTCCAGCTCCTCCGGATAGGCCAGCAGGCCGGAGCCCTTCCGCTTAGCCGTCACCGTCCCGGAGGGGCACCCCAGGTTGAAGTTGACCTCGCCATAGCCCCGGGCCTGCAATTCCCGCGCCGCCCACACGAAGTGGTCGCCCCGGTTGGTCAGCAGCTGGGGCACGGTGTCCGGCTCGCCCTGTATCTCGTCCAGCTCCTTCCGCTGGAAGCACAGGTTGGCGTTGGGGGACAGAAACGGCGTGAAATACTTGTCCACACCGCCGAAGATCGTCCGGTGAGCCTGCCGCCACAGATAGGTGGTCAGCCCCTCCATAGGCGCGGCGTAGAGAGTTGTGTGAGGCATAAGAGGGGCCTCCTTTCGCTGTACGCAAGGAATTTTCGTGGCTGCGGCGTGAGGAGAAATTTCGTCCCTGCGGGGACGAGGTAATTTTGCCCACAGCGGCAATTACCTGTTGCGGTGCCCAAAATTTCGCAGCGGCATTTGCCCTCGTTGTGCCATCCGTTCAGCGACCACTTACGTGCTCGCTGAACGGGGCACTGCCTTGAAAGCGGCTTGCTTTATCTGCCACCGGCAGCGCTGCGCCGCTTTCCCCGCTTCATCCGCCACTGGCGGCGCTCGGATCGCTCCCCCAAAAACGCTGCTTAAACCTGCGGTTTAAGAATCCGCGCACGCTGTTTCGCATTGCAAATTTGCAGCTCTTTACCACGCGATCACAGAACAACGTTGTTTTCGTTATGCATGACGCATCGACTTTCTTCTTGCGCCGCTGCCGCTCACGTTCCCAACGGTAGAAGTAAAAGCGTTGTTCGGCGTAAGCATCAGCGGCAGCGGCGCTGGAGCAGAGACAATCCTTTTGACGAAATGAAAAAGAAAGTTTTGCGTGATCGTGTGGCGAAAACACGCAAATCAGTACACGGCATAGCGCGCCCGGAGGTGAAGGAACCGGAGGTTCCTTCCGGTGTTTTTGCCTACTTTTGTCACTGTTGACAAAAGTAGGTCGCCCCGGAGGGCGAAATCCCCCATTGGGCTTCCGCTATGATAAACTCCCCAGCGTCTCCACACAGAAGCCGTGATAGCCGCAACAGCCGCACGTCAGCTTCCGGGCCGACGGCGTGTGGCGGGCGAAGAACGCCTCCTTCAGCGCCGGGCGGAACACCGTGTGGCACTGGGGACACAGGTAGGCCACCCGCCGGAAGTAGTACCGGCTGATTAGAACACCAAAGGGAACCGACAGCAGCAGATAGACCGCGCAGGGCCACCAGACACTGGTGACGATCCACAGCACAACGCCCGTCACCTCCAACAGCGACATGGGCAGTCCCGCCAGCAGCATGACGGTGTGCACCCGTTTCAATTGTGTGCGTCGCTCCATCAAGTACGCTATGTCGCCGATGGATTCCACCGAAAACTGTTCACTCTGCCGCACCTGCCGCCGCAGCTCCTCCAGCTTTTCCAGCCGGGACTGGCTCTGGGCCAGCTGGCGGCGCACCTCCAGCTCCTGCTGCTCCAACAGCAGCTGGATGACCCGCCCCGGCTCCTCCTCGGCCAGCAGCTGGCCGATAGCGTCGATGGGCAGCCCCATGTCCCGCAGAAAGCAGATGATCCGCAGCTGCCGCAGGTCGTCGTCGGTATACAGCCGCCGTCCGCCCTCGGACAGCTCACTGGGACTCAGGATGCCCCGGGTGTCGTAGTACTGCACCGTCCGCACCGTGACGCCGCACAGCTTGGCCAGCTCTCCCGTGGTGTATTTGGACATAGCGTTTCACCTCCTTACAGGGGGTAGTGTAGCATATGACGCAGCGTCATGAGCAATACCCAACGCAGCGTTATGAGGGAAATTTCTAAAATTTGGATGCCGCTATGCCTGAAAAAGATATTTCGCGCTCCGGCGCGACCTACTTTTGTCAACAGTGACAAAAGTAGGCAAAAG
>ERZ827490.2599-NODE-2599-length-18794-cov-8.984097_pt1 | contig 18794 bp, 13 predicted proteins | sample MGYA00519770_ERZ827490 | MGnify/ENA primary metagenome ERZ827490 (study PRJEB31778, sample SAMEA3449324) | human gut metagenome | biome: human gut; feature: human-associated habitat; material: faeces | place: United Kingdom | collected 2010/2012 ...
TGGAGCCAAGAGGGGTACGCCTCCATGATATTCATGACGCCCTGGGTAAGAACGTCGATTTTGATATCGGGCTGGGCGCCATCGAGGTTGAGCTTGATGTTGCTGAAGTCCAAATTCAGCTGGCTCATATCAATCTTGCTCGGGTCGATTTGAATACCCGAAGCGTCAAAGGCCGGCATGCTTGATAAGTCGATATTTGCCCCCGACAAATCCATGCTGCTCGAGAGGTCGGCGTCCGAGAGGCCTGGGGCCAGCGCGCTTTCGTCGAACGTGAACGCGCCCTGCAGCTTTTCGCCGTCAATCGGGAACAGGCTCGACATATCGAACCCATTGCCATCTTTCGCTTCATCCTCTTCTTCAGCGAACGATTTGCCTGTAATCACATTGGTTGTGGGGTTTGCCTGCTGGTCTTTTACGATTTGCTTATCGCCCGCCTCGTCAATGAGGTGGTTGATCAAATCGTTCGAGTAATACAGGCCTGTTGAAAGCGAAGTAATCTTCTGGCCCTCTTTCGGCTTCACCACGCCGCAAACCTTTAGCGTTTCGCCATTGTCAACCAAGCTTTTCATATAGTCGGCATCGCCGCTCTTGTCTTTCCAAACCTGGTAGTCGCTGTCGTACTGATAAAAATCGGCGCCATTAACGAGCTTGAACTCCACGTTCGTAAGATCGTCGTAGTCGAGGTCGAGTGTGCCGTCGGGTACCTGCACTTCTTCCTCGTTAGCGAATTCGCGTACCATTTCTTCGAGTTCCTTATGGTCGCGCAAGCCCATGGAGTACAGCATAAAATCGCTCACGTTGCCGTTCGGCGTGAGCACTGCCACGACCTCGTTGTAATTTTCGGGCCAGTGGCCTGCGACAACGTCGTATTGGTTATCGACCTGGTTCATATTCGCAGGCAGTTTGTAGAAGATGTTCGTGCTCATCATCGACGACATGATGCCGTTGCTCGATGCGCCTAATCCCACGCTCGCGAACGATTTATCGGGGTTAACCTGGTGTACGCCGTCGTCGGTGTTCGAGTTGAAAATCTGCGGCGTGACGCTGTATCCATATTCAATTGAATTCACATACGAGTTGATGTCGGTGCCGCCGTTGTCGAAATATTCCTTCAGCGATGCGAGGTCATTGCTCCCGATGCTCGAGAACATGCGCGTGATCATCTTTGACTCATGTACCGGCTTGTCTGAATTGCCCGAAGCGCCCGCGTCGCTCGTTTGCGCGTCGGTGGTGGTGGCGGAATCGTCGGCGCCCGCGCCGCCCATGCCCATCGTCATCATGCTGGTCATGTCGAAGCCCTGGTCTTGGATTTGCAGCGGGTATTCCGAAAGCGTGTTTTCTTCGACGTTCGCGATGTATTGGTTCACGCCGTTCGCGAGTGACAAGATGGCGGCGATGCCGATGATGCCGATGCTGCCGGCAAAGGCGGTCATGAGCGTGCGGCCCTTTTTCGTGAGCAAATTCTTGAGTGAAAGCGAAAGCGCCGTGAAAAACGACATGCTCGTTTGGCGTGCGGCTTTGGCTTCGCGGCGAGGCTCGTTGCTTGCGTCGGGGTCGAAGGGGCGCGTGTCGCTTTTGATAGCGCCGTCGGCAAGGTTCACGATGCGCGTAGCGTATTGTTCGGCCAGTTCAGGGTTGTGCGTCACCATGATTACCAGGCGGTCGCCGGCGATTTCGGTGAGCAAATCCATGATTTGCACGCTCGTTTTCGAGTCGAGGGCGCCAGTGGGTTCGTCGGCCAGGATGATTTCAGGCTCGTTGACCAGGGCGCGCGCAATGGCGACGCGCTGCATTTGGCCGCCAGAAAGCTGGCTTGGCTTTTTGTTGATATGCTCGCGAAGGCCTACCCGCTCGAGCGCCGCGCATGCTCGCTCGCGTCGCTCCGCACGCGACACGCCCGAAAGCGTGAGGGCTAATTCCACGTTTTCCAGAATGGTTTGATGGGGAATGAGGTTGTATGCCTGGAACACAAAGCCGATGCGATTGTTTCGGTAAGTGTCCCAGTCTCGATCTCGGTATTGCTTGGTGGAGATGCCGTCGATGAGCAAGTCGCCCGAATCGTAATGGTCAAGGCCTCCGATAATGTTGAGCATGGTTGTTTTGCCCGAACCCGAAGGGCCTAAAATGGCGACGAATTCGTTGTCGCGAAATGCGAGCGACACATGGTCGAGCGCGACCTGCGTGAAGTTGGCCGTGGCGTATGACTTGCATACGTCTTTGAGTTGTAGCATGCAATGCCTTTCGAAGATGCGAAAATAATTGAGTTTCTAAAGCATTATGCCCCAATCGCCGCGGCTCGCCTCGCTTCGTTGCCCAGCCGCAAAAGAAAACGCCATGATTGAGCGGGGCGTGATCGATGAAGCTTCACTCTGGTCACAATCGCTGTTATTTATGGTCAACATCTGCTCGCTTGACAAAAGCGAGGCGTACCTTCCTCCCGCGTGTGCGAAAGACATGCTAGAATAACAAGGTTTTCAAATGCCTCCGTAGCTCAGGGGATAGAGCACCGCTCTCCTAAAGCGGGTGTCGACGGTTCGAATCCGCCCGGGGGCACCAGGGAATATGACGGCGTCGCGTGAGCGGCGCCGTTTTTGGTTAGTGGGGGCCGACGGCAGATTCGGGCCGTCGACGCTCGCGTCACCAATCGCGTCATTCGAATCGGCGCTGGGAATTCAGTGCTTTTCCTCATGCAAGTATCTTCCATCTTGCGTCGCCGTCAGCCGTGAGCGGTCGATTTTTACCGATAAACGGCAAATTAATTCAGAAAAAATCAGGTAATTTCAAGAATGGTCAAACTTGATTAACAGCAAAACCACAAGGTAGATGGCTTTATACGGTGAAAAACTCTGACACAATGAGAAAAAGAGTGAAAAATACTGATTGAAAATGAACTTATGTGGCAGTAATCTACATGTCACAGGGTAAGCCCCGGCGCGCAGGCGGCGGCCCTTATCGAATTACGGATATAGATCAGGTGCTCGAACGGGCAGAAACGATCAAGGACGAAGGTAAAGGACGTAGAAGCATGAAGCTTGCAACTCGTATCAACTCCTATTTTCGCGATGGCGACAAGAATCTTGATCGCGTGTTCGCGGAGTTCCAGAGCGTGGGCCTCACGCACGTCGACCTCAACTACCCCGAGCACTGCACAGGTGTCACGGCTGAGGACATGGCCGCCAAGCTCGCAGCTCACGACCTGCAGCTGAACGGCTGCGCGCTGCGCTTCCGCAACGCCTTCCTCAACGGTGACCTGGGCAATGCCGATGATGCCCTTGCCGCGGAAGCCCTTGAGCTCTGCTACGAGGCGTGCGACTACTGCCGCACTGCCGGTGGCAACACGGTGACCATCTGGCTCGGCCACGACGGCTTTGACTACAGCTTCCAGATCGCCTACGCTCGCGTCTTCGACCAGCTCGTAGCCGCATTCCAGAAGGTTTGCGACTACGCGCCCGACCTCAAGATCTCGATTGAGTACAAACCCTACGAGGAGCGCGCGTACGCGTTCATCGACTCCATGGGTATGACCGGCATGATTCTCAACGCTGCAGACCGCCCGAACCTGGGCGTCACGCTGGATTACTGCCACATGCTCATGAAGCACGAGAACCCTGCCATGGCCGCCGACCTGTTCGGCCGCGAGGGCAAGCTCTACGGCATTCACCTAAACGACGGCAACGGTCGCTTCGACGATGGCCTTATGATTGGTACGTCCACGCCGGTGAAGACCCTCGAGTTCCTCTACTACGTGAAGAAGCACGGTTACGACAGCGCAATCTACTTCGACACGTTCCCGGTCATCGAGCCCGCTGCCGGCGAGGCTGCACAGAACGACCAGATGATCCATCTGCTCAACGACGCCATCGAGACCGTAAGCATGGAGAAGATCCAATCCGTTATCGATGCAAACGGCGCGATTAAGGCAGCCGAGCTTGTCCGCGAGCTCTTCTGCGCAATGGGGAGGTAACCAATGAAACGCGACTGGAACGCGATGGCTCAGGGGATTCTGGACGCCGTCGGTGGTCCCGAGAACATCTCGGGCATGACGCACTGCGCAACGCGCCTGCGCCTCAATCTCAAGGACGACGCTGCTTGCGACGACGCTGCGGTCAAGGAAGTCGAGGGCGTGGTGAACACGCTGAACAAGGCCGGTCAGTACCGGGTTCTCATCGGCACTGAGGTTCCGAAGCTGTACGAGAAGTTCGAACCGCTGGTCAAGGGTTCGGGCGTGGAGATCTCCTCTGCTACCAAGGACGAGGGCGAGAGCGTCATCAGCCAGATCTTCTCCGCGATTTCCGGCATCTTTGCCCCGCTGTTGCCCGCCATGGCCGGCTCTGGTATCCTGCGCGGCTTTGTCATCCTTGCCGCCCAGCTCGGCATCATCGCCGAGGGCACGGGTACCTACACTATCCTGTACACCCTGGCCATGAGCGTGTTCTACTTCCTGCCCGTGCTGCTCGGCTTCTCCGCCGGCAAGCGCTTCGGCGCGAGCCCGTACCTGTCGGCGCTGCTCGGCGCGTGCCTGCTCTACCCGGACTTCATCGCCCTCATGGGCGACGCGGGCAACGGCGCCATGACGGACTTCTTCGGCATTCCCGTGGTTCTCATGAACTACAACTCCACGGTTATCCCTGCCATCTTGTCTGTCTGGGTCTACTCGTACCTGTACAAGTGGCTCGATGAGCACGTTTCCGAGATGCTCAAGCTCGTCGTGCTGCCCGCCATCTCCCTGATCGTTATGGTTCCGCTCACCATGCTCGTCATCGGTCCCCTGGGCGTCTACGCTGGTGAGGCCATCGCCTTCGTGGTCAACTGGCTGATCGAGCGTGTTCGCCGGCGTGCTGGTTGGCGGCGGCTGGTCCGTGCTGGTGTCCATGGGCATCCACTGGGCCGTGAACCCCATCATGATCAACAACATCGCTCAGAACGGCTTCGACTACATCTGCCCCTTCACCTTCGCCTGCAACTTCGCCGTTATCGGCTGCGCCTTCGGCGTGTTCCTCAAGGCCCGCGACCAGAAGCTCAAGAGCTTCGCGATGACCGGTGTCGTATCGATCGCCCTGTCCGCCATCATCGAGCCCACGCTGTTCGGTATGCTCGTGAAGAACAAGAAGGTCTGGCTTGCGCAGATCATCGGCGGTGCCGTCGGCGGCGCGTTCCTCGGTATCATGAAGGTCGTCACCACTGCGTTCACCTTCGGTTCCGTCACTACGTTCCCGGCTTTCGTGAGTTCCGACCCCATGAACTTCGCTTGGGCTATGGTCGGCATGCTCATTTCCGCCGTCGTGGCCGGTGTTCTTGCCTTCGCCTTCACCGGCAAGGAGGATCAGCTCGCCTAAGAGCTTGAGGTGCGCCGCCTCTGGGATGCTATTTCACTCGACGCGCGCTGCCTCGCCTGGGGCTCGTTATCCTCGCTCGAGGAGCCCCGCCCTTGCGTGAGGCGCCTCACCTTCGTTCGAATTGTGAACGAGAGGGTTGGTCAATCGATTAAAGCGGTCGTCATCGCAACAGGTGGCGGCCACTTTTCTGCGCATGCGTTACACTTTTCGAAAAGAAATGAACGAGCGTGAAGCAGAGCGGTTTGGAGAGGTTCCCAATATGATCCCGTATGAGCGCCAGGAGCGAATTGTAGAGTGCCTGCAGAAGTCGGACCTCGTGAGGATTTCCGAGCTGCAGGAGGAGCTGCCGGGCGTCTCTATTTCGACGCTACGCCGCGACCTCAAGGAGCTGGAGGCGCTTGGCAAGGTTGAGCATCTTTCGGGCGGCGCGGTGAAGCTCGTCTCGACTGTCCACGAGGTGAGCATCTCGACGCGTTCGGGCCTACACGGAAGTGAGAAGGACCAGATCGCCCAGGTCGCCCTACGTCTTGTTGAGGACGGGGACACGCTCTACCTGGACTCGGGTTCCACCTGCACGGCGCTGCTGCGCCTGCTGGTCGACCGCGACGTGACAATTTACACGACGGATGCCTCGGCGTGCCTGATTAAGAGCGAGACGCGCGCCCAGCTCATCGTGGTGGGTGGCGAGTTCAACTATGTGAACTCCTCGTTCTGCGGTTCTATGACCGAATCGATCCTGCGCGACCTGTACTTCGATAAAGCGTTTATCGGGACCAACGCGATTGACGAGGACCGCGGCGTCATGACGCCCTCCTACGTTGAGGCGGCGAAGAAGCGCATCGTGCGCGAGAATTCGAATAAGGCGTACGTGCTGTGCGACAGCTCGAAGTTCCATCAGTTCTCGAATGTTCGCGCGTTTGGGTTCGATGGTGTGTCGATTATCGCGGAGTCCTATGACGAGAAGATCGCCCAGTGCGCGCGCCTGATCACGCCTGGAGCGTAGGGGGTCCGGGCTCAGGTCTGCGGATTGCGGCCCCTGGCTGCTGCTGTCCGCGTAGCGGGATTTCTTCCTAGGGAATACGACAGCGTTTCGTGGTGCGGGCTCCTGCATGATACCAGCTAGATAGGCAAATATGGCAACGTTGTGAATCTGGAAAAGCCTGCAGGTTAACAACGTGGTTAAACGATTAATCAGCCAGACTGTAGATAAAGGTTAAACGATTAATTACCACCGAGTAGATAATCACCGAGCAGATAAGGAGTTCACTATGCTGCTCTGCCCCAGTCTCATGTGCGCCGACTACGGCAATCTGCGTGCGACCGTCGAGGATCTCGACGCCGCCGGCATCGACATCTTCCATTGCGACGTGATGGACGGCAGTTTCGTTCCCAATTTCGCCATGGGTCTCGAAGACATCAAGGCCGTGCGAGCTGCCACCAACAAGCTCGTCGACGTGCACCTTATGGTCGAGAATCCTGCCAGCAAGGTTGAACTTTTCGCCTCCGCCGGCGCGGACATCATCTATATCCATCCGGAGTCCGAGCGTTACGTGGTCAAGACACTCGCCGCGATTAAGTCCCTCGGCAAGAGCGCCGGTATCGCCGTGAACCCCGACACCTCTATCTCCGAGATCGAGGAGATGTTGAACCTCTGCGATTACGTGATGGTCATGACGGTGAATCCGGGTTTTGCCGGTCAGAGCTTTATCGAGTTCACGAACGACAAGGTGCGTCGCCTTGCCGCGCTGAAGGAGCGCTTTGGCTTCAAGCTCATGATCGACGGCGCCTGCTCGCCCGAGCGCGTGCGCGACCTGTCCGCCATTGGCGCGGACGGATTTATCCTGGGCACCAGTGCGCTGTTTGGCAAGGACGCTGGTTACGAGGAGTGTCTGCGCCGTTTGCGCGCCGGCGAGGTGTATTAGAAGCGGAACGGCGAATTAGGACGGATTGAGCGCGCGGCATGCGCGAATGGTTCTTATGGAAAGGGGTCTCTTTTGAAGATCGGTATTGGAAACGACCACGTCGCAGTCGAGTACAAGGAAGCCATCACGGCGTATATCCAGGAGAAGTACGGCTACGAAGTCGTGAACTTCGGTACGGACAGCACCGAGCGCTTTGACTATCCCATCGCGGGTGAGGCCGTGGCGGACGCTGTCATGTCCGGCGAGGTTGATCGCGGTATCGTTATCTGCGGTACGGGTGTGGGCATCTCGCTTGCCGCCAACAAGGTGCGCGGTATCCGTTGCTGCACCTGCTCTGAGCCGTATTCCGCTCGCCTGTCGCGCGAGCACAACAACACCAACATGCTCGCATTTGGTGCTCGTGTGGTAGGCATCGAGCTGGCCAAAATGATTGTCGACGCCTGGCTCACCGGCGAGTTCGAGGGCGGCCGTCACCAGCGACGCATCGATATGATTCGCCAGATCGAGGCTCGTCAGCTCGTACGTGCGGAGGAAGCACGCGGCTGGTAGCGGAAAAGCCCGTCACCCGTGTGGTGGCGGGCTTTTTGCATGTCGCGCGTGGGATAGAGCACATGCGAGAGAAAAACGCGGCTATTCGCTGCCCGCTGTCTAGCTGCTCGCGCGTTGCACGAGCTTAACGGGGACAAGCGTCTCCATCTCGGGCTCTTCGCCGCGCAGCAGGGCGAGCAGGGCCTGACATCCCTCGTGCGCGAGGCGCTCGGGGAAGCGGCGGATGGTGCTGATTTGCGGCGTCGGAAGCTGCGCGTAAACGGAATCGTCGAAGCCGATGAGACGGACGTCTTCGGGTACGCGCTTGCCGGCGGCAACGAGCGCACGCAGCGCGCCCACGGCTGCGTGGTCGCTATGGGCGAAGACGCCGTCGACGGGGTAGCCCGTGGAGAGGAAGTCGGTCACGAGCTCTTCCGACTCGATGATGCTCGGCTGCTTACCCGAGACAAACAGCTGGTAGTCGCGGCGTAGCGGCATTCCGTGCGCGGCGAGCGCCCGCTCGTAGCCCATCTGGCGCTCGTTGCCGGGGTAGTTGGCGGTAAAACTCGAGATGCTCAGGATGTCCTTGCAGCCGCGCTCGATGAGGTGCTCGGTCGCCATGTAGCCACCGCCGATGTTGTCGGAGCCCACGTGTGGGAAACCGAGGTCGTTTTCGGGCGCACGGTCGATGCAGACCACGGGGATTCCGTGGGGGACGAACTCGCCGTCGAGCCTGCGCAGGCCGGAGATACAGATGATACCGTCGGCCTGCTTGCTTGCCAGCGTGCGGAAGTAGTCACGCTCGCGGGCGGGGTCATTGGCGCTGTTGCAAACAAAGACCGAGTAGTCCTCGGTTGCCAGCTCGCGCTCCACATGCAGGGCGATCTTGGAAAAGAAGTCGTTGGAGATGTCCGGCACGATCATACCGATGGTCCGGGACTGGGCCATACGGAGGCTCTTCGCCGCCATGTTCGTGACGTAGCCGTATTCCTTTAGGGCGGCTTCCACGCGTTTGCGGGTGTCTTCGGAAAAACGGCCGCTGCCGTTGATGACGTGGGAGACCGTGGCGACGGATACGCCGGCCGCGACGGCAATCTGGCGCATGGATGGGCGCTTGCCTGGTGTGGGCATGGGGCCTCCTGCTGCTTTCGGGTGGTTAACAGATTAACCGAGATTGTAGCGCATGCGCGATGCCGTAATGGGTCGCTTCGAAGTCGTTTTGTCGCGCTCGGTCTGCACCTTGGATAAGAAGGAGTTCGTCGAGCACTCCGATCCGGAGCGCACGCGCGCCAACATCCCGCTGTTCCAGCAGGGCATCATGATACAGCAGCTCAACTCCGAGAAGCTCGTGGTCGAGACCATGGTGAAGTTCTGCGGCTAGTAATTACTGCATTACATATTCTGTTGTCACCTGGGAGGCTTGTTTTTGCGGGCCTCTTTGTGTTGCTATGGAGCCCTGGCCTGTCGATAAACAAAGCGCCCGCTTGCCGGGGAGCAAGCGGGCGCTTCTGAGCGAATATGTTTGCGGCCATAGCCGCTGCAGGTGATGGGTTGTCGACTAGTTAGTCGTCGTGCCGGAATCGTCACCCGAGGTGGAGCCAGAAAGTGCGACCGTCAGCGTGATCGTGCTGTCGGTGGACTGCTTGCCGGTGGGGGAGACGCCCGTAACGGTGGCATCCTCGTTACCGCTCACGGGATTGCCGTTCTGGTCACAGAAGCCAATGTTATAGAAACCGGCGTTGTTGAGCGCGGTAACGGCGGCGGAAATGCTCTTGCCGTACAGGTTGCCCGGGACGGTGGCCTTGCCGGACTTCTTGGCAATGACGACGGTAATCGTGGCGCCGGGCTTCTGCTTGCCGCTGGGGTTCCAGCTGATCACGGTGCCCTCGGTAACCGAGTCGTTCTCCTGGTAGCTCACGTCGACGCCAAAGCCTGCCATATCGAGGGCGTTGCGCGCCTGGGCCTCGGTCATGTCGGTCAGGTCGGGGACGGACGTGGTATCCGGGCCGCTCGAGACCTTGTACGAGATGGTCGTGCCCTTCGCGACTTCCTTACCGGCTTCGGTGCCCTGCTCAAAGACCTGGCCCTCATCGGCCTCGTTGGCCTCCTCGGAGGCGTTGCCCTTCAGGCCAACGCTTGCCAGCGCGGCTTCTGCCTGGTCTTTAGTCAGGCCGACAAGCTGGGGAACCTCAACCTTCTCGGAGGGCTTGGGGCCCTTGGAGATTACCAGGTTCACCTTGGTGCCCTTGGCCTTCTTGGTGTTGCCGTTGGGCGTCTGCTCGGCGACCTTGCCCTCGTCGACATCGTCGTTGTAGCTTTGGTCGATGGTGCCGACCTCGAGGCCGGCTTCCTTGATCAGCTCGACGGCAGTCTGCTGGTCCTTGCCCAGTACGTCGGGCACGGCGACCTGCTCGCCGCCAAAGAGTCCTGTGGCAAAGGCCACCACGATGCCGATGACGGCAACCGCTGCCACCACGGCGGCGATGATCTTGTTCTTGTTGGATTTGGGCTCTTCGACCTCGTAGGAGCCGGTGGAGCCCGAAACCGAGCTACGGGCGGTATTCTGGCCGCTCACGCCCGAGACGGGACGCACCATGGCGCGCGTCTGATCGGAAAGCTCGCGAGTCTTGGTGGCGCCCAGCTCACCGGGGGCACCGATGATGCGCGTGGGCTCCGAGACGTTGACGGCACGGCCCGACAGGTAGCTGTTGAGCACCTGACGCAGCTCGTCGGCGGTCTGGAAGCGGTTTGCGGGGTCCTTCTCCATGCACTTGAGGATGATGCGCTCAAGGTCGGCGTCGACACCGGAGTTGATCTGGCTCGGCGGAATAGGCAGCTCGTTGACCTGCTTGAGTGCGACCGAGATAGCGTCGTCACCGTCAAAGGGAACGCGGCCGGTGGCGCATTCATACATCACGACGCCCAGCGAGTAGATATCCGAGGTGGGGCCGAGGTCCTGACCACGGGTCTGCTCGGGGCTGACGTAGTGGGCGGTTCCCAGCACGTTGTTGTCTTGCGTGAGGTGGCTGTTCTTGGCGCGCGCGATGCCAAAGTCCATCACCTTGATGTTGCCGTCGGGCAGCACCATGATGTTCTGCGGCTTAATGTCGCGGTGGATGATCTCGTGCTTGTGGGCGACCGAAAGCGCGGAGCTGATCTGCGAGCCGATCTGGGCGACCTTCTTGGGGTCGAGGGCGCCGTGGCTCTTGATGCCGCTCTTAAGGTCGGTGCCGCGCAGGTACTCCATGACGATGTAATAGGTGTCGCCGTCCTTGCCCCAATCGTAGACGCCCACGATATAGGGGGAGGAGAGACCGGCTGCTGCCTGGGCCTCCTGCTTAAAGCGTGCGGCGAAGGTTGCGTCGCCAGCATACTGCGGCAGCATGATCTTGACGGCTACCGTGCGGTCGAGGACCTGGTCCTGTGCACGGTAGACGGTCGCCATGCCGCCTGTTCCCACCTTATCCTTGAGGAGGTATCTTCCCCCGAGGACCCTCTGTTCCATTCCTGCTCCTAACATAACTATTCGCTCAACGATGTGTGTAGTACCTACGATGTGGCCGCTGGGGCCGTGTGGCGCGTTGCCGCTAACTCTTCGGCCGCGGCGCGCCTCGGGTGTCCGATTCGATCATGGGCATCACGCTCCCTGTGCGGCAAGCGCCGCGGTCAGGACGATGCCGGCGATCTTGGCGGCCTTGACGTCATGCTTGTCGTAATCCTCCAAGGCCACCGAGATGGCGACCGTGGGTGAATCGTAAGGTGCAAAGCCAACGAACATCGAGTTGACGTTGGTGCCGCCAGTCTCGGCCGAGCCGGTCTTGCCGGCGACCTTGACACCGGGGATTTGGGCATCGGTGCCGGTGCCGGACTGGACGACGGCAAGCATGGCCTGCTTGACCTGGTCGGCCGTGGCGGAGCTGACGGCCTGACCAAGCGAGCGGGACTGCGTGGTCTTGACCACGGTTCCGTCCGGGGCGAGTACCTGGGCTACAAAGTACGGGTCCATGACCACGCCGCTGTTAGCGATGGCGGCGGCAATCACGGCGTTTTGCATGACGGTGGTCTGCGGGCCGGGCGTGTGGTCCATGCCGACAGGCTGGCCGGCGCCGGCCCAGGCGGTCTCCCACTCGGTCATGAGCGACGGGTCGGCCATGATGGAGGCCGCGGAGGTCAGGTCTTGGCCGAGCTTTTGGCCGTAGCCAAAGGCGTTGGCAAACTGCACGAGCGTGTTTGCGCCAACTTCGTTTGCCACCTGGCCAAAGACGACGTTGGAGGACACGGCAAAGGCCTGCTGCAGGCTGATGGTGCCGTAGCTCTCGTTGGCATAGTTGGTGACCGGTGCGTTGCCGATGTCCATGGAGCCGGGCGCCTGGTAGGTGCTGGTAAGGCTGGCGGTACCGGTCTCGAGTGCCGCGGAAAGCGTAACGACCTTAAACGTTGAGCCCGGCGTGTACAGCGCGTCCATGGCGCGATTGTACATGGAGCCGTCCTCGCCGCCGCCCGTCTGCAGCAGGGCATCGATGTTGGTGTTGTCGTAGGTGGGCGAGCTGGCACATGCGAGCACCGCGCCGGTACGCGGGTCGATGACCACTACAGCGCCCTTAAAGCCCTTGAGCGCCTGCTCGGCAGCCGTCTGGATGCGCGAGTCGATGGTGAGCTTGGCGGTGTTGCCCGGCTGGGTCTGGCCCGCGAGCGACGCGATGGCGTTGTTCCAGCTGGAGTAATCCTTAGAGCCGGTGAGCGTGTCGTTCATGACGCTCTCGATGGCGGTGGTGCCATACTGCTGGCTCACATAGCCAACCACGTGCGCTGCCAGGTTACCGTTGGGGTAGGAGCGTACGTAGGTGCCGTCCTCCTGCTGCAGCGACTCGGCCAGCGTCACGCCGTCGGACGTGATGATGGAACCGCGCTGGATGTACTTGGAGCGGGCGATGGTGTGGTTGTTGGTCGGCATGTCCTGATAGTCCTTGGCCTTGATGACCTGGACATAGGTGAGGTTGCCGATAAGGATGGCGAACAGCGCCGTAAAGGCGAGCACCGCGCGGGTTAGACGGTTGGCAAGCGCCACGCGGCCGAGCACACCGGATTCAGGCGTGTCGAGCAGGCGACGACGCATGCGCGAGCCGACGGAATGGCTGCCGCTGCCGTAGGAAGACGAGGTGGCAAAGCGCGTGCCCGTCGGGGCGGCGGCAGATGCGACCTGATCATCGGTGATGGCGGCCATGGTGCCGGTGCCGGTAAGCTCGGCCTCGCGTCCGGTAGCCTCGTCACCGGCGCGCAGCAGGAGCGCGACGATGATAAAGCTCGCCAGCAGCGAGGAGCCGCCCTGGCTCATAAAGGGCAGGGTGACGCCGGTCAGCGGGATCAGGCGGGTGACGCCGCCCACGATCAAAAAGGCCTGGAAGCTGATGGCTGCCGTAAGACCGGTGGCGCTAAAGGCGGCGAGGTCGGATTTAGCGCGGGCAGCTGTGGTGAGGCCACGCACGGCAAAGAGCATAAACAGGATGAGCACGGCGCCGCCGCCCAAAAGACCCATCTCCTCGCCGATGGCCGAGAAGATAAAGTCGGACTCGACGACGGGGATGTTGTTGGCCATCCCGTTGCCGATGCCAACGCCGACCAGACCGCCATCGGCAAGCGAGAAGAGCGACTGGACGATCTGGTAGCCCTGGCCCTGGGCGTCCTTAAACGGATCGACCCAAACCTGGAAACGCACCTGAACGTGCGACAGGAACTTGTAGGCGCCCACGGCTCCAACGGCTAAGAGCGCAAGGCCGATAACGACATACGAAAAGCGCCCCGTGGCAACGTAGAGCATCAGCAAGAAGATGGTGTAGAACAGCACGGCCGAACCCAGGTCGCGTTCGAAGACGACGACGAGCAGGCACACGCCCCACACGGCAAACAGCGGCAGCAGCAGTCGCAGACGAGGGATCTTAAAGCCCAGGATCTTGCGGTTGGAGATGGAGAGCAGCTCGCGGTTCTCGGCTAGGTAGCCGGCCAGGAACAGGACGATAAAGACCTTGGCGAACTCGCCAGGCTGGATGGTAAAGCCCGCGATGCGAATCCACAGCTTGGAGCCCGAGATCGTGGTGCCGATAAAGATGGGCAGCATCAGTAGAATGATGCCGATGATGCCAAAGGTGTACTTGTAGCGCATGACCACGTCGAGGTTTTTGACTAGTGCAAGCGTTCCCACCATGAGCGCCACCGAGACAAACAGGATGATGAGCTGTGAGATGGCGAGAGCGGGGGCGAGACGCGTCACGAACGTGATGCCGATGCCCGAAAGTATAAATACGATGGGCAGGATGGCGGGGTCGGCACCGGGCGCCAAGATGCGCACGGCGATGTGGGCCGCGGCAAAGGCGGCAAAGAGGCCGATCGGTACGGCGAGCGTCTCAAAGGAGATGGCAGCGCCCGCGGTGAGGACGTACATCGCATACAGCAGGATGACGGGGAACGCCGAGGCGATGAGCAAGAGCAGCTCGGTGTTGCGGCGACTCATAAGCGGCACTCCCTTTCTAATTCTTATCGGAGGCTTCGGCCTCGGCGGACTGTTCGGCGGTTTTCTCGGAATCTGATTCGGAGGTCGATCCCTGATTGGTGTTGTCGCGAATCGTTTGCGCGTCGATCACCTGGCGGGTCTGCTCCTCGTCGATCTGGTGGCGGTACTTGGATATCGTGTCCTGCGCATCGTCGACACTTGTTTGCGGAATACCCGCCTTGAGGCGGTTTTGCGTGTCTTCGGGCAGGTCGGATAGCTTGATGCTGGTTTCGCTTTCGAGCCAGTGGAGCTTGAGTCCGAGTGGCTTGCCGGGCAGGCCGCGCCAGACGGCGACATTGCCCTGGTAGGTACCCAGGTAGTACGAGCCGGTGACACCCGTGTAGGCCCAGATGCCAGCTGCCAGCACAAAGACGAGGGCCAGGATGGCGGCGATAGTAACGTTGCGGCGACGCACGCGTTGCGCCTCGCGCATAACGCCATCGTCAACCAGGTCAACGACTACTACGGTCACGTTGTCGTGGCCGCCGGCAGCAAGCGCCGCGTCCACTAGGTTGTCGACGCAGATTTGCGCGGTTGAGGACTGCGTGGCGATGTTCTCGATATCGCTATCGGGAATCATGCTCGAAAGGCCGTCGGAGCACAGGATCAGGCGGTCGCCTTCCTCGATATGCAGGGTGAAGTGGTCGGCATACATGGCGGGGTCCGAGCCCAGCGCACGGGTGATGACCGAACGGTTGGGGTGGACGCGAGCCTCGTCTGCCGTGATCTCGCCAGCGTCCACGAGCTCCTCCACGTAGGAGTGGTCGCGGGTCACGCGGATGAGCGTGCCCTCGTGGAGCAGATAGGCGCGAGAGTCGCCCACGTGGGCGATGGCGAGCGTGTCGTTTTCGATGTAGGCGCAGGTGGCTGTGCAGCCCATGCCTGGCTTGCCCAGGCCGTTCAGGGCCGCCTCGATTACGGCGGCGTTGGCTGCCTCGACGGCTGCGGCCAGGCGTGCTGCGTCGGCGGACTGTGGGGCCGTCTTGGCAATAGTCTCGACGGCGATGGAAGAGGCTACCTCGCCGGCAGCGTGACCACCCATGCCGTCGCATACGCAAAAGAGCGGCGACTGCACCAGGTAGGAATCCTCGTTGTGCGGGCGCACGCAGCCAACGTCAGAGCGGGCGCCCCACATGAGTTGCGTGGTGGTGCCGGCATCATAGGTCGAGTCGGTCTCGATGCGCTCCTCGGTCAGGGGCTCAAAGCTCATGGTCGAGCCGGGGTCTTTGAGCTTGGCCTCAACGGCGGCAACGTCGATCTCGGCAGTGTCACCGGGAGAGACGGTGTCGGTCTCGGCGTTTGATTCGGAATCGCCGGTGTCCGGGGAGTCGGGCTCCTCGGACACGCGGGCGGTCGACTCGTCATCTTGCGGGCTGACGTCTATAGGCTCGGGCGTCGCAAAGTGCGACGGCGCGGGCGTGTTTTGCGACTGGGCGGCGGGCTCGGCCACGGCATCGGACTCGCTTGCGGGCGCAGGCTGCGGGGTCTTGGGTGCAGGGCCGTCCTCGGGGGATGTCCCCGCCTCGGGCGCCGGCGTAGACGCGGGCGCAACCTCGGATGCCGGGGCTATGGGAAACGCCGGCGCGGCGGGCTCGGGTGCCGCAAACACCGCAGCGCTCTCGTTGATTGCCGCGGCGACGGGCTCTGCAAAGTGAGCCGGCGCCGGGGCTGCTTCGGGCGCTGTGGGCTGTTCCGCAGCATGTGCGCCGATGGGCGCCGCTACGGCATCCTCTTCGTCCTCGTTATCGGCGAGATCCGAAATATCATGCGTTACATGCGAAAGAGGCAGGGAGAACACGGTGTCCTCGGGCTCCACGGGTGCGGAGCCCGCCGGAGCGGCGTGGGCCGGCGCAGCTGTGGCGGCGGCCGGTGCCTCGGTCATAGGTGCGGACTTGTTCTCCTCGTCGATCATCGACGGTTCACCTTCATGACCACGTCGCCAATCTGGACTTCGTCGCCCTCGCGCAGCGTTGCGGGCTCCACGAGCTGGCGGCCGTTGACGAGCGTGCCGTTAAGCGAGTTGAGGTCCTCGATGATGAGCGCCGGGCCCTGCAGCGAAAAGCGCGCATGCGAGGCCGAGACGAACGGTTCGTTGATGCAGATGTCCGAAGATGGCGAGCGACCGACGATGACGGGGCCGAGCATGTCTACGTGGATGCCGCGGATACCGCGCGGACCCTTGTCCACATCGATCGTCCAGATAGCCGAGTCGCGGCGCTGTCCACGCACAAGTCCCACGCCAGTCTTCATGACGGCGAACAGAAAGATATAGAGCAGGGCGACCAGGACGATGCGGCCTGCAAAAAGGACGATATCGATGTTCATAAGCGACTATCCCCTAAATTCAAAGGTACTCAGGCCAAACGTCAGCAGATCGCCGTTGCGCAGCGGGCAGCGCGTAATGCGGCGGTTGTTGACGAGCGTGCCGTTGGTGGAATTGAGATCCTCGATCGACCAATCCGAGCCCGTAAAGGTGAGCTGGGCGTGGCGGCGCGACACGTTGGGGTCGCGCAGGGCAATGTCGGAAACTGAGCGCTCGCGACCGATGGTCACCTGTGCGGAGGTGATGCTATGGCTCTCGCCGCTCACGACGTCGACGAGCTGGGCGAGCGGACGCTGCGGGGCGCGAGTGCTCGCCATGTTGGAGGCGATGCCGGCTGCGGCGCCTAGGCCCACGGCGGCACCGGTCGCGGCGGCTCCGCCCATGCCGGCAAGCGCGTCGCGCGAGACGGTCTGCGGCACCGGGATGGGTGCGGCGGCGGGGTCGGGGACGCTAGGCGCGAAGGGGTCTGCCACGGCAAGCGGGTCGGGAGCGGCGGCGCGAGGCGTTGGCTGCTGCTGGGGCATGGCGGCGGGGCGCTGCTGCTGCGGGGCAGCAAACTGCTGCTGGCCGGCGCGCGGGGCGCTGGCGGCACGGCTTGCCGCGGAGTTGTTCTGGCCCAGGCCGTTTTGATAGGCGCGCTCTTCTTCGTACAGGCGGCCGAGCGTGGGGGCATCGACGTTCTCGGCAAAGACCGAGAACTTGCCGGCGCGCAGCTGCGGATCGATCATAAAGCGCACGAGGGGCTCGCCGACAAAGACATAGCGGCGCTTTTCGGCCTGCGCCTTCACAAACTCGCGGACCTCGCGCGAAAGCTCGGGGTAGAACGGGGCGAGCATGGGATCGTCGTCGGCGGCGATAAGGATGGTATAGAGTGCCGGCGCCGTGTTGACGCCGTTGATCACCAGAGTCTGATCCTCCATGTCGCGAGCGGCCTGCTTGGCAAGCTTCTTAAAGGAGAACGGGGCACGGGTGGCACCGAAGATGCCGGCCACGTGGTCCTCGAAGATGTTCAGGAAGTTCACGAAAGATCACTCTCCGTATAGGTTCTTTGGTATCCGAGCAAATATAGGCATATCCCAACGATTATAGAGGATAGGGTTCCCGCAACCGCCGCCTTGGCGATGACCGCGGCTGCAAGGCTGGCAATTTCCATATGGTGTGCAAGACAGGACGCCGCTGCGCAGCCGATGCCGGTGACAGCGATGGCGGCGATTGCGGCAAGGTTTGAGCCCTGATCGGCACGCTTGGCATGGGCATTGAGCAGCGCAGATGACGCTGCGGCAGTTGCCGCGACCAGCACAAAGGCAGCCCAAAGGAGCGGGTCTCCCAGCGCTGCGGCAACGTTACCGAGCCCCAGCACGCCTCCGGCTGAAAGCGCGACCGTGGCCAGACGGGCAAAAAGCGCGCCCATGCCCGTTGCCGCGGCGGCGCTTGCCGGGCCGAGCCAAAATGACGCGACGCCGGCGGCGACCCCAGCTGCCAGGAAGGTATTGCCGGTCAGACAGCCAAGCGCGAGCGCACAGGTGAGCGCGGCGCTCGCGGCAGCCTCGGTACGACCCCAGGCGATCCACCAACCGGACATGGCAGCGGCAAAGATCACCGCGACCGGCAACATCGACAGGATGCCCTGCGCCTGCATGGTGGCGTTGGCCATGAGCACCAAAAAGCCCACAGCCGAGATGGCCGAGCCAATCTGGGGGGCCAGGCCAGCCGCCGCTCCGATCGCGATAGCCGCAATGACCAGGCCGGGAAGCGCCGCGACCCCGGCCGTTTGCATCAGCAAAAAGCTAAAGGTGCCACACGTTAGCGCCGAGATAGCGTGCATGGTGTAGTCGCGCGCATGGCTCCAGCGCGTGCCCGCCCAGCCGAGTGCGGGGTCGACCTCGATGGCGTCGCCTTCGTAGTGCGACGGCTCGATATCGTCGAGCTCATGCTCGTCATCCGAAAGCTCGCCAACCATTTGCTCCAGGCTGCGACGGCCCTCGCGTACGCTGCCCAGACCGGCAAGGAGCTGGTCACAAAATGCCTCGATGCTGTTGGGGCGGTCCTGCGGCATGGGGGAGAGCGCGCTCATGAGCGCGGCCTCGGCTCCCGGGGGAAAGTGTGGTATCAGCTCGCTGGGATAGGTGGCGCCGCCG
>ERZ827490.2633-NODE-2633-length-18567-cov-6.401469_pt1 | contig 18567 bp, 12 predicted proteins | sample MGYA00519770_ERZ827490 | MGnify/ENA primary metagenome ERZ827490 (study PRJEB31778, sample SAMEA3449324) | human gut metagenome | biome: human gut; feature: human-associated habitat; material: faeces | place: United Kingdom | collected 2010/2012 ...
CTTTTCCGATGGTCAGATTCGTTCCGAGCGATTCAGAGAGGAGCTGTATCTTGCTTGCGTCACTGGCTCCATAGTCTACCCATGTAGCACCGCCGTCGGTCGATTTATAAAGGTTCTCCTCCTTTGTTCTCGAAACAGCCGCATATATAGTTGTGCAGGCACTGTCATCGCCCGATTTCGGGTCGATTATGATACTGCATATACCGTTGCCGTTTGACGTTGTCGTCTTTGTTCCCATATCAAGTGCAGTGAATGTCTTTCCGCCGTCGGTCGACTTTATTATACCGCCTGTTCTTCCGCCGACATATACTATATCACTGTTCTTGGGGTCAACCGCAATACGCTCGCCGTTTCCTCTGCCCATACCGTTTCCGTGCGCCGTTATCATATCGGTAAGTTCGGTACGGTTCCACGTTTTGCCGTAATCATCGGAGTATAAGAGGCAGGTTTTGCCGTTGCTGAAATACTCCGTGCCTGCAAGCATATATACCTTGTTAGGATCTTTTTCTCCGAATGCAAGACCGTCTATACCAAGCAGACCATTGTCTTCTTCGCTGATATCGTACGACATGGATTCCCACTTCTGAGTATCCTTATTATAACGGTATGCGCCGCCGACGTCTGTACGGGCATAATATAAGCCCTGCTCGCTTGTTGCAAATACGCCGCTTACGAATCCGCCGCCGCCCATAGCTACCTGGCTGAACGTAAACTGCGCCTGCGCTGTTCCCGAATTGCCGCCCGATGTTGTATTATCGCTTGTCATACTGCTGTCACCACTGCCCGATGAGGTCGCATCACCGCTTGACGATGTTCCCGAATTATCGTTTCCGTTACAGCCTGCGGCGCATATTGCTGTTGCTACCGCAAGTATGACCGCTGTTATTTTTCTGTACTTCATTTCTTATTCCTTTCTTATTAAAGCAGACTTGCTTAATTTTTATGTAAACCTTTACACAAGTATTATGCACTATTTAAGTTAAATTTGCAAGACTTGTTTTGCTGTTTTGTGAATATGTGATAAATCTTCGTAGCCACTATTGGTGATAATCACGGATTTTGCACCAAGAAAAATATGGGCGTGACTTTTGCGTGCTTATATAGTATAATCATATTGCAATCGAATACAAGCCCTGTCTTATCACGTTTACGGCAGGCAAACGGAAATGGAAATGGAAAAGAAAAATGAAAAAACGCATCATCTCCCTTATCTTATGTGCGGCAGTAATAATATCCGCCTGCGGCTGCAGTGCCGATAACGGCACCTTGTCAGCCGGCAGCTCGTCATCAGCAGCTTCGGCAGCGTCTTCCGCCGAAGCCGCATCGCAGGATACTGCCTCCTCAGACAGCGGTTCGTCTTACGATACCTCGTCAGACACTTCTGATAAAACAAGTTCCGACGAGCAGAACAGTTCGTCATCAGACAGTTCAGATAAGCAAAACAGTTCGTCATCTGACAGCTCAGACAAGCAAAACAACTCGTCCGATGCTTCTTCCGAAACGTCAAAGCCTTCAACAAACAAGCAGGAAAGCAGTTCTTCTGCCGCTACGGCAAGCAAGCCCGCAAACAGCACAGGTTCAGCAACAAGCAAGCCGACAAACAGCGCCGGCACTGCAACAAGCAAGCCTGCGTCTGCAACCGCCGCCGATACCACCAAAAAGCCCGCCGCAACGACTACAACAAAAAAGCCTTCCGCAACGACGACTACAACAACCTTAAAGCAGACAGACGACAAGCCGCTGAGCTTTTCAGAAACCTATGAAGCGGAAAACGGAAAGCTGTCAAACGATATGTCCGTCATATCCGACAGCAACGCATCCGGCGGAAAGTCAGCAGGAAAATTTGAAAGCGACAGCTCATACTGTCAGATTAGCATAACCGTTCCTGCCGATGCGGTTTATGATATAGTGATACGCTCAAAGGCTATCGGCCCATACAAAGAGAATGACCTTTACGCAGACGGTAAAAAAGTAGGCACTTTCGTAAGCAAACCGGATAATTTCTCCGACTATACCGTATGTGCCGTAACTCTCAAAAAAGGCAGTCACACTCTTACCGTCAAGAAGTCATGGGGCTGGATAGAGCTTGATAAAATAACAGTAAAGACGGGTGCAAAAATAAGCGACAGCACCTATAATGTCACATCTTCGCTTGTAAACCGAAATGCCACCGCAAACACAAAGAAGCTGTACAGTTTCCTTAAGGACAGCTACGGAAAATATGTAATCACAGGTCAGCAGTGTGACGGCGGCAGCTTTATCCTTTTCGTAGGCGGCAAGCAGCACAGCGGCGGTGTAGCTATCGCGGGCGGCAGCGGCGCGGGCAAGCTCCAGCGCCTTTTCCACCTGTGCGGCGCGGGCTTCGTCCCGGGCGACCGCCAGCACCGTGCCAATATGACCATCGAACAGCTCACTGTACAGTGCGGCTGTTTTTTTATCCACGCCCTGCGCCGCGCAGTAGCGGGTGCAGTCGGCGGGGGACACCGGGGCTACCGCAAAGCTGACGCAGCGGCTGCGGATGGTGGGCAGCACGCCGGCCAGAGAATCCGCCGTGAGCAGAAACAGCACCCCATCCGGGGGCTCTTCCATCACCTTCAGCAGGGCGTTGGCGGATTCCTCGTTCATGCGCTCCACATGGTACAAAAGCACCGCGCGCCCCTCGGCGGAAAGGCTGGTGTTGAAAATTTCGCTGCGCATGGCGGTGACCTGACCCACCAGATACTTCCCGCCGCTGCCCATACCGGACACCGAGATGGCTTCCCGCACGATGCCGGTCTCCACCGTGCCGCTGTCGCGCTTACCGGCTTTTGCCACGGCGCGGCAGCACTCGCCCCGCAGCAGCGCTTCGGCGGCGGCACCGCCGGCGGGGTAGAGGTAGTCGGCGGCGATGCAGCGGGCGGCAAAGCCGGTGCCAAGACCGGCTTCGCCCACCAGCAGCACGCTATGGGTCAGCCGGCGGGTGGCCAGCATCTGCTGCACGCTGGTTTTCAGTTCTGCGTTGCCTTCCATGCGGTCCAGCATCATGATGAGGGTACTCCTTTTGTGAGACGGTCGTAAAACGATTTAGAATGCGCTCCGCTTCGCTCTGCGCATAAATAGCGGAAAATTTCTTTTAATTTGGGGTTTTGAAAAGCCTGCGGGCTTTTCAAAACCCCTTTTTCACGGGAGGGGTCGTAGAGGAAAACGGCAGCTGCCGCGCCGCTTTCTGCGAAAGCGCGGCGCTGCGGGTGGGCGCTTGCTCCCCCTTGGGGGAGCTGTCGCGCAGCGACTGAGGGGCTATAAATGGAGAAGCGAAAAAAGCGTTAAAGCGATAGCGCCGACTGGCGCAGCGCTAGCTTTTTTGTGCTTCGACTTCTTCTTTAGGATTGTCAAGGGCGTGCAGCCCTTGGCCCGTTGCGGGGTGGGTGGAGTCCAGAGGTAGGGAGGGGGGAGTCGGAACACCCCTCCCTGCCTCTGGCCCAGCGGAGCGTCCCTGCACGCTAAAAGCAAGCAGAAAGTTACCCCGCAAAGCGCACACTTTTCCGGTTCTCTTTTGGTGTCAAAAGAGAACACCCCTCGGCAGTTTCCATTTTCACGGGAGGGGTCTTACCTCCTATTCTTCCGCTTCCACTGCTCCCGGCGCACCCATGCGCGGAGGGAGCGGTAGGCCATGGGGGCAAAGAAGAGCCAGACGTTGAGCATGGACAACAGGTAGTCCAGCTTGCCGGGCAGGGAAGCGCCCAGAAAGCTGAACACCCACAGCACTGCTGCGAAAACGCCGAAATACTTCACCCGGATGGGGATGACGAAGAAGAGCAGCAGCTGCACCTCCGGGTAGAGCATGGCAAAAGCCAGCAGCAGAGAGAGGGACAGGCAGTAGGTGCTAGCGGTCACGCCGGTAAGCAGACAGCCCAGCACCGTGCCCAGCACGCCGGAAAGCAGATACACCGTGTAGCGGAAATCGCCCCACTCCCGTTCCAGCGCGGTACCGATGAACCATGTGAAGTAGATGCCCAGCACCACGCTGAGGATGCTGCCGCCGGAAAAGGGGATGAATATAAAGCTGATCGCCCGCCAGACCTGCCCCTGCAGCAGCAGGCTGCGGCTGAGCCCCAGCCAGAAGGAAATGGTGCGGTCAACAAACAGCTCGATGGCCAATACTAAAATCTGCCCGGCCACCAGAATATTGGTCAGGTTCGGGATGCCGTAGCGGCCATACTTGCGCTCCAGCTTATTCAGCCAGTTGTTCATGTGTTTCGCCTCCGTTGCGGGATGCCCCGCCAGTTTCATGTTACCCCTATTTTACCATGACAGGCCCCCGCATTCAAGAAAATCCACGCGGAAGACGTTGAAACTGCACTTTCTTTCCCGGCAGACAGGCTGCAAGCGCAGTTTTTTCACCCCGCAGCCGCCGGGGTGTGGAAAAGGCGGGAAAAGCACAGCATTCATGCGGGTTTCAAGTCCCAAAACGACAACCGAAAATTGTATGGATTATCCGGTCTGGAATGAACTTTTCACTTTTTCCACCGGGTTTTCCACCGTTTTTGTGAAAAAGAAGCGCAGTTTCCAACGATGTTTTCCACCTTTTCCACATAGTTTTCCACATCCAGTGGAGGAAAGCCCTATACAAGCCGTAATGGATGCCGCCGCATTCTGGAAATTTGTGGGCAAAAATGTGGGCAATCTGCCTTTTATAAAAAAGAAAGTCGAAGGTTTTTCTTTTGTTTTTACAGTTTACTCCGGCTTACGGGTTTGCTTTTCTCCAATCTGGAATTTTGCCCCGGGCAGTTTTCCACAAACCGCCGGGGAGAAAAACCCGGTGTGGAAAACGGACACAAACTGTGGTTTTCCACACTGTTTTTACCCCGGCTGAACCCTCTCAGTCGCCTGCGGCGACAGCTCCCCCGAGGGGGGAGCTTTTTTGCAATAACTGAAACGTATCGGATGAATGCTAAAAGCTTCCGGCAGTGCTATAAGCTCCCCCTTCGGGGGAGCTGGCATCGCGCAGCGATGACTGAGAGGGTTCATCCCACAAAAAATGCCGGGCGGTCCGCAGACCGTCCGGCATTGCTTTATTCTTTACATCATATTGTGGAACACTAGCTGTGCGATCTGGAAATAGAGGATCAGGCTGCAAGCGTCCACGATGGTGGTGATGAAGGGGGTAGCCATGATAGCGGGGTCGGCACCCAGCTTTTTGGCGGCAAGCGGCAGCATACCGCCCACCAGCTTTGCCAGAATGACGCTGAAGAACAGCGACACGCTGACCACGATGGCGTAGCCCATGACGTTGGCGTACTGGCCGGGGAAGAGGAAGGTGTACATCAGGTAGATGCGCAGGCCGTTCACGATGCCCAGCACTGCGCCCACGATGGCAGACACCCGCAGCTCCTTGCCCAGCACCCGCATAAAGTCGGCGGGCTCTACCTCGCCCAGCGCCAGACCGCGCACCATCAGGGTACTGATCTGGTTGCCGCAGTTACCGGCGGTATCCATCAGCATGGGCATGAAGGAGACCAGCAGCGGCAGGCTGACAAAGGCTTCCTCGTAATGGGTGGTGACCATGCCGGTAAAGGTAGCGGACAGCATCAAAATCAGCAGCCACGGGATGCGCTGCTTGGCGTGGGTCCACACGCTGGTGCCAAAGTAGGTGGTGGCGTCGTCATCCGGGAGAATGGCGGCCATCTTCTGCATATCCTCGGTGCTCTCGTCGGTCAGAACGTCGATGGCGTCGTCGATGGTGATGATACCCACGAACATGCCCTCGTTGTCCAGAACGGGCATGGCGGTAAAGTCGTAGCGCTGCATCTCACGGGCCACAAACTCCTGATCGTCGGTGACCTTCACGGTGACCAGATTGTCCTCCATGATCTCCGTGATGGGGGTCTTGGGGTCTGCCAGCAGCAGATTGCGGGCAGAGACAACGCCCTGCAGCCGGTTGCTCTCCACCACATAGCAGGTGTAGACGGTCTCGGCATTCTCGCCCTGCTTGCGGATGGCTTCAAAGGCCTGTTCCACCGTCATATCCATGCGCAGACGCACATATTCCGGGGTCATCAGGCTGCCGGCAGAGCTTTCCGGGTAGTTCAGCAGCTTGTTCAGGCTCTCGCGGGTCTCCCGGGAGGATTTTTCCAGCACCCGCTTGACCACGCCTGCGGGCATATCTTCCAGCAGGTCGGCGGCATCGTCCAGACTCATTTCCTCGATGGCGCTCACCAGCTCCACGTCCGAGAAAGCGTTCACCAGATCGTCCCGGGCTTCGTCGGACATATAGGCAAAAGCTTCGGTGGCAACTTCCTTTTTCAGCAGACGGAACACCACCAGACGGTTGTTCTCGTCCAGCTCTTCCAGCAGCTCGGCAAGGTCGGCGGGCTGCTCTTCCTCGGTCACCTCGCGCAGCTTGACGTACTGCTTTTTGATCAGCAGCTTCAGCAAACGGCTCTTGGTCAGCATCTCGGGGTTTGCCTTGACCTCTTCGTCATTGGCTTCCTCCCGCTCTGCCTCCCGCATATCCTGCTTCAGATCCTCGGTGGCTTCCTCGTTCAGATCCTCCGCCAGCTTCTGACGCACCTCGGCGGGAATATCGGCGGGCAGCTCCTGCACCGGCAGGTTCTGTTCCGTGTTGGTTTCCAGCTTCTTTTCTTCCATATCCATGGGCTACCTCCTCTGGGTACTATACGGCACGGAGGGCTTTCTCCGCGCCGGAGGATGCAGCAGGTCGGGAAACAAAAAACGCGCCGCCCGGTGCCGGAATGCCGCAAATGCAGCCATTTCCGCGCACGCAAAGCCGCGCCTTTCCTATGCCGGGGGCTTTTTAAGCCGCCGGGGGCAAAAAGGCGAACGCAGTACTTTTTGTTGTCCGATCTACCGCATCGGTGGATCTACTTCGACTATGATCAGGGTCCATTGTCCTGCGTTCACCTCCCAGTTTTCGTAAATTCCGCAGCACCCGCGCCGGGCGCTGCACTGGCTATATCCTTTTTTATTATAGCGCCGCAAAAAAATGGGGTCAACCCTAAAGCGAAGTTTTGCAAAGATTTTTACGGCGTCTTACAGAAACAAAACACCCTTCTCCGTGTTGCGGCACACAGAGAAGGGTGTTTTGCTTGGATATTGCCTTGGTGTGAGGAGGAATCATGTTACTTGGGAAGTGGTTGCGGCCCCGCTTCCCATGGCAAAAGTATAACAGCTTTCACCATTCATTTCGTTAAGAAGCTATGAAGAAACTGTAAAAAGGAAGCGGAAAATTCTGGAAGATTTTGTGATAAAAAATTTTCTTGACAATATTTGTTTTATCCTATATTATAATCGTAGGATGTCATTGACCGGAAAGGATGCTGAAAATGTCTGCTTTTGAAGTAAATTTTTATTATAAAGCAGACGGCAGCTGCCCGGTTCGTGATTTTCTGGATACGCTGGATGACAAAATGCTGGCAAAGCTTTTGGGCACGATCTCCCTATTGGAAACCAATGGCACACAACTGCGAGAGCCTTATTCCAAATCATTGGGAGATGGCATTTTTGAATTGCGTGCCAAGCAAAGCAGCAACATTACACGCATTTTATATTTCTTCGTGGTAGGGCATCAGATCATCCTGACAAACGGCTTTGTCAAAAAGACGCAAAAAACACCGCCGGAGGAAATTGCACTGGCGCAAAAGTATCGTGCGGACTATTTTTATCGAAAGGAGAGTTCCTCATGAGTGATTTTCGGAATTATTTGAATGAACAATTACAGCGGCCTTCTTTTAAGGCCGAATGGGATGCTCTTCAGCCGGAGCTTACCATTGCGCAAGCTATGATCGATGCCCGGAAGGAAAGCGGTCTGACCCAGAAACAGCTTTCGGAGCGCACCGGCATTGCACAGGCCGATATCAGCAAGTTGGAACGGGGAAATGCAAACCCTTCTCTGCGCACCTTGCAGCGCCTTGCGGCTGGTATGGGAATGAATGTCAAAATTGAATTTGTGACAAACAAATAACTTTTATTTCGTCAATATATAAGCCCGGAGCGTCTGCGGACGCTCCGGGCTTATAGTTTCATTTACACAAAAATACGCCCCGGTCACCGGAGGGTGAACGGGGCGCTAAAAACTGATGCAGTTTTTTCACTGAGGCAAGATCCCTGCAAAGCAGGTCTTATGCCGCAGGCGGAGCAAGGTATCTGCACGCAGACCTTATGCTCCTGACACACGCGGGGTGTGCTCTCAAGGGCCCTCGCGGGCGCTTTGGTATCTCAAGCCCCTGCGCAAAAGGAGGGGAATGAAATCAGGTTTTTCGACCGTTCTGTCAGGTACAGGGCAAAACGTTCAGCCTGTTCTGTGCACGGCAAAGGCAAATTCCACAGTTCCGCACCGCTGCATTGCGCAGTAACCGCCGATGCGGGGCTGCCGCTCTTCACACGGGAAAGAGCAGGGGCCGCTGGTTCATTTGGTGTCTCTGCCGCTGCTTAAAAACAGCTTACTTGTACAGCTCGACCAGACGGGTCAGGTGCTCGTAGCGGTCGTTTGCAACCTCCTGGTTGCGAGCGAACAGCTCCTTAGCACGCTCGGGGAAGGCACGAGTCAGACGGCTGTAACGGGTCTCGTTTGCCAGCAGAGCCTGATACTTCTCGTTGTCCACAGCCTTGGAGGTCAGGGTGAAGGGGTTCTTGCCCTGTGCCTTGTTGGCGGGGTTGAAGGTGAACAGGTTCCAGTAGCCAGCCTCGACTGCCTTCTTCATCTCGTTCTGGCAGTTGGTCATGCCGCCCTTGACACCGTGCAGCTCGCAGGGAGCGTAGCCGATGATCAGAGAGGGGCCGGGGTAAGCCTCAGCCTCGGCAATAGCCTTGACAGCCTGGTTCATGTTAGCGCCCAGAGCGATCTGAGCAACATAGATGTAGCCGTAGGTCATTGCGATCTCGGACAGGCTCTTCTTGCTGATCTCCTTACCTGCAGCAGCGAACTGGCAGACCTCGCCGATGTTGGAGGCCTTGGAAGCCTGTCCACCGGTGTTGGAGTACATCTCAGTATCGAAGACCATCACGTTGACATCCTCGCCGGAAGCCAAAACGTGATCCAGACCGCCGAAGCCGATGTCGTATGCCCAGCCGTCGCCGCCGAAGATCCAGACGGACTTCTTGGCGATGTACTGCTTGCTCTTCAGGATCTCTGCAGACTTCTCGCAGCCGGCAGCAGCAGCCTTCTCCAGCTCAGCGATCAGGGCCTTTGCGGGCTCGTCGTTGGCCTTGGTGTTGTTCTTGGTTGCGATGAACTGCTCGTAAGCAGCCTTCAGCTCAGCAGAAGCCTTGTCGGAACCAGCAACCTCTGCGATCTCCTTGATCAGGTTCTCGCGGATGGTCTTCTGGCCGATGTACAGGCCCAGACCATGCTCTGCGTTATCCTCGAACAGGGAGTTGCACCATGCAGGACCATGGCCGCTGTCCTTGTTGACGGTGTACGGAGAGATGGAAGCGGTGCCGCCCCAGATAGAGGAGCAGCCGGTAGCGTTGGAGATGTACATCTTCTCGCCGAACAGCTGAGTGATCAGGCGAGCGTAAGAGGTCTCGGCACAGCCTGCGCAGGAGCCAGAGAACTCCAGCAGGGGCTGGTTGAACTGAGAGCCCATAACGGTGTCATCGGCCATCTTGGTAGCCTTCTTGGAGATGTTGGCCACGCAGTAGTCAAAGACTGCCTGCTGATCGGCCTGGCTGTCCTGAGGAACCATGGTGATAGCCTTGGTGGGGCAGACGGTGACGCACTCGCCGCAGCCCATGCAGTCCAGCGGAGAAACAGCCATAACAAACTTGTACTCGGGGGTCAGCTTGTTATCGCGGCTCTTGGTCTGGGCAGGAGCAGCTGCCAGCTCGTCAGCGGTCAGCAGGAAGGGACGGATGGTTGCATGAGAGCACACGAATGCACACTGGTTGCAGCCAACGCACTTTGCAGCATCCCACTCGGGGACGTTGACAGCGGTGCCGCGCTTCTCGTATGCAGAAGCGCCCTGCTCCCACTCGCCGTTTGCATTTGCCACGAAGGAGGAGACAGGCAGGCTGTCGCCGTCCATACGGGCAATGGGCTCCATGACCTCGCGGATCTGCTTGACCAGTTCCGGACGGCCAGCCAGAGCCTTGGGTGCGGGATCAGCCTCGGGGTTGGACCAGGATGCGGGCACGTCTACCTTGTGGATAGCGTCAACGCCTGCGTCAATGGCCTTCCAGTTCATCTCAACGACGTCCTGGCCCTTCTTGCCGTAGCTCTTCTGAGCGGCCTGCTTCATGAAGTTGACGGCGTCATCGATGGGCATGACGTCAGCCAGCTTGAAGAATGCAGCCTGCAGGATGGTGTTGGTGCGCTTGCCCATGCCGATCTCGATAGCCTTATCGATAGCATTGATGGTATACAGCTGGATGTTGTTGTCAGCGATATACTTCTTTGCCTCGGCGTTCAGGTGCTGGCCCAGCTCCTCATCGGACCACTGGCAGTTGATCATGAACACGCCGCCGGGCTTGACATCCTGGACCATCTTCATGCCCATGTGGATGTAAGCGGGGTTGTGGCAGGCCACGAAGTCAGCCTGGTTGATGTAGTAGGGGCTGCGGATGGGCTTGTCGCCGAAACGCAGGTGGCTGATGGTCACGCCGCCGGTCTTCTTGGAGTCATACTGGAAGTATGCCTGAACATACTTGTCGGTATGGTCGCCAATGATCTTGACGGAGTTCTTGTTTGCGCCGACGGTGCCGTCGCCGCCCAGACCCCAGAACTTGCACTCGATGGTGCCTTCCGCGGCGGTGTTCGGGCAGTTCTTGTCCTCTTCGAGGGACAGGTTCGTCACGTCGTCGACGATGCCGATGGTGAACTCGTGCTTCGGCTCATCCTTCTTCAGCTCGTTGTATACGGCGAAGATGGAAGCAGGAGGCGTATCCTTGGAACCGAGGCCGTAGCGACCGCCGATGATGGTCGCCTTGACGCCTGCGTTGGCCAGAGCGGTCACAACGTCCATGTACAAAGGCTCACCCAGAGAGCCGGGCTCCTTCGTGCGGTCGAGGACTGCGATCTTCTTGGCGGTAGCCGGGATAGCCGCAACCAGCTTGTCTGCGCAGAACGGACGGTACAGGCGAACCTTGACCAGGCCGACCTTCTCGCCGTGCGCGTTCATGTAGTCGATGACTTCCTCAGCAACGTCGTTGATGGAACCCATCGCGATGATGACGCGGTCAGCGTCGGGAGCGCCGTAGTAGTTGAACAGCTGATAGTTCGTGCCGAGCTTCTCGTTGATCTTGCCCATGTACTTTTCGACGACTGCGGGCAGCTCGTCATAGTACCGGTTGCAGGCCTCGCGGTGCTGGAAGAAGATATCGCCGTTTTCGTGGCAGCCGCGGGCAGCGGGATGCTCCGGGTTCAGCGCGTGCTGACGGAACTCCTCGACAGCCTTCATGTTGCACATTTCCTTGAGATCGGCGTAATCCCAGCAGGCGACCTTCTGGATCTCGTGGGAGGTACGGAAGCCGTCAAAGAAGTTCAGGAACGGAACCTTGCCCTCGATCGCGGAAAGATGTGCGACGGGGGACAGATCCATGACTTCCTGCGGGTTGGTCTCGCAGAGCATGGCGAAGCCGGTTTGACGGCAGGCCATGACGTCGGAATGATCGCCGAAAATGTTCAGCGCATGGGTCGAGACGGTACGAGCCGAGACGTGGAACACGCAGGGCAGCTGCTCCGCCGCGATCTTGTACATATTCGGGATCATCAGCAGCAGACCCTGAGACGCCGTGTAGGTGGTCGTCAGAGCGCCTGCGCCGAGGGAGCCGTGAACCGTACCGGCCGCACCGGCCTCAGACTGCATCTCGGCAACCTTGACGCGGGTGCCGAAGATGTTCTTCAGACCTGCGGCAGACCACTGGTCGACAAAGTCCGCCATCGGGGAGGACGGCGTAATGGGATAAATACCGGCGACTTCGGTATATGCATAGGATACGTGAGCCGCGGCATTATTGCCGTCCATGGTTTTGAATTTACGAACCAAAACAATTACCTCCTAAAAGTAATTACATATTCATGCATAATGACTATATCACATTTTCTTGTCAATGTAAATCAAATTTGAGATAACCTTTTTGGATTTGGCGGAAATCTTTCGAAAATCTGCCGCGCATTCCGGCAAGTTTTGAAAAACCTGTTGGTTTTTGACGCAAAATGCGCTATGATAGATGCGAAGAAAAAAGCGGAGGGATGCAGATGCTCAGTAAAGTGCTCTCGCTCGGCCTGTCCGGCGTCAACGGATACGAGGTGCAGACGGAATGCTACATCGGTACGGGGCTTCCGGCGTTCGATCTGGTCGGTCTGCCGGACGCGTCCGTCAAGGAGGCGCGCGAACGCGTGCGCGCCGCGATCAAAAACTGCGGCTTCCGGTTCCCGGTCAGTCGCATCATCGTGAACCTCGCTCCGGCGGGTACGAAGAAATCCGGCACGCTCTACGATCTGCCGATCCTCCTGTCTATTCTGGCTGCCTCCGAGCAGGTAAAGCTTCCGAAGAAACGCTGCGCGTTCCTCGGTGAGCTGAGTCTGGAGGGGGCGCTGCGCGCCGTTCCCGGCGTCCTGCCGATGGCGCTGGCCGCGAAGCGGCTCGGCTATGAGGAGCTGTACGTCCCGGAGGATAACGCGCGCGAGGCTACGCTGGCTGGCGGTCTGGCCGTCTACGGCGTAAAGGACATCCGGCAGCTGACCGCGCACCTGACCGGCCAGACGCCGATCGATCCCGCGCCCATCTGGCAGCCGGAGCACAAAACACAGCAGCTTTTGGACTTCAAGGATGTAAAAGGGCAGGAAAATGCAAAGCGCGCCCTTGAAATTGCGGCGGCAGGCGGGCATAATATCCTTCTGGTAGGCCCTCCCGGCTCCGGCAAGAGTATGCTCTCAAAGCGCCTGCCGTCCATCCTGCCCGATATGACGCGGCAGGAGCAGCTGGACGTCACGCAGATCTATTCCGTCATGGGTCTTCTGCGCCCGGATCATCCGCTCATCGAATCGCGTCCGTTCCGCAGCCCGCACCATACTGTCTCCGCAGCTGCACTGGCCGGAGGCGGGGCGAATGTCCGGCCCGGCGAGATTTCTCTCGCGCACAAGGGCGTGCTGTTCCTCGACGAGCTGCCGGAGTTCCGCCGGGACGCCATCGAATCCATGCGCCAGCCGCTTGAGGACGGACAGGTCACCATTTCCCGGGTGCAGGGCTCGCAGACCTTCCCGTGCGAGTTCATGCTGGTCTGTGCCATGAATCCCTGCCCCTGCGGCTGGTACGGCGACCCCAGCGGCCGGTGCACCTGCTCACAGGCAGCGGTCGACCGGTATTTAAGCCGCATTTCCGGCCCGATGCTCGACCGTGTGGACATGATCGTCGAGGTCAGCTCCGTCAAGTTTGACGAGCTGCGCTCCCGGTCAGAGGCGGAGCCGTCGTCCGCCATCAAAGCCAGAGTCGACGCGGCAAGAAGCATCCAGAACACACGCTACAGCGGCACGTCGACTCGCTGCAACGCCTATATGCAGCCCGCGCAGCTGCGCACGTTCTGCCAGCTGGACGAGGACTGCACCGCCCTTATGAAGCAGGCGTTCGACGCGCTCGGCATGACGGCCCGCAGCTATGACCGCGTGCTGAAGGTCGCAAGAACCATCGCCGATCTTGCCGGCAGCGACCAGATCCGCCCCGAACACATCGCCGAGGCTGTCCAGTACCGCTCCTTCCAGCTCGGCGGAGAAAACGCAAGATAATTTTATAAAACCAACTTCATTTTTATAGAATAGGACACATATCATGAAAGAACTTTTTTTACTGAAATTGGGCGAGATCGTCCTGAAGGGACAGAACCGCCGCGTCTTTGAGGATAAGCTCAAGACCGTCACCCGCCGCCGCATGGCGAAATTCGGCGAATTCAAGGTCAATATCGTCCAGTCGACGCTCTATGTCGAGCCGCTGACCGAGGACTGCGATCTGGACGGCGCGTGGGAGGCCTGCGGCACGATCTTCGGCGTGGCCCAGATGTGCCGCTGCCGTGCCTGCGGAAAAAATCTCGACGCCATGTTTAACGCCGTCTGCGAGTATCTGGGCGATGAGCTGTCCGCAGCCAAAAGCTTCAAGGTCGAATCCAAGCGCTCGGATAAGCGCTTCCCGCTGAACTCCATCCAGATCTCGCAGGAGATCGGCGGACGGCTGGCAGAGGAATTCCCGAACGTTCTGGTCGACGTCCACAACCCCGACTATACCGTCAATATCGAGGTCCGCGAGACGGCGGCCTACGTCCACGGCCCGTCCGTCCCCGGCGCAGGCGGCCTGCCGACGGGCACTGGCGGACGCGCGGCAGTCCTGCTCTCTGGCGGCATCGATTCCCCGGTCGCGGGTTACATGATCGCCAAGCGCGGCGTGGAGATCGAATGCATCCACTTCTTCTCGTACCCGTACACCTCGGAGCTTGCCAAGGAAAAGGTTCTGGAGCTGGCGCACATCATGACGAAGTTCTGCGGCCGCATGACCGTTGATATCGTCGGCTTTACCGAAATTCAGGAGGCCATCCGCGACCACTGCCGTGAGGAATACTTCACGATTATCATGCGCCGCTTTATGATGCGCATTGCAGAGGCCATCGGCCGCGACCACGGCGCGAAGTGCCTTGTCACCGGCGAAAATCTCGGTCAGGTCGCGTCCCAGACCGTGGACGCCATGGCCGTGACCGGCGCGGTCGTCCATATGCCAATCTTCCATCCGCTCATCGGCATGGATAAGGAGGAGATCGTTACCGTCGCCCGCCGTATCGGGACGCTGGATACCTCCATTCTCCCGTATGAGGACTGCTGCACCGTCTTTACGCCCAAGCATCCGAAGACAAAGCCGGTTCTCGCGCAGGTCGAGGCCGAGGAACAGAAGCTGGACGTGGAGGGCCTGATCGCCCGCGCGATTGCCAACACGGAAAAGACCCAGATCCGGTATTATGAAGATGAACACAGGGGCTGAGGCCGTCGTCAAGCGCCTGAAGGAGCAGGAGCTGACGCTTGCTACGGCAGAATCCTGCACTGGCGGCCTGATCGGCAAGCTGCTGACTGATGTGCCGGGCGCGTCTGCCGTATATAAGGGCGGCGTGATAAGTTATGTAAATGAAATCAAGCACCGTCTGCTCGGCGTGGAGCAGGAGACGCTTGACGTCTGCACTGCCGTTTCCCGCGAAACAGCGCATGAAATGGCACGCGGCGCACGCGAACGCCTTATGACGGACTGCGCCGTGTCTGTAACGGGTCTTGCAGGGCCGGATGGGGACGGCACGGGCCGCCCGGTCGGCCTCGTCTACATCGCCGTCGACACGGCAGGCTTCTCCTTCTGTAAGGAGCTGCACCTGTCCGGCGACCGCGCCCAGATCCGCGAACAGGCCGCCGACGCGGTCTTCCAGCTGATTCTGGATACGATTTGAGAAGAACAGCCGCGCGGGAGTGTTCCCACGCGGCTGTTCTTTTATTGACTGGTCAGCGCCGGACAGGCCGGAGCGTGATCGAATCCGTTACGGTGAGCCCGCACTCCGCCACAAATGCCTGATAAGGCGCAAATGTTTCGGGCTGGAAGAAGCAATCCGGGTCGTGCGCGTCGATCCCGGCGACGATCGTGCTGCCGCAGTCCTTTGCGATCTGGAAAAAGCGTGCGGAGGGGTACGCCCGGTTCGCGCGCAGCCCCAACAGGTTCAGCTCCAGCGGAATATTCCGTTCCTTCGCAGCCAGACACAGCCGTTCCATTTCCCGCCGGTAGATCGATTCGGAGCCGGTAAACTGAATCAGATCCGGGTGCGCCAGATAGGTATACAGCCCGGTATCCAGTCCTGCAATGCATTGGTTTACATAAGCTTTTAAAATTTCAGGGTCGTCCGTTCGCTCATAGACATAAACGCCGTCGATCTCGTTGTGGATATAGTGCTGACCGAGCAGCAGATAGTCGACGGGATACTGCGTGATGCGCGCAAGCAGATCGTCAAAAAACCTGGGATAATACTCCGCCTCGTAGCCAATCAGAATCTCGATGCGGCCGGCGTATTCTGCCTTGAGCGTCAGAAGCGTCTGGATATAGTCGTTTAAATCCTCAGGGAACATATGAAAATAGGAAACATGGCCATCCGGGAACCGATATGGCGCATGCTCGGAAAAGCCGAGCGTTTGGAAGCCGTTTTTGATGGCGGATTCGATATATTCGCGCTCCGTACCGACCGTGTGATGGTTGCGGAACGTGTGCGTGTGATAATTGTGAAGCATGGCGCACCTCAAGTGTGATTTCCTGTCAGTATACCACGCGGCGCAGCCAAACACAATGGGGTTGTCACAAAACCGTGCTTTTCTGTATATTCTGGATTAGAAACCAGAGGAACAGAAAGGGGAGTGCGCCCATGGAAAAGCGGCGGATGGGACTGGATGCGCTGCGGCCGGGGGAATATGGTGTCCTACGCGAGATTTTGATGCCGGGCGAGGCCAAGGCGCGTATGGAGGAGCTGGGACTGCTGCCTGAAACGGAACTCAGCTGCCTGTATTGCGCGCCGCACGCATCGCCTGCGGCATATGCGGTGGGCGGAGCGGTATTTGCACTGCGGAAAAAGGATGCGGCGCAGATCGTTGTGGAGGCGGTCAGATGAGCCGGAACGAACCCGCGCTCCGCGCCATTGCGCTGGCCGGAAACCCGAACGTCGGCAAAAGCAGCATTTTCAACGCGCTGACCGGGCTGCACCAGCATACGGGAAACTGGCCGGGAAAGACGGTCGCGGTAGCGCACGGCACATATTCCTATGCCGCGCAGGCATATGCCGTGACGGATCTTCCGGGCGCATACTCGCTGAAAACCGGGTCGGAGGAGGAACGCATTGCAGCAGAGTATCTGCATGCGCATACGGATGCCTGCGTGATCGCCGTCTGTGATGCGACATGCCTTGCTCGGAGCCTGTCGCTTGCGCTGCAGCTGATGCCGCGGTGTGAAAAGCTGATCGTCTGCGTCAATCTGATGGATGAAGCGCAGGCAAGAGGAATCCGGATCGATCTTCATGCGCTGCAAATCCTGCTGGGGGTTCCGGTCGTCGGTACATGTGCAAGCGACGCGAAGGATATCCGTCGGCTGCGGCAGACGATCCGCGATGTGATGGATGGCTACATCACGCTCACGCCGCACCTGCCGGAGCACTCTGCGCCTGCGGACTGCGTTCGCCATGCCCGGCAGCTTGCGGGGAAGGTCGTGCAATCAGGAGACAGCGGCAGGACACAGCGCAGTATTCGGATAGACCGGCTCCTGACGGGGAAATATACCGGTGCAGCCGTATTTATGATTCTGCTGGCCGTGCTGTTCTGGCTGACGCTGGAGGGCAGCAACGTGTTCTCCGTCTGGCTGCAAAGCGGTTTTGACTGGCTGCAGCGGGTTCTGCTCCAAGCCTGTTCGGGCTGGCCGCACTGGCTTGCGGATGCGCTGATCAGCGGTGTCTATGCAACGGCGGCGCGCGTCACCGCTGTGATGCTGCCGCCTGCGGCGATCTTCTTTTTTCTGTTTTCTGTCCTGGAGGACGCCGGATATCTGCCGCGTGCAGCCTTCCTGACTGACCACATTTTCGCCCGCTGCGGCACCTCAGGCCGCCAGGCACTGACGATGTGTATGGGTCTCGGATGCAATGCAGTTGGGGTAACGGGGTGCAGGATCATGCCGACGCGGGCGGAGAAGCTGACGGCGGTCTGCACGAACGCGATGATGCCGTGCAACGGACGGTTCCCGATGCTCCTGGCGATGGGAGCGGTTCTGCTGGGGCGCGAAAACAGTCTTCTGCTGGCGCTGGTATTGACGGCGGCGGTCTGTATGGGCGCGGGCGGAACGTTTCTGGTGTCTTCTCTGCTCAGCAAGAGATTGAACAGGGAAACCGGTATGCCATTTGTATTGGAGATGTCCGCATATCGACGGCCGCAGCTGAAAAAAATTCTGAACGACGCAGTTTTTGGGAAGACACTGCATGTGCTTTCCCGTGCCGTGATGGTTGCGGCACCGACGGGGCTGCTTTTATGGGCGCTTGGCGCGTGGCAGGTGAACGGGAAAAGCTTATTGCTGTGGATTTCCGGCGCACTGGATGGAGTGGGGCGGCTGTTGGGAATGAGCGGAGTGATTTTGACAGGCTTTTTATTTGCGCTGCCAGCCAACGAACTGGCGATTCCGGTCATTTTGATGCTGCTGACGCAGCAGAGTGTGCTTGGGGATGCACAGGGGGCTGAGGCTGCGGCACTTCTGGCTGCCAGTGGAATCACAGCGAAAACAGCGCTGTGTTGTCTGATTTTCTGTGTATTTCACTGGCCATGCAGCACAACGCTTCTTTCCATCAAGCGCGAAACGGGCAGTTTCCGGTGGACGCTTCTGGCAGCGGCAATCCCGACAATGATCGGCATGCTGCTCTGTATGCTGGTTAACATAATTTTATAATGCTGCAAAAAACCGGGCTGCAGATGCAGCCCGGGATTTTTTGGTGACAAGTAAACTTACTTGACCTCGACCTCTGCGCCAGCTTCCTTGAGCTCGGCAGCGATCTTCTCGGCCTCGTCCTTGGAGACGCCTTCCTTGAGGTTCTTCG
>ERZ827490.2636-NODE-2636-length-18540-cov-3.756289_pt1 | contig 18540 bp, 15 predicted proteins | sample MGYA00519770_ERZ827490 | MGnify/ENA primary metagenome ERZ827490 (study PRJEB31778, sample SAMEA3449324) | human gut metagenome | biome: human gut; feature: human-associated habitat; material: faeces | place: United Kingdom | collected 2010/2012 ...
CACATGGACACCACCGGCGATACCCTGATTCTGGGCACCAAGGGCGGCCTGCGCATTCCCTCCACCGAGTGCTGGAACGGCAGCTTCAACAAGCCCATGACCCTGTACCGCGATGTGGCCGGCGCTCCCGTGGAGACCACCATCCCGCTGATCGAGGACAAGAGCGACCTGTGGGACAAGAAGATTCGTTCCTTCCTGGACGCCATCATCACCGGCGGCAAGGCTCCCGTGCCCACCAGCCAGATCCTCTACAATCAGGCCATCATCGACGGTATCTTCAAATCCAACGAGATCGGCCACGAAGTGGAGATCAACATCCCCGAAATCTGATCGCCCTGTAAAAAGGAGAAATCGCTATGAATTTTCCCATTGGTCTGCAACTCTATTCCGTCCGTGAGGATCTGGAAAAGGATTTTGAAGGCACCCTGCGCAAGGTAAAGGCGCTGGGCTATGACGCGGTTGAGTTTGCCGGTCTGTTCGGCCACGGCGCGGAAGAAGTTCGGAACCTATGCAAAGAGATCGGCCTCATTCCCCTGTCTGCCCACGTTCCCTTTGTGGATATGATGAACGATCCCGACGGCGTGCTGAAGGTGTATGCCGATATCGGCTGCAAATTTGTCGTGATCCCCTATCTGACCGAGGAATACCGTCCCGGCCAGCCCAAGTTCCAGGAAGTCATCGACGGCGCGAAGCTGCTGGGCAAGAAAGCGAAGGAACTGGGAATGCAGCTGTGCTACCACAACCACGACTTCGAATTTGTGAAGCTGAACGGCGAATACGCGCTGGACATCCTTTATAAGGAAGTTCCCGCCGATATTCTGGAGACCGAAGTGGACACCTGCTGGGTCAAGGTGGCCGGGGAAGACCCCGGCGCCTACCTGCGCAAGTACACCGGCCGCGCTCACATTGTGCATCTGAAGGACTTCTCCGGCGAAAAGAGCGAGCATATGTACGCTCTGATCGGCATTGACGACGACAAGAAGGAAGAAGAATCCAACAAGTTCGAATTCCGTCCCGTCGGCTATGGCAAGCAGGACTTCCCCGCCATTCTGGCTGCTGCCAAGGATGCGGGCGCGGAATGGGTCGTTGTGGAGCAGGATCAGCCCAGCATGGACAAGACGCCCATGGAATGCGCTGAAATGAGCATCAACTACCTCAAGTCTTTGGCCTGAGCCTCTCTGAGCATTTTACGGTACTGAATCGGCGTCATGTTCATATGCCGCGCAAAAGCGCGGTTGAAGGAACGGATCGTCGAAAAGCCGGCATCTTCCGAGATGTCGGCTATTTTTTTATCGGTATCGTTCAAAAGGTCGCAGGCCCGGTTGACCCGCAGCAGGTTGACATACTCGCTGAACCCCATGCGCAGTTCCCGGCTCAAGAGTCTGGAAACGTAGAACCGGCTCAAATGCATTTCTTCCGCCACAGTTTCCAATTCCAGCGGCCCGGAGGCATTGCGGCTGCAGTACTCCAGAATGCTGTGCAGCGTGGAATTGCCGCTCTCCAGCTTTTTGCGCAGGGAAAGCTGGGGCAGCAGACGGCACATCATCATGGAAAGGCTCCCGGCAATCATGGTGTCCCGGTATTCCCCTTCCGCCGAAAAAGCCTGATGAATATACGGGAACAGTTCCTGCGCCTCCGCGAACGTGTTGTGCTCCGGGATGTAATCCCGGAAGGTGCTGCTCAGCCCGAAGAACAGCTCCGGTCGGACAATCAGAATATAGTACTCACCGGGATGGCAGGACTCGTAAAAGTGAATCTGATTGGGAAAGCTGATGAACAGCGAATCCTTACAGATGCTTTCACAGTTTCGGTCTGCGTGGGCCACGGCCTCCCCTTCCGCCACATAGATGATCTCGATCTCCTTGTGCAGATGGGGAGCGTCGCCAAGCTTATGAGAAAAGATCAACTGGGCCGGAAGGGACTTTTTTTCGTAAAACGCGCTGCGCATCTATGTCGGCTCCCTTGCGTTCAATCTCCGAAACGCCGCTGCGTTTCGCCTTATGATTATAGAGGCAAAACGGATGGTTTGCAAGGCCGGGCGCTCCCCTGTCCGCAGCGCCGTGGGAAAAAGCACTTTCCCATTGCCATTCCTTTTTCTTGCTGTTACAATGAATGTCAGGCAAAACAGAGGAGGGTTTTTCAATGCATCAGAAGAAGACCGGCTGGCTGCAAAGCTGGTTCGGCGTACAAGACATGACGGTCGGCCGTCCCATGGACAGTCTGGTTCGTTTTTCGATTCCCCTGCTGATGGGCAATTTGGCCCAGCAGCTCTACAATACGGTGGATTCCATTGTGGTCGGACAGTATATCGGCGATACGGCGCTGGCGGCCGTCGGCACCGCCGGGCCCATCCTAAACCTGCTGCTGGTTCTGTTCATGGGCATCGCCACGGGCGCCAGCATTCTATCCGCCCAGTATTTCGGCGCGCATGATCGGGAGACCCTGAGCCGGGTGGTAGGCGCGTCCATTCTGCTGACGGTCATCAGCGGTCTTTTCATGACCTTTGTAGGCTATTCCCTGTCCCCATGGCTGATGTCGCTGGTATCGCCGCCCGCAGACGTGCTGGAAGGGGCCGTTGTCTACCTGCAGATCATCTTCATCGGCATTCTGGGCGGCGCGGCGTACAACATTCTAGCCGGTGTGCTGCGCGGGCTGGGCGACAGTCTGATGCCGCTGGTGTCTCTGCTGGTAGCCAGCCTTCTGAATATCGTGCTGGACATTCTGTTCGTCAGCCAGTTCCGCATGGGCGTAGCGGGCGTGGCCTGGGCGACCATTATCGCGCAGGCCGTGTCCGGGGTCATGTGCCTGGTTCGCCTGTGCCGGATGCGCCGTGTGGTGGACGTGAACCGGCAGACGCTGAGACCCGACTGGTCCATTATTAGGCGGCTGTGTTCGCTGGGGGTTCCTGCTGGCATTACACAGGCGATTTTTTCCCTTTCCGCTATTATCGTCCAAAGTCTGACCAATTCCATGGGCACGTCCGTCATTGCTGCCAGTGTGGCCGTCATGCGTGTGGACGGCTTTGCCATGATGCCCAACTTTACCTTCGGCACTGCCGCCACCACCTATGTAGGGCAAAATATCGGTGCGCGCCGGGCAGATCGGATCCATCAGGGCACGAAAGACCTGATGCTGCTGGCACTCAGCGTGGCTGCCGTACTGGTGCTGTGCATTTTGCTCTTCGGGCATAACCTGATCGGTCTGTTCACCACTACAGAGGACGTGCTGGCCATCGGACAGCGGGGACTGCATTGGCTTGCCGTGGGGTATCTGTGCTTTGCGGTCAGCCAGGTGCTGCAGGGCGAAATGCGCGGCGCGGGCGAAACCATGATCCCCATGTGGATCAGCATCATTTCCACCGTGATCCTGCGGATGCCCCTCGCCTATCTGCTGGCCTACCTGACCCGTTCCGACGTATGGCCCAACGGCAACCCGGATATGCTTTACGCTTCCTTGCTGCTGTCCTGGGTCAGCAGTATGCTGATGACCATCGTCGCCTACCGTGCGGGCTGGTGGCGGCGAAAACTGCCGGACGACTTGAAGGAAACATTGTAATTCCAGAAAAAAATAAAAACCCGCCGCAAGCCGATGAACAGCTTGCGGCGGGTTTTTGGCACCCCCGTCTGGAGTCGAACCAGTGGCCTGTCGCTTAGGAGACGTAAAAAGTGTTCGCCTTCGCTGCCCGCCAATGTGCCGCAAGTGCTTGATATTACTTGGTTTCTAACGATTTCCGGACGTTCGCATTTCCTCTCAAAAACCCCTCTTTTACCCTTGTGCGATTAGCAGGAAATTTGCAGAGCTAATTTTGGCGGTGGGACATTTTCCCGGATCATTCGCCAAAATTAGCAAGTTGACCGAAATCACGTTTTTGAAAAACGGTCAAAACGTGCCGAAAAGTTTAGATATAGTAAACCCAATTTGAGTGGTAAAAAAACCAAGTGCAGGATGCTTCCTTTAGCAAATATGGGCTGTTGTGACCTTGCGTAGGCGTGAGGGTTTTCTTGTGGGTTCTGTGACCTTCCGCTTTTCTTTGCATCGTCGTCCGCCAAGTTTTGCAGCAATTATGGCTGCTAATGGCGCTGATGATTAAAAATCCAACAAAACATACGATCTCCGGGGCGATGACCGGTCTCTGGCAGGCATAGCGAAACCCTTTATGTAAAGCCACTTTTCAGCCTGTTTCATCTTTATATGATTTCATCACGCCGTCCGCCGCATATGCGGAAAGCCGAAAATAATGGTTTTTCCAACGGAAGCGGACGGAATTTGCAGAATTATTAGCAATCCTCCTCCAAAAACCATCTTCTAATCAAAAGGAGACGCTGAAAAGTGCTTATTTCAAGCCACTTTTCAGCGTCTTCATCATAAGGTTTTCGTTAGTAGATCGTTCGCTTAGTAAGCATCCGTCAAAGGTAAAGCCTCCACCTTTGGTCATAATAATAGGGGTGTATTCAACACGGAGAACGTTTCCCTCATTAAGAGTGATAGTTCCTTCTGTATTTGTGAAGTCAAGGACGGTTTCTTTCCCTTTGTAAATGTATTGCTTGCTTCTTGGGCATCCTGAAACACTCTGACTCTTGACGTGGTAGTACCGCTGAAGAAGATCTTGTATGTGCCAGCCGGTATTTCATCCCCAATAGTGTAGTTTCCCTTTGGAATGGTTGTACCACTGGGGACGGTATAATTGCTTCCACGGTCAGAAACATTTGCTGAACACCTGTGAAAAATGGCAGTCTGAAGAAAAGCATAGGTATTCCGCGATTTCCAGGCAGGAAAACTCTGTATATTGCAAGAGCGTTTTTGCTGTATCGATTCGCATGCGACGGATGTATTCTGACACTGGGATTCCGATCTCTTTCTTGAAAATCGTAGAAACGTAGGACTCAGATATCCCCAGCTTTTCTGACAGTAGTCGAACAGACAGCGGTTCCTGCAGGTGGTTTTCAATATATTCCATGCAACGGGTAACAGGACGAGAGAATGCTTCTTTTCGCCGGATGGCCTGCATTCGGGTTGTATAGTCCCGGAACATCTCATCATGCAGCACAAAGATTTCATTGACTGTACTGCATTTTTCCATTTGCTGAATATACAGATCGCTCAAGTTGAATGCTTCTTCTGTCGGCATTCCTCCCTCGATGCAAAAGCGGCAGGCCAGCGTGATGGACGCCACAAAAAGAAACTGATAGTTCTTTACGGGATCATCTGAAAGATGGCCTGTTGTTGGACCTTCAAACATTTTTTTGCCGACTTCCAGTGCCTTCAAGTCCCCGTTCCTGATCAGTTCATACTGAAACATGTCCTCATCGTAGGTGTGGTGATGATAGTCCGCTTCGCGATGTTCGAAAGAAATCCGTTTCAGTGCTTCCGCGATCTTCTGGTTAACAGCCATGCTCACTTCTCCCGCATTCAGCATCAGAATACTTCATAGTATAAACCAGTCGAGTAGAAAATACAACATTATTATATAAGATTTTCAATCAATATATAAGAACTATTTCCCGTTTCTGATATCATGTGAATGTCAACAGGAACCGAACGACCAGAAACCGTTGAAGGAGGAGCCACCATGATGAACCTGAACAATACTGCAACCACTGCCAACCTGTCTGTGATTCTGGCCGAGGATGTCGGCGCTCCGGAACTTCGGAATCCGAAACTCAGCGGGATGAGTAAGACCCGGATGAGTCTGTTTAGCCGTCTGTTCAAGGGTATGGGAGCGAAAAAATAAGGAATTGTATCCCAAAAGTCGGCGATGGAGGTTTTTGAAAATGACTGAGCTGGAGAAATTAAAGGCAGGACTGGAGTACTGCTATGACGATGAAGAGGGGGATGCCCTGAAGGAGCGGGCTATTATCTGGTGTCAGCAGTTTAATGCCTTGGATCCTCTGGACTTTGCCGGGCAACGGGCTGTGCTCCGGGAACATCTCGGCAGCATGGGTGAACATGTGTGGATCGCGAAAACCTTCAACTGCGATAACGGAAAGAACATCCATATCGGGAATAACTTCACGGGCAATTACAATATCACGATGCTGGACATCCGCGAAATCTTCATCGGAGACAACGTGATGATCGGCCCGAACACGCTGATCACGACGGTCGGCCATCCGCTGTCTCCCATGGGACGGAGGAAGCATCTGGGAATCGCGAAGTCGGTCACCATCGGAAATGACGTCTGGATCGGCGGAAACGTTACGATCCTTCCGGGAGTGAAGATCGGAAGTAACGTGATTGTAGCCGCGGGGGCTGTTGTCACGAAGGATGTTCCTGACAACTGTGTGGTAGGCGGTGTGCCCGCCAGATTCATAAAAGAGATTGAGAACGATGTTGAATAAGCGCGAAGACAAAACGCCTGCTACCGGCAGGCGTTTTTTGATCACACCAGGTTTTTCACGCTCTCCCTGACGATTAACTCAGATGAGATGCGAATTGATACAGGACGGCCGGTAATCTGATTCAAGCGATCCATTAACGTCTTTACAGCAATCCTTCCAATTTCAGCATGGCTGACTCTGAGCGTTGTAAGCGGCGGAGAAACAGCAGAAGCAGCGGAAACATCATCATAACCAATCATGGAAACATCATCCGGAACACGGTATCCATGTTCCTTCAGCGCATTCATTGCTCCGAACGCAATATAGTCCAGATCGGAAACGAAAATGGTTGGCAGTTGGTAATCCGCAGGACAGCTGTCCAGGAAGGCAGACATCTCCCGGTAAGCTCCCTGTACGTCACAGGGCAGTGTAATCACCGGATGATCTTCCTTCTCCAGACCGAAATGACGGATTCCTTTCATGAAACCGTCCATTCGATGTGTGAAGTTGTTGATTGTCACAGCGCCTTGCAGATAACCGATGCGGCGATGCCCGGACTCCACTGCGTAATGGACAGCACGGAAAACATCTGTTTCGTTGTCCAGCGCAACGGAATCCATATCTTCCAGATCAAAGATGGAATCCATCAGGACGATTGGTACATTCACTTCCTTATAATATGCCAGGTCGGTTTCGTCCATCTCCGTGGCCATCAGGATCATGCCGGCAATGGGCAGACCTTTAATGTACTGAATATACTGCGTAAGGTTCTGTTCAGGTACATAGTGGGAAAGGATCATATTATAACCTTGCCGCAAAAGCTCCTGCTGCGCTGCTTCTACTACATAAGAAAAGAAAGGTTTGTCCGTCATGATGTAGCCGTGCTTCTTATGGACGTTCAGGAGCACTGATCGGGTTGGGCCGCCATTCTCGTCGTTCAGGTTTTGTACCGCTTCCATCGCGGAATCCGTCACCAGTTCTAGAACCCTGCGCCGGGTGGCTTCTGAAACACCGGGTCGGTTATTAAGCGCCAGGGATACTGCTGTGGTGGATATGCCCAGCATTTCAGCAATGTCTTTATTCTTGATTCGCATCGTTATCTTTCCTTCCTTCTTGCCTGAATCGGGGACATTATATCACTTAACATAAATTAAGTAAACTACTTTTTGAAATTATAACCAGAATTTTATCCGACGCAAAAGATCGACAGTAAAACGTATAAGAAATGGATAAACATAGGCTAGATAGGACAATCGATTTATGATTCCAGCGTTCTACTAAATATTCAAAAGGAAATTACTAAAAAATTTTTAAAAAGTATATTGACAGAAATTTATATCCATGTTAATATCTCATCAAAAGGAGATTGATGGCTTGTAAGTAACAACTTACAGAACGATAATTTAACCTGATAACACTAATTAATTAAGGAGGAAGCAGCATGGCTCGCATAGTGCACGGTAATCATCCCTTTAATGCCCCGAAGGATCAGCCCATGAGAATCGGTCATGAGCAGTTCGGATACTTCACTTACCCGGACATCGAGTTCCTGGGTTCCAGCGATCTGAACTGTCTCTTTATCTCCACCGACAAACTGACGATGGGGTACTACGAGTTTCAGGGAGGCGGGCAGTTCGATCCACCGGATCATCATCCCGGAGATGAATGCTATTACATTCTGGAAGGCCAGCTGACTGAGACGAACTGCCATTCCGGCCAGGCCTGCACACTGAATCCTGAAGATGTGCTCCTGATTCCCCATGGTGCCGCGCACGGTGGGCATAACTTCTCTGATAAAAAGATGAAGGCTGTCTTTGCACTGGCTCCGAACATGGTCAAGCCCGGTACGCAGACGTTCCCCACTGACCTGGCCGGTAAGGTCCGGGCTCTGAAGGGAGAGCAGGAGAAAGACTTTACTCATTACGAACCGGTGGAAGACACGAAGTGCATCGGAACCATCGATCGGCTCGGAAACTGGCCGGTTAAAGATGAGGAATTCCGGGTGATGCCCAAGTACCTGCGGGTCAGTCGACCGGATGACCGGTTAGACATCGTGGTGGGTGAAAAGAATCCCTACCTGATGCGATTCGCCTTTTCGACGAAGTATATGCACTTCGGCGAGCTGATCCTGCCCCGGGGCGGACATGGCTGCCGCATCTCGGATCCGGAAAGCCACAAGGGACAGACGGCCATCTACGTCAAGTCCGGTGTGCTGTGTTTCATCATTGCAGAGACCAGGGAAACCTTCAAGATTTATCCCGGTGAAGTGATGTACATCCCTGAGAACACCGTCTATCAGATGATGAACTATGAAGACGTGGCTGCCAGGGCGGTATTCGCGATCTCAGAACTGTAAGAAGGAGCGGAAAGTATGGAAGATTACATCCTTGAAACGAGAAACATCCGCAAGGAGTTTCCCGGTGTGGTCGCGCTGAAGGATGTGAGCCTGAAGGTACGCCGGGGTACCGTGCATGCGCTGCTGGGTGAAAACGGGGCAGGAAAATCCACCCTGATCAAGATCATCAGCGGCGTGTATAACCAGACCTCCGGGGAGATCATCTACAACGGCGTGAATGTCGGCCTCATGAATCCGGATAAGGCTATGGAGATGAAAATCGCTGTGGTGCACCAGGAACTGAATCTGGTTCCTCAGATGACTGTCGCAGAAAACGTGTTCGTTGGCCGCGAACTGGTGACGAAGCGTGGGACTGTGGATTTCAAAGAGATGGAAAGACGCACTTCGGAGATTCTCAGTCGTTTTCAGATCAATCTGAATCCCAGGGCAAAAGTTGCAGACCTGAGCATCGCTAACCAGCAGATCGTGGAAATTGCCAAAACACTCTCACTGGATATGGACTTCATCGTGATGGACGAACCCACCGATGTGCTGACGGACAACGAGATCGAAAAACTGTTTGAGATCATCCGTAATCTGCGCAGCCAAGGAAAAACCATCATCTACATTACCCATCGGCTTGATGAGCTGGAACAGATCTGCGACGACTTCACCATCCTGCGGGATGGCCAGTATATTGCGACTGGATCGATCGCGAATTATACACAGAACCAGATTGTCACGCTGATGGTCGGCCGGGACCTGAGTGATATGTTCCCCTATGAAAAAGCCAATCCCACAGATGAAGCGATCCGTCTGGAACACTGCACCCGGGAAGGTATGGTAGAGGACATCAGCTTTTCCGTCCGTAAAGGTGAGACTGTTGGCTTCGCGGGTCTTGTGGGATCCGGCAGAACCGAACTGGCCCGCTGCATCTTCGGGGCGGACCGGTTTGACAGCGGTAACATCTTCATTGAAGGGAAGCCAACGGAGATCCGTTCGGTGGGAAGCGCCATTGCGAGCGGGATCTACTACACGACTGAGAACCGCAAGGAAGACGGCATGTTCCTGAACGCCGCCGTGGATTTCAACATGACGATCTCCAGCCTGGAAGACATTCTGATGAACCGGATCCTGAGCAGGAAGAAGGAAAACACAGCCACAGGAGAGATGGGAAGCAGGCTGGCTGTTAAGACGCCTGGTATGAAGGCGATGATCAAAAATCTGTCCGGCGGCAATCAGCAGAAGGTTATTTTTGCAAGAGCCCTGCTGACGAAGCCAAAGATCATCATACTGGATGAGCCAACCCGCGGTATTGATGTCGGCGCGAAAACGGAGATCTACCACATTATTAACAGCCTGAAGGCAGAGGGAAATGCAGTCATCATGATCTCTTCCGAGCTGCCGGAACTCCTGGGAATCTGTGACAGGATACTGGTTATGCACGAGGGAAAATTGAACGGGGAGTTCTCCAGGGAAGAAGCCACTGAAGAAAACATCATGCAATGCGCATTTGCCGTAACGGAGGGATAAGTCGTGGCAAACGAAAAGAGAAATGACAGAATCATGAACCTGATTATCAAGTACAAAAGCGCACTGATCCTGCTTCTGCTGTGCGCTGTAGTGAGCATCCTGACCCCGAAATTCCTGAACTGGAACAATATCATGAACATTGCGCGCCAGACCACGATCAATGGGATCATCGCCATCGGTATGGCCTGTGTTATCCTGACCGGAGGAATTGATCTCTCCGTCGGTTCCGTGCTTGCCTTCTCCACCATGGTTTCTGGCCTGATGATTAGCGCTGGTTGTCCTGGCTGGATCGCGGGGATCGTCGGTGTTCTGATCGGCGGCGCGATTGGCACCCTGAATGGTGCGCTGATTTCCACCATGAACCTGCCGCCATTCATTGTGACATTGGCGTCCATGTCAGTGTTCCGCGGCTTCACCATGCTCGCATCCGGCGGTATGCCGGTCGGCATGCAGAATAGTATTTCCTTCTTCGGGGCAGGTTATGTGCTTGGAATTCCTTTCCCTGTCATCGTACTGGCAATCATCGCGATTATTATGCTGTTTGTCCTGAATAAGACACGGTTTGGCCGCCATGTATATGCCTTGGGCGGCAATGAGCAAACAGCCCGCCTGTGTGGTATCAAGGTCAACAAGACCAAGATTATGGTCTACGCAATCAGCGGCATCCTGGCAGCGGTTAGTGGACTCATTATTGCTGCACGCCTGAATTCTGCACAGCCAGATGCAGGCACCAGTTATGAAATGGATGCTATTGCGGCAGCGGTCATAGGCGGATGCAGCATGAGCCAGGGCGGTGTAGGCACCATCGGCGGTGTAGTCATCGGTGCTTTCATCATCGGCGTGCTGAACAACGCATTGAACCTGCTGAACGTTTCTCCCTTCTGGCAGACTGCGGTCAAAGGTTTTGTGATCCTGGCAGCCATCATCATTGACCATATGACGGTCCGGGCAAAGAAAAAATAATTTCTCACCTTCCAAGGTACAAAGCCGCCTGAAGCGGCTGATGATACAAATAAAAAATCATTAATAGGAGGAAACAACAATGAAAACTCGGATTCTCGCCATCGTACTCGCTCTCGCTCTGCTGCTGGGCTGCTCCGCCGCCACGGCAGAAGAAACCAAGACCATCGGTGTCATCTACTGGTCGCTGAACAACAATTTCATGGTTTTCCTGAAGAACAACATCGAAGCTGAGTGCGCCGCCCTGGGATATGAAACCATTCCTCTGGACTCCCGCTCTTCCACCGTGACTGAGCTGAGCAATGTGGAAGACCTGATCTCCCGCAATGTGGATGCCGTCATCATGGTTCCCATGGACTCTGAAGCTTCCTCCAATGCCGTGGTGCTGCTGAACAACGCTGGCATCCCGGTTATTACTGTTGACCGCTCAACTACCTCCGGTGAAGTTATCACCTCCATTGCCACTGACAACTATGCCGGAGGCAAAACAGCGGGTGAATTCACCGTGAAGCAGCTTGAAGGTAAGGGCAAGGTGGTCATTCTGCGCGGCACGCTGGGAACCGATCTGGAGAATCAGCGCTTCACGGGCTTCAAGGATGCCATCGCTGGAACTGAGATCGAAGTCGTCTCTGAGCAGAGCGCCAACTTCGACCGTACCACCGCCTTCAACACCATCGAGAACATCCTGCAGGCCAATCCCGACATCAATCTGGTCTATGCTGAGAATGACGAAATGTGCCTGGGCGTCGCTAAGGCGCTGGAATCCGCCAACCGTTCTGACATCATGGTCGTAGGTTTTGATGGTGCTGTGGAAACACTGGAAGCAATCAAGACCGGCAAGGTCACCGGCACCGTGTTCCAGCAGTTCGCTTTGATTGGCAAGCTGTCCGTAGACATTTTTGATCAATACTTCAAAGGTGATACTGCCAACATTGAGAATCCCATGGCTGTTCCCTGCGAATTTGCCAGTGCGGAAAATGTCGAACAGTATCTTGCTCAGTAATTCACTTATATGAACAGTGTGGGACCATCATCAGTGATGGTCCCCTTTTACTCATACAGATCGTATTCAGGCATGGCTGCTCCTTGTTACTCTGATACTTCAAAGAACCAGAGTATTATGGGTGTAGGTTTGTCAAACATATTGGACAATGAACTCAATGGGGGAAAGCCAATGGAGGGGTCTCATATGATGCATTAATAAAATGGGTTGCCGAACAGTTTTCTGCGATTAAGAGTAGGTGGGAATTAAAGAAAGCTGAAAAAGATGAAGAAATAAGGAAGTCCCTTGCTGTTGTAGAGGGCATTCAGGATAAATCATCAGCCGAAATAGTGGCGGATTATTCCAGACTTCTGAAAAAGGTTAAAAAAGCTGAACCTGTTGGTAAAAGACTAGAAGAGGCTCGGAAAAGAATTGCACAACTTGAAAGCCAACGCCTTACTTTGATTGAAGCTTGCCGAAAAAGCTGGGACTCTCATGTGGATGCTATGACAGCGCAACTGAAGAGACTGAATAAAAAGAAACTCAAAGGAGTTGTTCGGCTTTCAATAAACTTTAGGCAACAAAAAGATTTACTTATTGAAAAGCTTCTGAACATTGATGGCATTGGAGACAAAAGCATTTCTGGCATTATTGAGTATAAAGATTTTGATGCTTTCACATTTGACTGCGTGGGAGCTGCCAGTATGACTTTGCTTACAAGAAGATAAAACAGGATTGCCATTACACACATCCCCAAAGCCGCCAAGGCGATAGGGCCTATGTCCGATGAGGATATCGGTCTTGAAACGCCTGTGATAGCAGTCACCTTTAAAACTCCGCTTGTGCTGATGTCTATAGCAATATTAAAATGACCGGCATTTTTATCTGCCGGCCTGTCCTGTTGCAATCACATCACTTCGACTTTGACAACGATCTTACGCCCTTTTTGCTGCTCGTCGTTAGGCGCCAAAGCAGGCTTGTGCGCGTCCTCCGGCATTACCAAGCAAAAGTAACCTTCCTCCACCAGTACACGGCTTCCCACATGTTCATCCGTAAAGAATTCCACATCCCGCTCCGCTACATATTCTCTGGAGTGCATGACATGCTGTGCCGGAGTCCATTCAACCTCTTCGCATCCGTTGATGACGATGTGGATATCCATATGAGAATGATGAGTTTCCCATGGCGTTTTGCTACCGATCTTTGTTTCATAATCAAAAACATTGATAATTAAACCAGTACCCTCAGGCGTATAACGACCTGGCGCAAGATCTTTTAACGGATGATTAATAAAGAAATGATCTAGTTCCTTACAATCTTTAATCATCAAAGCATATCGAGAGATATTTTCAAGTTTGTCAATAATCATAATAAAACCTCCTTTATTTGCGGCCTTACCAGTCATTCATTTTCCATTCGGGGTGTTTTTTCCCCAGCAAGCGATTGCTTGTACTTTCCAGGTGTCATTCCCACATAACGTTTAAAGTTACGTATCAGGGTATTTACGTTGATATAACCAGTGCGCTCTGCTATTTTTTCCAGTGTATCGTCGCTTTCGGTCAGACTATGCATCACCGCTTCCACACGAATCTTGTTAATGTAATCCAGCAGATTGTAGCCCATTTCACGTTTGAATGCGCGGCTTAGAGAAGAGATACTCATGCCCGTTCGATCCGCCAAATCGGAAACGCTCAGCCCTGCCTCCCCATAATGATTATCCACATAGTTGCGTACTTCGTACAGAATCCTGCTGCGCGGCGCAGCTGTATCGCTTGAATTGACGGATGCTTCTGACAGAATTTGCATCAGTTCCGTATACTGAGCCGGCACAGTAGAGCAAGCCAACATACGCTGTCTTACACGCAGCTGAGTCATCAAGTCGCTTTCGTCTGTTTCACTGTTAATCTGGAGGGCCGTCATTACAACGGACGTCATGTTCATCATGGTGCAGAACAGCATGTCGCTGGCTTCCCCATACTGTTTTTTCTCCTTACCATATATTTGCTGAACCAGCGAAATGGCCTGCTCGTAGTCCTCGTTTTCCACCGTCTGGGAAAGCGTATTCCTTTTTTCTGCTGTTAGCGCAGAACCACATTTTTCCCCAGCCTCATCCATGATTTCACATGTAGTCAGAAAAATAGAGTCTCCCGGCTGAAAATAATCCTCCGCCTTCGTCAGCTTGCGATACAGCGTAGGCAGCTCCGTTACCGAAGCATCGCAACTACTGCATATGAAAGCCAGTTCGATTTTTTCAGCTTCCTTCAGTTTCTCGGCCAAGCGCAGACAGTACGTACGGATTTCAGCAAGCGCCGCATCAAACCTTACTTCTTTTGGCAGGTTGACAATTCCCAGGCTGTTCATATCGTAGATAAAGAACATAGCTCCATAGGGATCGCTAAGCACTTCCTCCAGCATATAATTGATGCGAATTTGAGAAATCTCCTGAGTTTCTTCCGGATTCAGACACATAACCCGAAGCAGAAATACATTTTCCGATGGGAATACAATGCCATTTTCCTGAAAAATCGAAGGAGAATAAGCACTTCCTGCCCAAGTGGCATTCAGCAACCTAGCCAGCAGGTGATCCCTCACATAGCGTTCCTGATGCAACAGTTTAAGCTGTGCATTGTCATGCCGCTCAATCAAAGTCTGAAAATTGTTTTCCAACAAATCGTATACTTCCCGTGTGGAATGCAGGCTGGGAACACTTTCCTGCTTTTCCGCAACAAGGCTGTACAACCGTTCAATCGGTTCATACGAACGTATGGCCATAAAGAGTCCCAAAGTAGCACCAGCTATCAGCATCACCGTGCATAAGACAAAAGAAATCTGTATGCAGAAATGTGCTGGGGCTTCCAGTGCTTTTGTGTCTAGCAGGGAAACAAGCCGCCAGCCAGTACGACCATTGATGATTTCTGCCCGGCTGCTGCCGCTTGCATCTGCAGGCCCGCCCGTATCACACAAGACGCTTCCTTCCGCATCCAGCAGCAGGATGCGTTCTTCTGAGGAAGAACGCATACCGGTAAGAAAAGCGAGCAACTCGTTTTTATCAATCCGAATCACCAGCATACCAAGTTGCTCCTGATTTGGAGTCAGGCTGAGAGGATACCACACCTCAACAGCGTTCTGGCCGTCAGAAAGCCGTGCAGCGCGCCATGTGACCGACTGAGCCGTATTCAGCACGGACTGCCATTCCTCATAGGATATGTCATAATCCCAACTGCTGTACAGCTCTGCAGGGGCCCTGGAGAAACCGCCCTCCTGATAAAGGCCGGAACGGGAAAAGTACACCATCGTGTTGCCCCAAAGGGTATTCGCAGCAACATATTGTTTGAATTCGCGGTTAAAGGAAAACAAAAGTGTGCGCTGGTGGGCGGTCATCGGCGCATATGCCTTTGACAGGATCTGCATGTAGGGATTCACAACGATCTGGCTCATGGTGTTATCCAGGCTGCCCATCTGCTGATCCAATCCCAGTTCCAGATAAGTCATTCGATCCTGTTGCTGCTGATGAAGGGTATCATTCAGTCGACGGACTACCAGACTGCATACATAGCCCACAGCTGCAGCAATCAGAAAAGCAATCGCAAGCATCACCGCGATGCGTCTCTGCATAGGATATTTCAAATGTTTTGGCATCCGGAACAATTTGCGCATCTTATTTACCTCATCCCTTATATGCTTCCAGTATAGCGGAAACACAGGAAGCTGTCAAGCGCCGAAACGTTTCAGCCCTTCACAGAGCCGATCATAACGCCCTTTACAAAGTACTTCTGCAGGAAGGGATAAAGCAGCATAATCGGCAGCGAAGAAATGATCACCGTTGCATATTTAATGGTATCGGAAATCATGTCCAGATCTTCCATGTTTATGTCGCCCATCATACTGTCAAGAGATTTTTCAATCAGAATTTCCCGCAGCAGAATCTGCAGAGGGTACAGCGAACGTGTGCGCAGGTACAGCACGGCGGAGAACCAACCATTCCAATGGCTAACCGCGTAATACAGTACAATCACGGCGAGTGTCGCCTTGGAGACAGGAATGTAGATCTTCCACATAATCTGAAAATCGTTAGCGCCTTCAATCTTAGCAGATTCTTCCAGCGCATCCGGTACTCCCGCAAACGCCGTACGCAGGATAATCAGGTTATATGCATTCACCAGTCCGGGGATGATCAAGGCCCAGCGCGTATCTACCATTCCCAGCTTTTCCACCAGCAAATACGTGGGAATCATACCGCCGGAGAAAAACATGGTTATGGTAATCAGCATCATAATGGGAGAAGACCAGAAGAAATGTTTGCGGGAGAGGACGTACGCCCCCAGCGTGGTCATAATCATGTTCAGTGCCGTTCCCACTACCACATAGAAGATGGTATTCGCGTAGCCGGCATAAATGGATTTGTTATTTAACACCACTTCATAGGCCGACAGGCTAAAACCCTGCGGCAGCAGCACGGGGCCGGAGTGGCGCATCAGAGCATTTCCGTCGCTGATGGAGGCCATCACGACATACCAGATCGGATACAGTGCCATCAGGGTGATAAGGGTCAGCAGTACATAAAGCACTACGTCTGCTATTTTCTCTCCCCTTGTTTTCCTGCAACGCATCGTGAAAACCTCCTTTCTCAGAACAGACTTGCTTCTGTCAGTTTTTTGCTCAGCGTGTTGCAGACCAGCAAAAGCGCCAAGTTGATCACTGCATTGAACAGATCCACGGCAGCACCCAAGCTGTATTTAGCTTCCACCAAACCGCGCTTATAAACAAACGTGGAAATTATTTCCGCCACATCATAGGTAGAAGGATTGTACAACAGCAATACCTTTTCATAGCCAACGCTCATCATACGACCGATGCGCAGCAGGAACATGATCATAATGGTCATAGTGATGCTGGGAATGGTAATATGAAACAGCTGCTGCCAGCGATTAGCGCCGTCGATGGTCGCCGCCTCGTACAGCTGCGGGTCCGTAGACGCCAGAGCGCTCAGATAGATAATCGAACCAAAGCCTATCTCCTGCCATATACCTGATATGACATAAATGGGTCGGAAATAAGCCGGTACTGTCAGCATATTTCGCGTTTCCCCGCCTGTCAGCGTGTACCACAGACGTGTGACCAGTCCGTTTGTATCGCAGAAATCCACGATAATACCGCACATAACCACCATAGAGATAAAGTGAGGCATATAAGTTATCGTCTGCACTGTGCGTTTAAACCATGCTTTGCGGATTTCATTGAGCATCAAAGCCAAAATGATCGGTGCCGGAAAACCAAGCACAATTTCCAGCAGGCTCAGCTTGATGGTATTCCCCAGCACACGGTCAAAGTAACGACCGGTAAAAAATTTGACGAAGTTATCAAATCCAACCCATTTACTGCCTAAAATGCCAAGACGCGGCTTATAGTTCTGGAATGCGATCAGCATGCCGTACATGGGATAATATTTGAATACCAGAAAATAAATCAGCACAGGAAGGATCATCAGAATCAGCACGTAATTGCGCTTGAAATCCGCACGGATCCGGCCGCCCAATGATTTTTCCCTCATGTCATCACATCCCTTGTCTTAGTAGTGAAGAAATAGCCGGATCCGTGCCGCACGGATCCGGCTGCGGAACGTTACTTGCTCATGCGGTCGTAGGCAGTCTGCACAATTTCAATTGCTTCTTCGATGCCGGCTTCCTTCATGGTGGCAACATAGTCGTCATAAGCGTCCGCGGACTGATCGCCAATGATGATCTTCACGGTCATTTCTTCCAGAATGGTATCAATTTCATTCATGATGTCATTGAGCGCACTGTTTTCTTCCCCGGAGTATACCATACGGGGCAGGTTCTTGCTCCAGTCGATGGAGGCATCCCAGAAGAAAGGAGCGTCATACTGGTATTGATTGTCCACACGCTGAGCCAGAATGGGGCCAGCATCCTTTTCGAAGGGACCGCCGGCACTATTACGGCACCACAGGATCATCGCTTCCTTCAGCGACAGTCCGTCGGGGTTGTTACGAATCAGATCCGTAAACTGAGGCGTACCATTTTCATCATACTCAAAGCTAATGCCTTCCACGCCGAAGTTGTACAGCAAACGGCCTTCTTCGGAATACGCATAGTCCAGAAGTTTCAGGGCAGCTTCCACATCCTTGCACGAAGTCGTAATTGCTGCGGAATAGGCAGCCTGATAGCGCAGGTTCATAGCGCCAAAGTAACGGGTGTCTCCTTCGTTCAGCACGGGAAATTTGGCAGCGCAGAACACCACATCAGGATTCGTAGCTTGCATGTTTTTAGTCCATACACCGATACCGGAATCGGGAGAACGGTAAGTAGCCACGCAGATGTCTCCGGTCATTTTGCCGTCAAGTCCGGAGTTGTCCAGCGTCAGGAAGTCGGGATCAATGTAGCCCTTGGCATACC
>ERZ827490.2651-NODE-2651-length-18473-cov-3.128244_pt1 | contig 18473 bp, 17 predicted proteins | sample MGYA00519770_ERZ827490 | MGnify/ENA primary metagenome ERZ827490 (study PRJEB31778, sample SAMEA3449324) | human gut metagenome | biome: human gut; feature: human-associated habitat; material: faeces | place: United Kingdom | collected 2010/2012 ...
AAAGGAACGACTCTCCCTTTGTACCGCGGATTCCAATAATATAAGTCGTAACAATCAGCCCCATGCCAAACGCTGTACCCACGTTCGTAAGTGCCGGAAGTTGATATTTTTTAAAATATCGACGGAAATTATCATCTTCCGCAAGTGTTAAAATCGCAGGATTGTCAGACAGATAAGTAGTCAAAACACCAACAATACTCGCTCCCGGCAGGCCGTACAGCGGCCGCATAAGCGGTGACAGCAGCTTGTTGATCAAGGCAACGGTACCAAATTCCGTAAGTAAACCGGCAATCCCTCCGATCAATACCGCGATCGCTGTAATGTACAGCACTGTATCGGTCAATAGTGCATATGCTGTGTTCAGCATTGTGTTCATCATATTCACCGCACCCATCCTGTGAATCAATACACCAAAGAAACCGCCAAACAAGATGATAAAAAGAAAACTCTCCGGCCCAATTACTTTTTTTCTCATGTTTTTATTATCCTTTCGCAAAAATAAATCATACTCATTATAGAAATTTGCGTTTCGCATTGATTTATAATTTTTTTAAAAAATTGCGGTGTTTTTTAAGATTAATACAAGCAGTTTTGACCAAATAAAAACAGGGGAAGTGGGTCAATTCCTTCTCCTGTTTTGGATTCTAAATATCAATTTCCAGCGGTTTATCGATATCCTCCCCGACATATTTTCCGTTCTTTTTGCGTTGCCGCACGCACTCGGTCAAAAGGTACTCGATTTGACCGTTCACCGAGCGGAAGTCATCTTCTGCCCACGCGGAGATTTCCGCAAACAGTTTCGCGGAAATCCGCAGAGGCACCTGTTTTTTCTCCGCCAAACGCTCACCCCCCCTAGTACAAGGAGCCGGAATTTACAATCGGCTGCGCGTCGTGGTTGCCGCAAAGCACGACCAAAAGGTTGGAGACCATGGCTGCCTTGCGTTCTTCATCGAGATCCACAATTCCGTCCTCATCCAGTTTTTCGAGGGCCATTTTAACCATGCCGACCGCGCCGTCCACGATCATCGCTCTCGCGTCAACAACCGCGCTCGCCTGCTGTCTTTGGAGCATGACAGCCGCGATCTCCGGCGCGTAAGCAAGATAGGTAATGCGCGCTTCAATGATTTCCAGGCCTGCTTCGCTGACCTTGGACTGAATTTCGTTCTTGATACGCTGCGCCACGACTTCGGACGAACCTCTGAGACTGCCCTCATCGGCGATACCGTCTCCGGTCGTGTCTACGCCCGGCGCTACGTCATAAGGATAAATTCTTACGATGTTTCTCAGCGCCGAGTCGCACTGCAGGCTCAGATACTCCTTATAGTTATCAACGTTAAAGACTGCCTTGGCGGTATTGGTCACGCGCCACATGACCGCGATGCCGATCTCCACCGGATTGCCCAGGCAATCATTGATCTTTTGCTTGTTATTGTTCAGCGTCATGATTTTCATCGAAATCTTTTTGCTGGTCATTTCCGAACTTTGCGCCGCCGCGTCCGCGCCGCTGCCGAGCGTCAGGTTAAACGCAGACTTCTTATGGCTGTTCACATCGCCGGATTGATTGAGCTTGGTCTGCGCCGCCGGATTGACACCGACACAGAACGGATTGACAAAGTAAAATCCATCATCCTTTAGTGTTCCGTAATATTTACCGAACAGCGTCAGCACAAGTGCTTCCTGCGGCTTCAGCACTTTGAGACCAAGCCACGGAATCCAGCCGATTGCCAGCCACACGATCGTAACAACCAGCAAAACCATGTTGTCTGCCCAAATGCCAAAGACCAGTCCAATGCCTGCCGCGATGTATAAAAGCGTCGTGATCACCAACACAAGCATTCCATTTTTCTTGCCCTGTAAAATTTTCTCTTCCATGTGCATACCTCCGTTTGAAAGATCCATTCCTCTTTTGTATCTTTATGATATCATTTTGATATCAGTATGTCAACATGTACACAAAAAAATTTTTTATTTCTTTATTTCTTTCCCATATCACCGGTCACCGCCGCGATTGCCATCCCCCAAAGGGAGCCGAGCGCGTAAGCGATTCCCCCATTCTCAAACAGATCCAGCTTGGAAACAGCCACGCCGGCTAACAGCCCGATCAGCATGCCAACCGCCATACGCGTTTCCAGCTTTCGTTCTCTTTTTCGTTCTTTTTCCCATTCTTCTTGCTTCTTTGTACGTTTTGTCTTAGAAAACTCGCGCAGATCAGCGCGATCGCAATCCCTGCAAGCACCCATGGCAATGCCGCTGTCGTAAATTCTTTCATGTCTTCAGTTCTCCTTTTTATGTGCCGCTTTTATCGATTTCTATGCCGGTCAAAGTAAGTCACGCGAAGCCGCCGCTGTTTCCGCTGCGCTGCCGCTCTCCGCAAGCCTTCCCTTGAAACAAAAGCACGCATCACGCAAACGGAGATTTCCATGGGTACATGTCGTTCATGGCAAATCATGAAGAATCATAGAGAATCATCTAGAATTGTCAGTTGGCACGCTCCTTTTGTCGTGATTCCGGAAGTATCACTGCGCAATATTTCCTTCATAATCAAAAAACTTCTGTCACAGAGCAGGCAGACAAAAAACCTCCCGGCGTCCTTATCATGCGTCGGGAGGTTTTTAGAGAATGATTTGTCATGTTTTTTCTTGTCATATTTTCGTGATGCCGCGCGCAGCTACCAGCGGCGATATAGAAGCGATCGCCTTTTAGATTACTTCATATTCCTTCAAGAGCTTTTCCAGATCTGTGCCGCTGATTTTTTTGAGTACCTCGTGCAGCGCGATCTTTTCCGTGAAACTTAAGTCCATATCGGTGATCTTCTTGCCGTCGCGCAGTTTGACTGTCGCGTTCAGCAAGTCACGCACATCGTAGGTGCTGCCCCAGACCTCCGGTACGCCGCGATCCACGTTAAGTAGCGTGTAAACGGCTTCCATACCGGTACGGATGGAATATTCGGTCGTGAAGATCGTATCCCGCGCGGTCTCCGCGAACTGACCCAGGAACGCGAAGTTGACAGCGCCCTGCGGCACAACGTCCGGTCTGTCTCCGTGCGCGCGCGGCATGAAGAAAGCGGTGATATACGGCATCATACAAGGTACGGTGTTGGCACTGTGCTCTGCCATATCTTCGATCTCGTTCTCCGGCACACCTAAGTGATACAGCCATTCCATGCAGATTTCCTTACCGGTACAGTTACGCATCGGTTTCTTGACGAAATCGCCCGGCTGATCCGAGAACAAACCGTAAACCCAGACCAGAAGCTGATCCTTTGGCTGATCGCGGAACTGCGGCTGCCGATTGATCGTCCAGCTCAGAAGCCATGACGAATCCTTCACTGTTACGATACCGCCGGTAACGACTTTACCCGAGAAAGGATCGCGCTTGCAGATTTTCTTAATATACGGCACGATGCGCTGGTCAAGGGTGTTGACCGTCGCGCTCATCCAGTTCGACTGCTCCGGATCATAGCAGAACTTATCCGGGTGACCGAACGCCGGGTCCTGTGCCGCGATCTTACGCCACATATCCCAGCCGCCGCCTTCTTTGATCTCCTTGTTGAACGGCGCCGGCTCATTCTGACTACCGATTGCTGAATTTTCTACACATCCGCCATTGGTGATGAATACCAGATCATTCTCCGTCAAGTCGATGGTATCCGCTTTACCGTCTGCGATCACATCGATGCGCGTCGCCTGCTTTTTGTCCGCCTTGCAGTCAAATTCCACATTGACCACCTTGACGCCGTAGTGGAACTGCACGCCGAAGCTTTCCAGATATTTGACCATCGGCAGGATCATCGATTCATACTGATTGTACTTGGTGAAACGCAGCGCTGTGAAGTCAGGCAGTCCGCCGATGTGATGGATATAACGCTTGATATAGATCTTCATTTCGAGTGCGCTGTGCCAGTTTTCAAACGCGAACATGGTCCGCCAGTACAGCCAGAAGTTCGAGTTCAGCACCTCATCATCAAAGAAGTCCGTAATCCGTTTGTCCTCCAGCTCCTCGTCCGGTGTGAAGAACAGCTTCATAATCTCCATTGCGCCTTTGTCGGAGATGGCAAACTTGCCATCCGTGTGCGCGTCTTCCCCGCGGTTGACCGTCGCTCTGCACAGAGAATAGTTCGGGTCCTCCTTGTTCAGCCAGTAATATTCGTCCAGTACCGAAACGCCTTCGGTCTCGATGGACGGAATCGAACGGAACAAGTCCCACATACATTCAAAATGGTTGTCCATTTCACGTCCGCCGCGCATCACATAGCCAACGTTCTCATATTTATAGCCATCGCAGGCACCGCCCGGAATCGGGTCTTTTTCGAGAATGTGCACATGCTCACCCTTCATCTGCCCGTCTCTGACCAAAAAGCACGCCGCTGAGAGCGCTGCCAGACCGCTGCCGATGATATAAGCTGATTTTCTGTCTACTCCCTCCGGTTTTTTCGGACGTGCGAATGCTTCATAATTACCACTTGCGTAATACATATTGATTTCCCCTTTCCAACCGGCCGCGCCTCGCAGACTCTCCTGCCGGCCCTGCCGTATTTCCTTTTGTTTTCGTTTGATGACCTTATTATAGTCTTTCCGCGAAGCAAAACAATAAACAAAAAAGCCCCCTTGATAAAATTTTTATCAAAGCGGCTGTTTTGTATAAATTTTTGCTCTCGTTTCCGGGAAAATCTCCCGCCGCGAGGCTTTGTGCCGACCGTAGAAAATCTCCCGCCGCGAGGCTTTCATGGCATCCGAGAATCTCTCTCCCAAGCTTTATTTATCCGTCCGATAGCGCTCCAGCGCAGCGCGCATATTACCCTGCAGCAGCAGGCTCAGATCCCGCATGATGACGTTCGGGTCCTCTTTCATCCCCTTGCGGATCCAGTCCAGCATCAGCCCCACAAACGCGTACTTGTAAAAGTCCGCGATGAAGACTTTGTCCTCCTCCCGCACCTGCAGGCCTGCCGCTTTTTCCTCCACGACCGCGATCAGAAGGTCATAGGTCACCTGATAGAGGAACAGCTCGATCTGCTCCCTGCTGACCGAGTGATAGACGTTCATCACGAACGGCTTGTTCGCGAGCACCGCCTCAAAAATGTGCAGAAACCCCTCCTGCCAGGTGTCATAGGTCTTATTGCCCTCGATGACCCGCGAAGCCTCCGCCACGCACGACCATTCAATCAGATCGTAAATGTCCTTAAAATGATAGTAGAAGGTCATCCGGCTGATGCCGCAGTCCTCCGCAATATCGTTAATGGTGATCTTATCCAGCGGCTTCTTCGCCAAGAGATGCTTGAGTGAAGCCTCCAGCGCCCGCTTGGTTGTCTGTGACATACTGCGCTCCCTTCGGCTTATTTCGTGACCGAAATCGGACTCAGCACGATTGAGCCATCCATGCCGCTTACCGATACGGAATATGTCTTAATTTCTCCTGTTTCGTCCTCATAAGAAACGCCCCAGTTTGGGATGCTGCCGTAAAATACTCCCTGCACGACCAGCGGGCAATCCGGCATCAGCTCCTTTTGCTGATACATGCTCTTGGCTCGAAACAGCACATTACCGTCCTCATCCGCATCCACAAATTCAAGATTCAGTACGCGAAAATTCTTCAGTGGTTTTTGCGCGAAGAACGCAACCTTCGCGGCGCCGTCCTCCTCCGAAAGCATATATTCGTCATGGCTTTGGTATCCCGCAACAAAGAAATTCGCCCATGCCGCGCGCAAAACAGCCGGAACGCCCATAGGATCTACATTTTCCGATTCGTATTGCGAAAACGGCGTCAGCGGAAGCATGGCAATCTTCTTTTCGAGCTTCGCCTCTGCGCTTTGGAACTCGTCCGCGCTGATTTGCTCGGAAGCCGCCGGGTCCCACTCTCCGCTTGTATTGTAATAGTGCTGCAGCTGCACCTCGTCACCATTCTCCTGATCGTAGGTAAACCAGTAGCCGTCGCAGTCCAGCCCCCTGCCATCCTTCGAAAGCTTGTAATCGGCGAAAATATAATGTGCGGCGCCCGCGGATGCCCGGTTAAAAAAGTGTCCGACATCTGTCCAGTCATAGCGGTTTCGTCCCCAGCCCTCCAAAATATTCAGCGCTTCTCCGTCCGCGAGGGTATATACCGCCTGCACGATGCTACCGCTGTAGCTCACACCGTTTTCCTGCTCATACTTTCCGGCAGCGGAGATTTCTCCGATCAAAAGCTCTGGCACACCGTCATCATTGAGATCCTTGAGAAGATAACCGCAGCGATAAGGCGCTTCCGCGGCCATACCCGTCCCGTCCAGTACGGACAGGAGATCAATGGCGCTGTTGATGCCGACCGGTCCGGTCATTTCTGTAATCTCCCCGGTTCCCAATAGCAGCTTGGCATACGCGTCCAGGACCTCTGTATAAGCCTCCGGTATTTCGTAATTTTCCGTTTCCGCGCCGACCGGATCGACATCGTCCGTCGGCTTCTGCTCATTTGTGCATGCGCAAAGCAGCAGCAACAAAATCATCATACAGAAACAAATCACTTTTTTTCCTCTTCGTTTTGCGCTCATCGTCGATTTCCTCCTTCAACTCCTGTTTTTTCTCCGCGGTTCTCGGTATTCTCAAACATATTTTCCCGTCAATCCGCAATCACTGCGGCAAGTACATGATACCCATTAAGTGGAGAAAAGTCAAGAAACTGTCCCGCGGCAGCCGCGCAGATTCGCCTCCCGCGAAGCCCTGCGAGGCCCATACTCTTATCCTTATGCCTGCGCTTCCTCCAGCGGATTCTGCCGGAAGCCGTCCATCAAGGCGTCGTTTTCCATGATGAAGGGGCGCGCGGTATCCTGTCCCCATGCGGTATCGTATTTTTCCATCAGATAATCGCTCAGCTCCGTCCTGTTCTGAAATTTTAATAGGCGATACGGCTCTTGAAACGCCACCTTTTCGAGAAAATACAGCGTGCCGTCCTCCGATGGCAGCAGAACGCCTGCGTGTCCGACAGAGAGCGTGTTTTCGTCATCCGAGAATTTATCGTGAAAAATGACAGAAATCAAGTGAGCCTCGCTGTCTGCGAAGTTCACGCCGCGGGAAGCCCAACCCTCCTGCAGTGCCTGTACCTGTGCCCCGGTTTCAGTGCTGTCCGCCGCCTCGACAGGCGCGAACAGTGCGCAGAAGCCGGCGGTACTGTCATCAAAAAGAACCTCCGGATGCCGCGTAATGGTATCTAAATCCACAAAAAGCAGTTCTTCCCCCTGCGTCTCCGGCTGATCCGCGCCCACGCCCAAAAATCCGCCAAGCAGGCTGTATGCAGTGATGCGGCAGTTATATCCCGCGAAGTTTCCATACTTTTCCGTCCATACGTCCTGCATATCGTACACATCGTATTTCGTTTCGGTCGGTGCGGCACTTTCAAATCCGTCGGTCAGCCACGCGGGCTTGACTGCAGCGTTAAACTGATCGACACACGCCAAAAGTGCCTGTATGCGCACCTCTGCCACGCCGCTTTTTTCCAGAAGCCCGGAAAGCAAGGCACGAGAATCCGCATCCGTCAAATTCGAATATGTCACGGTTTCCGATGCGGGCTGCGCCGGCTCACTTCCGCCCTTCCCCTCGCAGCCTGCCATACAGCTAAGCACCGCGCCGACCATCAGCAAGCACAAAAATCGTGCCGCTTTTTGTTTCCTCTTTTTCATAAATACCCCCTGTTTTTCTCACAATTTCACATGCGGATTTCCATGCACCCCATGTTTCCAGTGTTTTTCGTATCAGGCTCCAAAAGGATCCCGTTGACTTCATCATACTATATTTTTTCATACAGAACAAGCGTTTTTTCTCCTTCTCCGCAGGACTGCCGCACGTTTCACCGCATCATGAGAAGCTTTAAATTCCGCGCGCCTTTGCAAAGCGCAAAAAAATAAATGCTCCTGCCTGTGTTCGCGCAAAAAGCATAGCTGCAAGCACAGGAAGGAGCATAGATCCTCAAAGGTCTGCTGCCTTCGGCCGCCGTCAGAGATTTTTTGTCTCCGCGTAGCGTTTCACCTTGCCGGTGGTGGTCTTGATCATCGGTTGGTCGGTGAGCACCAGGCGGTAGATGCGTTTATAGGTTGGAAGTTCTTCGTTGATGCGGTCGATATCCGCGCGGATCCGTGCCTCGATGTCTTCCGCGCGGCTCAAGCCGAGCACTTCCTGCATATACGCCGGTTGATAGACGATCTTCGCGCAAACCGCCAAGTCCTGTGTATCCTCTCCATGCCGCGGCTGTCCGAACACCATGTTTTCCTCCACATAGGGCAGATTGCTGATCAGCTGCTCGAGTTCCTCCGGATAGACGTTCTTTCCGTTTTTCAGAACGATGACATTCTTCTTACGCCCGCAGATAAACAGATAGCCATCCCGGTCGGCATAAGCCAGATCGCCGGTATGCAGCCAGCCGCCTGCCAGCATCTTCGCGGTCTCCTCCGGATTTTTGTAATAGCCGGACATCACGTTGGGTCCACGCGCGATCAACTCCCCGATGCCCTCTTCATTTGGCTCGTCGATCATCAGCGTAACGCCCGGAATTGCCTTGCCAATCGAGCCGGGACGCCGCTCTTGAGAATTTTCCGCGGCCAGGACCGGAGACGCTTCTGTCATCCCGTAGCCCTGCACCGCGGTAATGCCAAATCGGTTGAATCCCTCAATCGCCTCCGGGTCGATGGCGGACGCGCCGCTGATGACCAGCCGCAGGCTGCCGCCAAGCTGATCGAGAATCTGCTTGAAAATTTTGCGGCGTACGTCGATCCCGCACTTCAAGAGCAGCCCGGAAAGCTTCAGTCCGAAGCGCACCTTGCGTTCGAGCCCTTCCTTTTTCACCGTCAGCATGATGCGTTTATAAATGCCTTCGATGAGCAGCGGCACGCAGAAAAAGACAGAAATCCGATATTCCACGATGTTTTTTTGCAGATACTTCAAACCGTCGCAGTAGGCTGTCGCCGCGCCCGCCGCCAGCATGACAAGCTGTCCGGTAGCACCGAAGGTGTGGTGATAAGGCAAAAAAGCCATGTTGATGTCGCCTCTGCGGATATCCTCGCAAAGCTGCAGCGCGTAAACATTTTCGACAATATTGTACTGTGACAGCATGACTGCCTTTGCCATTGAGGTGGTGCCGGATGTAAAAAGAATGAGAGATAATTCTTTCGCGTCGATGGGCAAGGTCTGATATCGCGCAATCGCCTCCGCGTCCGCCTGCCTTCCTTCGTTTCGCAGCTGCGCCACGCTCACATAGTTCTCTGACTCATCCATACAGATAAACTCGCTGACCTTTGTCGTTTGCGCGGCCCGCAGCCTTTCAACCTGCTCCTGATGCGCCGGGTCGAAAATCAAAACCTCCGCCGCGCTTCTTGCCAGAGAAGTCTCCAGTTCCTCGTAGGGCAGTCCCTTATCCAACGGCACGCAGATGCCCAGGCCGCCCAAAACAGCGAAATAGCCTTCCAGCCACTCTTCCCGATTTTTTCCTATGACAGCGACACGTTTTCTCTGCATGCCGCGCAGCATCATGCCTGTGCCGAGCGAACAGACTCTTTCATAAAAATCCGCGAAGGAAATATGCTCGTAGCTGACATCCTTTCCGGTTTTTTTCTTAATGACGAACGCGTCCTCCTTCCCAAAGGTCTCGGCGCTGTAGTGCAGCAGCGCGCGCAGGTTTTCGTGGCGCACCGCCGAAAAAACTTTTTTTAATTCTCCGATTTTCATCAAAATATCAAGTCTCCTTTGTATCACTTTTCTTGTCAGTTTCCTTCGGTTAGCGTTTCAAATCGAAAGGAAAAAAATTTCAAAACGAGTAGTTTTGGTTATCGACTATTTGTTACATAGTTTCGATAACCATATTAGCGCAAGTGCGAGCAAAAGTCAAGACCATACGACGAGTTGTGGTTATAAAAACTATAAAAATATTTTATCATAACCATAATTTCTTGTTGTGAAAACGAATCAAATCGTGTAGAATGGAGCTAACAAAGCAGCAGAGATAGAGAAAAGGAGACAAAAAGATGAACAAAGTGAAAAGTCTGGCGGATTTTCATCTTCCGCGTTGGCAGCAGCTGCCGTCCATGCCGCTGTACCTCGAACAGGTGCTGGCGCTTTTGGAAGAATGGCTGGGCCCCTATTTGGGAAAAGAGGACGGAACCATTCTGACAAAGACGATGATCAACAATTACGTAAAACTGCATTTTGTCCAGCCGCCCATCCGCCGCAAATATGATCGCTTGACCGTAGCCTCTCTGTTCGTGATCGCGGTGCTGAAACCCGTATATACCATTGAAGAAATCGGTTATCTGATTCGGCTCTCTTTGGGGCATTCCGATCCGAAGGCCGCCTACGATGATTTTTGCGACTGCGCGGAGGCTGCCGTCAGCCATGCCTTTCATCAGACTACCATGGAAAGAGACACAAAAGCAGGCGACCCGCGCCTGCTTCTTTGGAACGCCTGCAACGCCTTCGCGTGCCAGCTGTATGTAAGACGAATCTATTTGGAAGACGCGATGGCGCGCCCCGCGGAGGAATAATGCCGCAGGTTCCCGCGCAAAAGCGCGCAGCTTCTACTCCACGTCTTCAAACTGAGAGTTATACAGGTTGGCGTAGAAGCCGCCCCTGGCCAGGAGTTGCTCGTGGGTACCCTGCTCGATGATGTCCCCGTCCTTCATGACCAAAATCAGATCGGCGTTTCGAATCGTAGAAAGCCGATGCGCGATGATGAAGCTGGTTCTGCCCTGCATCAGACGATCCATCGCCTTTTGAATCTCGACTTCCGTTCTGGTATCGACAGAGGAGGTCGCTTCATCTAAAATCAAAATCTTATTGTCCGCCAAAATCGCGCGGGCAATCGTCAAAAGCTGTTTCTGCCCCTGAGAAACGTTGCTTGCGTCCTCATTCAACTCCATCTGATAGCCGCCCGGCAGAGTCTTGATGAAATGATCCGCGCGCGCCGCTTTGGCTGCCTCGATGACTTCCTCGTCGGTGGCATCCAATCTGCCGTATCGAATGTTTTCCATAATACTTCCCTTAAACAGCCAAGTATCCTGCAGAACCATGCCGAACGCGTCACGCAGATCTCTGCGGTTAAAGTCCTTGATATTCGTATGATCCAGCAGAATTTCTCCGCTGTTCACATCATAGAAGCGCATCAGCAGCTTGACCATGGTAGTCTTGCCGGCTCCGGTCGGTCCGACAATCGCGATCTTTTGACCCGGCTCCACGTGTGCGCTGAAGTCCTTGATGATGACCTGATCCGGATCATAACCGAAGCGCACGTGACGAAACGTAACTTCTCCGGTAATCTTCGTAATGTCTGCGGGGTGTTCCAAAACCTGCTGCTCTTCCGCTTCATCCAAAAATTCAAAGACACGCTCGGATGCCGCCGACATCGACTGCACCAGATTGATGACCTGCGCGATCTGCTGGATCGGCTGTGTAAAGTTTTTTACATACTGAATGAAAGCCTGAATATCACCGACTGTAATCACGCCGCGAATCGCCAGCAGCCCGCCGGACAGTGCCACGCAGGCATAGCCGAGATTGCCGACAAACATCATGATCGGGTGCATCATGCCGGACAAAAACTGTGACTTCCATGCGGAATCATAGAGAATCTCGTTTGTTTTTTCAAACTCCTCGATGGTATCTTTTTCGCGGTTAAATGCTTTGATGACCATGTGCCCGCCGTAGACCTCCTCGACCTGCCCATTGATGTGCCCCAGATATTCCTGCTGCGCGCGGAAAAACTTTTGGGATTTTTTTGTCACCAGGCCGAGCAGCGTCATCGAAACTGGCAGAATGATGATCGCGATCAGCGTCATCAGCGGCGAAATGCTCAGCATCATAATCAACACACCAATCATGGTTGCTGTCGCGGTGATGATGGTCGTAATGCTCTGGTTTAAGCCCTGCCCCAGCGTATCGACATCATTGGTGATCCGAGAAAGCACCTCGCCGTAGGTTCTGCTTTCAAAATACTGCATCGGCATGCGGTTGATTTTTTGAGAAATCTCTTTGCGCAGGCGATAGCATACCTTTTGCGTGATGCCGGTCATGATCCATCCCTGCAGGAAGCTGAGCAAAGCACTGCACAAATACAATCCCAATACGAAGAGCAGAATTTGTCCGATCCTGTCAAAATCAATCACGCCGGTGCCCTGAATCTTGGCCATCAGGCCGGTGTACAGCTCGGTGGTCGCCTTACCCAGAATTTTGGGGCCTGCGACACTGAATACCGTCGAGCAAGCAGCGAAAATCATCACAGCAAAGATTCCAAAACGATAACGTCCCATGTAGCGCAGCAGCGTTCCGATAGATTTTTTAAAGTTCTTCGGTTTTTCACCCGGCATCATGCCCGGTCCGCCCAGCGGGCCGCCCGGTCCCCGTCTTCTCGGCGCGCGGTTCATACGTGTCTGCTCCGGCTGGAAAAATTGTGTTTGTTTACGCATCTTCACGCACCTCCTTTTCGTTTTGTTCCCGCTGCTGCATGGCTGCCGCGCTGTCCGCGGGTTCGTCTGCCGCAGCAGCCATGCTGCCCGCAGGTTCATACGCTTTGCTTCCTGCCACCTCCGGCAGCCCCAGTTCCTTCGCCGAAAGCTGCGATTTTGCGATCTGCCTGTAGACTTCGCAGTTTGTCAAAAGTTCCTCATGCGTACCTCTGCCGACGATGCGGCCTTCATCCAGTACCAAAATCTGCTCCGCGTGCAGGATCGTGCTGATCCGCTGTGCCACAATGATGACCGTACTGTCCTTGACGTTTTCGGCGAGCGCCTTGCGCAGCGCCGCGTCGGTTTTCATATCCAGGGCTGAAAAACTGTCGTCAAAGATAAAAATCTTCGGATTCTTGGCGATCGCTCTGGCAATTGCCAGACGCTGCTTCTGACCACCTGAAACATTGCTGCCGCCCTGCGCGATTGGACTGTCGTATTTTTCTTCTTTTTCTTCGATAAAATCCTCTGCCTGTGCGATCTTAGCCGCACGGCGGATTTCTTCATCAGTCGCGTTGTCGTTGCCAAAACGGAGATTTGAGGCAATGGTTCCCGAAAACAACACGCCCTTTTGCGGCACGAAGCCGATCTTCCCGCGCAGTTCTTGCATCGACAGCTTGCGAATATCCTTGCCGTCAATTTCAACACTGCCCGCCGTCACATCATACAGACGCGGGATCAGATTGACCAGTGTGGATTTACCGCATCCGGTACTGCCGATAATCGCTGTGGTAGTCCCCGGCGTCGCGGTAAAATCAATATCGTGCAGCACATCCTCCTCCGCGTTCGGATAGCGGAAGCAGACGTGATGGAAACGCAGCACGCCCTCACAGGTTGTAAGGTGCTCCGGCGTTTGCGGATCTTTGATAGAAGATTCTGTCTGCAGAACTTCATCGATACGTTCTGCCGCGACTGCCGCTCTCGGCAGCATGATGGACATCATGGTCAGCATCAGGAAAGACATGACGATCATCATCGCGTAGGTGATAAAAGCAGTCATCGCGCCGACCTGCATGTTCCCCGCGTCAATCTGATGCGCTCCGAACCAGACAATCGCAACGGTCAGCACGTTCATAATCAGCATCATGCCGGGCATCATGAAGGTCATCACGCGATTGGTAAAGAGCATGGTCCTGGTCAACGCGCGATTTGCCTCATCGAAACGTTCTTCTTCTTTGTCCTCACGCTTGAACGCGCGGATGACCGAAAGTCCGGTAAGGATTTCCCGGGAAACCAGATTCAGTCTGTCAACGAGTTTTTGCATGAGTTTAAACTTCGGCATGGACGCTGACATCAGCACCATGACATAGCCTAAAATGACGAGCAGCGCCAGCGCGATGATCCAGCCCATCCCTGCTCCGGTCTGCATCGCTTTGATGACACCGCCGATGCCCATGATCGGCGCGTACGCGACCATCCGCAGCAGCATAGCCGATACCATCTGAATCTGCTGAATATCGTTGGTGCTTCTGGTGATCAGCGAGGCAGTAGAGAATTTGTCCATCTCCGCGTTGGAAAATCCAACGACCCGCTTGAAGACGCCGTCTCGAAGGTTTTTGCCGATGCCCGCGCCGACGCGAGAAGCAAAGAAGCTGACCAAAACAGTCGCGATTCCCATGATCAATGCCATACCGAGCATCTTCAGACCGGCTCTCCACAGATAAGAGGTCTGTATCGCATTGACATCCAGCCCGGCTGCCTGATCGCAGGCAACTGCGTAGGCGACGCCCATGGACCTGACCATGGAGCTTCCCATCGTGTCGATGGTCTTTTGCAGGTTTTGCCGCATCGAAAGAATTGCGTCCTCCTGCATCCTGCCTGCATCGCGCATTGCCGTGAATACCGGACGGACATCCACGCAGACTGCGGTGTAGGGATTGCCGTCCTCATCCTCTTTTTGCTGTTCGAACGGTGTCAGGGAAACGCCCAGCATCCTGCCGAGTTCTTCCATGCTCATCGCGTCAATCTTCGCCTTGTCCATACCGCTCTGTGACGCTGCGTAGGACTTAAACGCGGACTCCTCCATGGCGCTCATCTGATAGTTTAGAATCAGCGGCAGCACCAGTTTTTCATCCATTTCATCCCAGCGTTTTTGCGCGCTCTCCGTCAGCTTGTAAACCTCGCCTTCCTTTTCGTAGAGATTCCGCCAAAGGCGGCCCTCATCCTCCGTCATCGTCAGCTGTGCGGTCTCGAATTCCTCTGCTGTCACAGCCTGCGGCACGACATGCTCCACACCGCTTTTTTGAATGCCGACATCGATGATGTCCGACGTATAGGACGGCAGTGCCAGATCGCACATGGCCTGAATCAAAAGCAGCGCCAGAATCACAAAGACAGTCTTCCAATACGGCGCCATGTTTTTGAATATTTTACTCATCCGTTTTCCCCTTTCCGCTATTGCTGAGCTTTCTTGCTTCGATCTCTGTCCTTGAGATGTTGTAAATTTCGCTCAGATAGCCAATCAGCTGCTTCATGTCGTTTGCGTCGAGACGGCTCATGACAGTCATGCCGAAATCATGCATGATCTGCCGACACTCCAGCGTGACTGCGCGACCCGTCTCGGTCAGCGTCACATAGGTATTGCGCCGATCTCCTTGATCCACCGTCCGTTCCACATAATGCAGTGCCTCCAGTCCGCGCAGCGTGCGTGAAATTGCCGACGGCAGGACCTTGGTCTTGCTCGCAAGCTTGGAAATCGTGATCTTGCCGTCCTCGGCATCCATGATATGATTCAGCGTAAAAAAATCGCCTTGATTCAGCTGATCAGGCATTATATCCGCCATATGTAGCTTGCGGAACTGGTTCATGGTCTTGAACAGCTCCATATACAAATCTTCCATTTTTTCTCCTTCGTGCTTTCCCCGGATGTTCGCCCCGCGCTTTGCTTCCCTCACGTCAAGGCGCGGTGGGTTTACTCCGGAGAATTTAGCTTCCTTATTTTTTGGGCTAATTCCGCCACATGGTTATTATTTAACAGTGTTATCTTTTGTCACCGTCAAATGTTAGCACGACTGAGGCGGGATGTCAAGCGTTCCGACGCTGTTTTCATCTGTTTTTCACCGAAACACGCCATTTATCAACACAAAAAAGATCCCCCTCGGCATCGGCAAAAGCCGATGCGCGCAGAGAGATCTTTTTCATTGCGCCAGATAAACTGCCGCGCAAACATTTTCTGCAAAATGCTAGAATGCTACCTTCATAAACAGCGCCACCAGACACAGGATCAGCGCCGCAGGCACATAGAGATAACGTCCGACCGCGTACCAGAATTTGCTCTTGGTACCGACCGCGTCCATGATTTCGTCTTTTTTCATGACATAGAACCACGAGATCGCGCCGAAGGTAGCGCCGATCGGAATGATGTAGATGGATACCCAGTCCATCCAGGTGCCCCATTTTGGAATTGCCTCCATGCCGATACCGAAGCCCAGACACAGCACGCAGAGCAGAATCAGCACAGCGCCCCTGCTCAGTTTCGGGAACTTATGCAGCAGGGATTCCGCCACAGCTTCAAACATATTCTGCAGGGAGCTGACTCCCGCGAAGATCATCGCCGCGTAAAGAATCACCGCGAACAGTTGTCCCATCGGCACATCCTGCAGGATGGCCGGCAGGGTTACGAACAGCAGGCTCGGGCCGGCTCCGACATCCGTACCATAGGCGAAGCAGGCAGGAATGATGACGATTGCCGCCACGACCGCCGCGATGGTATCAAAGAACGCCGTATGCTGCGATACGCTGATGACGTTTTCGTCCTTCGATAAATACGCGCCATAGACAATCATCCCGCTGCCTGTCACCGAAAGGGAGAAAAACGCCTGTCCCATCGCCCAGATCCATGTCATCGGGTCGATCAATTCCTCCCACTTTGGAGTGAAAATAAACTTATAGCCTTCCCATGCGCCCGGCATCATCGCGACACGCGCTGCCAAAATCAAAAAAATGATAAAAAACAGCGGCATCATGATCTTATTCGTCTTTTCGATGCTGCGCGCGCCGAGAAACAGCGTCAGCAGCGTACCGACTACGACGATGATGTGATACGGTATGACCGAATACGAGGTCATCGAAAAGCTTTCAAACCATGCCGCGGTATCCACCGTCATCAGATTGCCAAAAAGCGAGTCCGCGAAGGCTTTCAGGATATACGCGATGATGATGGCGTAGCCGATGGCAATACACAGGGAACCTGCGAGCGGCAGCCACGCGAGCAGACCTCCCGCTTTTCCGGCCTTTTCACCGCGCGTCGCCCAAGCGTACTGATAAGCGCCCAGGGTACCGGTTCCCGCGCGGCGCCCGATCGCGAATTCCGCCGGAAGTCCGACATAGCTGAATACGATAACAAAGAATAAATACACTAACAGGAAGGCGCCGCCGCCGTTGCTCCCCAGCTTGTTTGGAAATCCCCAAACGTTTGCCATGCCGACAGCAGAGCCCACCGACGCCAAAATGAAGCCCCACCTGCTGCCAAAGCTTTTGGACCTGTCTGTATGTTGTTTCCCCATGTTAAAATTCTCCTCTTCTCCCAGATATCTTTTGTATCTTTCCTGATGTCCTGCACCCATGGCGCAAACACAGGCAACCACTATTCTAACATAGTTTCAGGGAGATTACCATCAGCGAATTTCATTTTTCGTTAAATTTTCAGAATTTTCTGTTATATTCCACTAACGAAATCAGAGATTTCTATGCGCACATGGCGCTCACCCATGAGCGCCGCTTTTAGGGTCAAAAAGTGCCCAAAGATGTAACGCATTAGATTTTGCCTTCGCCGCCTCTGGAAATATAAGGAACATTCCTTTTCTTTTTTGTGCAAAAAAATGAAACTTTATTAAAATGCTTGTATCCTATCACTTTTTTGGAGGCGCAGCATGGAAACTCCATCCATTTAATCTAAACACGGCATGTGAAATGGAAGAGACACAGCCGCAGCATTACATCTTTTTGTTCAAAACCCGAGAAAATGGGAACTTTCACTTGTTTTTTCCCTTTTCTCGATCATAATGCCTATACGATACCCATAACAGTGGACACTTTAATCTGCAGAGGCATCGGCGGTAGTGCGCAGGCAGCACTCGTCGAGACGGGCATCAAGCTCTATGGCGGTGTCAGTGGAGACGCTGACGCAGCTATGAGTGCAACAAACGAGCTATAAAGCTCAAGATACAAGGAGGAACTTATCATGCTGAATGAAAATGTTGTCCAGCTGCTGGGTAGCAATATGTGGGATCTAGCCACCTGCGCCGATGGCGAGCCCAATGTGGTGCCCGTAGCCTTTAAGGATGTGACTCCGGACGGTAAGTTGGTTGTCGGCGATGTGTTTTTGGACACGACCCTGAAAAATCTGTCCGTCGGAGCCGCTGCGTACCCGATTCAAAGATCCAGACAAGCTGTTCGGTATGGTGAATCCTCTGTCCTTAACGGCGGCAAAAGCTGCCTATGAGTACGGCGGCGCATGGTACGAAGCACTGAAGGAATATTTGGACGGGAACTTCGTCTTTGCGAAGGAGTTCCTCTCCCGCGAGCTGCCGGAGGCAGTCATGTACATCCCGGAGGCCACTTATCTTGCTTGGGTAAACATGGGCAACTGCCTGCCGGATGGCACCGACCTTCCAGACTTCTTTGCGAATAAGGCAGGTGTGCTGCTGGAGGGCGGCAACGCACTGTTTGTGGGCAACGCCGCCGGATACATTCGTTTGAATCTGGCCATGCCCCGCAGCATCATCGAAACAGGTCTTGCCCGTATGGTGAAAGCGATTCGTGAGGAACGATAATGCAAAGTAAAAAGGACGGTCTGGTGGAACTGAAACGCGGTGCAATCACGCTGCGGGATACAGACGGACTCTATCGCCTAAAATAAATAGAACTATTTAAAACCGGTGCTTTTTCAGCACCGATTTTTTTCTTTATCAATGTGACTTCGTCACAGAAAAGTGTTTTGTCAAGTGGTATGATAAAGCCACAATCAAGAAAGAGGTGGTAAACATGAAAATTAAACTCAATCCCGATCAAGTGATGGTCA
>ERZ827490.2657-NODE-2657-length-18439-cov-8.863359_pt1 | contig 18439 bp, 16 predicted proteins | sample MGYA00519770_ERZ827490 | MGnify/ENA primary metagenome ERZ827490 (study PRJEB31778, sample SAMEA3449324) | human gut metagenome | biome: human gut; feature: human-associated habitat; material: faeces | place: United Kingdom | collected 2010/2012 ...
CGGACATACTCCCCGGAAGTTACCTCCTTGCGGAGCAATCTCCCGGTTCATCGCAGTTGCAAACGCCTCCGGGTGTGCAGCACCCTTCGCGCGCGTACCCACATATAATAAAGGAAAAATCCCCTTGTGTCAAGGGGATTTTTCTATTTTGTCTACAAAATTTTCACTTATTTTTTGTGGCTTTCGCCCATCACGCCATCGTGTTCACCGTGCCCACAAACAGCGGCACATTGTTGTAGTCAAAAATCACGAACAGGAACGGCCGATCCAACTCCATCTCCACGGTGGGCGGCACTTCCATCATGGCCGAGTCCGCGCAGACGATTTCCGTGTAGGCCGCAGCCTCCACACCCTCCTCGTCGATCTTCACCCGGGCGGCCTGCATGGCGCTGCTGAGGAACGCGCCGTTGTCCGTCAGCGGGGTAAAATCCGCCTCCGCCATGTCAAAAGCATCCGTCACGCCCAGTGCCTGCAGCACCCCGTTCAGCTCGGTGGAGGACTTCACATCGAACTTGGGCACGGACCACACCAGCTCTGCGGCATTGTAGTCCCCGGTCAGCTCCGCCAGGAAGCCCTGCCGCTGCAAAAGGCTCTCCGGCGTCACGCCCTCGTCCGGCAGCACGAACACCATGCGGCCATAGTTCAGCGACCGGGATGCGGCGGTGTAGCCGTCACCCTTCCGATAGCTGCCGCTCTCCGTGCGGTGCATGAAGTCCACGGTCTGCGCCGCGCCATCGGCGGCGGTGAACGTGTCCTGCTTCGTCTGACTGCTCTTAAAGGCGTCCTGCCAGCCGGATTTATAATATATGGTATTATACAGCCGCAGCAGGTCGTTCCCATCGGTGCGGATGTTCCCCGTCTCCTCGGACAGCAGCCCGCCGGTGTTCTGGTTCAGCCAACCTGCGATGGCCTCGTCCGCCTCCGCCGTGCCCATGGGCACCCGGTAGGAGGATGCATAATACCAGTCCACCAGCGCGTCCACCGCCTCCTGCTTCACGTCGGCGTTCTCCCGCAGGAACGCGCCGTTGGCCAGACGGCACACCGACCGCCCGTCGTCCAGATACACGCTCATCCACAGGTCGCGCACCGTCTGCCGCAGCGTCTCGCTGTCGGCCGCGCCCAGCAGCTCCATCACCTGCTGCTTCGTGTCCCCGTCGGTCATCTCCGTCAGCATGCTGAGCGCCGCATACAGACTGATGGGCGAATACACCCGGTTCTCGCTGTCGGCGAAGATCTTGCCCAGCGTCCTGTTAGCAAAGGCCAACACCGCGCCGCCGTCCGGCTCCGCATCCAGCTTGCCCAGCTTCTGCAGCGCCTCCCGGTACTCGGTGTATGCCGCGTCGTAGGCGTCCCAGTCACCCTCACCGTTTTCATCGAAGTAGTCTTCAAACCGCGGCTCTTTGGGATAGGCCGGGTACGCCGCTTCCTTAACGACGTATTTCGTCAGATCCACGGCAGCTCCCCCTCCCCGTTTGTTGTCCGTCTGGGGCTGCACGGCGCAGCCCGCCAGCATCAGCCCCGCCAGCACCGCACAGCATATCGCTCTTACTCGCTTCATGGGAAATACCTCCTTTTCTTCCTTCTATTCCTTTGGACGCACGCCGCCGCCCCTTTGTTCCCAGCTGAAAAAAGACCGCCCACAGGCGGTCTTTTTTATATTCAGACACGTTTCCACTTTGCACCGCCGGGTACGTCGGTGATCTCGATGCCCTGCGCCTTCAGCTCGTCGCGGATGCGGTCGGCCTCGGCGAAGTTCTTGGCCTTCTTGGCATCGGCGCGGGCGCGGATCAGCGCCTCCACCTCTGCGTTGGCCTCACCGTTCTCGCTGACCACGGCAAACTCACCGGCGGCGGGGGCAGTAGCCTGCTTGGCCCGCAGGGCCGCGGCCTTCTCCAGCAACTTCAGGCCCAGCACGGTGTCGAAGCTGTCCAGCAGGGCCAGCTTGGTCTTGTCATTGGTCTTGGCCTTCAGCACGTCATACAGCACCGTCACAGCCATAGAGGTGTTCAAGTCGTTGTCCATGGCAGCCATGAACTTGGCCTTGTACTCGTCAAAGGCAGCCCGGTCCACCTCGCCCTCATCCTTCAGCGCCGCGATCTTGCTCAGCAGCTTGTTGTAGGCCACGGTGGCGTTATCCAGGTTCTCCCAGGTGAACACCAGACTCTTGCGGTAGTGGCTCTGCAGGCAGAAGAACCGGTAGGCCAGCGGGTCATAGCCCTTCTCCTCCAGCAGCGATACCGTCAGGAACTCACCCTTGGATTTGGACATCTTGCCGTGGTCGGTGTTCAGGTGCGCCACATGGCACCAGTGAGGGCACCAGGGATGGCCCAGATAGCTCTCCGACTGGGCGATCTCGTTGGTGTGGTGGGGGAAGGCGTTGTCCACGCCGCCGCAGTGCAGGTCCAGATACTCGCCGTTGTACTTCATGGAGATGCCGGAGCACTCAATGTGCCAGCCGGGATAGCCCACGCCCCAGGGAGAGTCCCATTTCAGCGCCTGGTCCTCGAACTTGGACTTGGTGAACCACAGCACAAAGTCGTTCTTGTTGCGCTTGTTGGTGTCCTCCTCCACGCCCTCGCGGACGCCCACAGCCAGATCCTCCTCGTTGTGATCGTTGAAGATGTAGTACCGCTTCAGCTTACTGGTGTCGAAATACACGTTGCCGCCGGCCAGATATGCATACCCGGTGTCGATGAGTTTGGTGATGATCTTGATATAGTCATCAATAAGGCCGGTAGCGGGCTGCACCACATCCGGACGCTTGATGTTCAGCTTCCGGCAGTCCTCGAAAAACGCGTCGGTGTAATACTTGGCGATCTCCATGACGGTCTTGTGCTCACGCTTGGCGCCCTTGAGCATCTTATCCTCGCCCTCGTCGGCATCGGAGGTCAGGTGCCCCACGTCGGTAATATTCATGACGCGGTTCACGTCGTATCCGGCGTAGCGCAGGTACTTCTCCAGCACGTCCTCCATGATATAGGAGCGCAGGTTGCCGATGTGGGCAAAGTGGTACACGGTGGGGCCGCAGGTGTACATCTCCACATGGCCCGGCGTATGGGTCTTGAACTCCTCTTTCTTGTGGGTGGCGGAATTATACAGATACATAACGGTTCTCCTTCTATCTACATTATATTATTATGCCGAACAAAAACGCCTCCCATGCCGTAGGGCATGAGAGGCGAAAAAGACTTCGCGGTTCCACTCTCGTTTATCACTCAAGTCCGGCCATAACGCAGGCCATGCGGAGGGCATCCACATCCCTCGCGCTCCCGGACGCACTTTCTGCACCGCTCGGCAGGACGGCTTTCAGCCGGTGGCCGTCCCTCTCTTGGCAAAGCCCTGATGCATACTCTTTCCGATCAACGCGCTATTCGGTTGCGTCTTATACTACCAGCATTTCCCCGCCGTGTCAAGTGTTCTGTTTCCCGTAGTATGTCTTATAGCCGTGATACACAAAACTCTAGCTAACGTTGTTTGACAAGGACGATGACAAAGTATATACTACATCTAAGGTTATCTGAAATTTAAAAATACGGAGGAAACCACATGAACAACCAGCCTCATTCCGGCGAAGGTCCCGCCATTGCTAGCCTAGTTTTAGGCATAATCTCTTGTCTTTCCGTTCTTGTCTATCTATTCTCCCGCCCAGTGTATATTTCCATAATCATTGTTATTACAGGTTTTCTTGGTATAGTCATGGGACACACCTCCAAAAATGGCGGCTATACGGGTGGCTTGCGCGTCGCAGGGACGGTTGTATCTTGGGTCGGTGCTATAATTGGTGCAGCACTGTGTGGCAAACTGTTGTTTATTGCACTACTATTCTAAGTTTATTTCATGCTAAACAGCAGGAGGAACAGCTTTAAGCCGTTTCTCCTGCTGTTTATCTTTCTTGCTGGTTTTTACTATTACTCCCCCCATCAGAAATGCCTCATCTCACTTAAACAACCCTGTCTCTAAGTTCACAAATCTGTCCAATGTCAAGTTAGATTTATACTTTTCGCCGTATTCACCTGCATATGTTTGCTTGTCGTATTTAAATGAGATATTATAAAGTTTTCCGGTCTTTGTTTTCCTTATTAAGCCGTTTTCCAAAAAAAAGCGAATTACACGGCGATGCCCCGCCATATCATCATCATTAAGGTAAAAGCAGGCTACCCCATCGTTGCACTTCTTATATTTACACTCCCCAACAATATTTTGTTCAATCGCTGCTTCGCAAATTTTCTTTGCGCGGCTTTCATCTTCAAAAAAATACATCCATTTTCCAACTTTGTTTTCATCAAAGTAGGGTTCTTCATCTGCCTTGTAATAAACCCATATCGGGTTTTCAATAATTCTCATTTGACCTCTTTGAACACATCAGCGTTCTTGGCAAAATACTCAACTCCGGAGTACACCGTTGTCACCAAAATGATACCCTGGCATACATAGTTCAACACCTGAGGAATACCCAGCAGGATCAGGCAGATACACACCATAGTACTGGCTGTCTTGACTTTACCGGACCAGCCAGCGGCGATGACCCGGCCCTTCTCCACAGCCACCAAACGCATACCGGACACAGCAAACTCCCGCAGCAGCACGATGGCCAACACCCACGCGGCGAAGGTGCCCTCCTCCACGAACCAGCACAGCGCCGCCATCACCAGACACTTGTCCGCCAGCGGGTCCATGAACTTTCCAAAATCGGAGACCTGATTATAGTGCCGGGCAATGTAGCCGTCCAGCAGGTCGGTCAGGCACGCCACGATGTAGATGCCCAGCGCCACATAGCGGCTGCCGGGAAAACCCCAGTACAACACCACCAAGAACGCGGGAATCATCAGTACCCGCAGGATCGTCAGTTTGTTCGCCGTCGTCATATGTGTATCCACCTTTCGCTTTTATCTCTCGCAGTATTATAGCACGGTGCCGGGCAAAGGGAAAGCCCCCTTTTACTCCGCCAACTCGCCGGTCAACTCGCCGTCCATGGTGCCGGTGATACGCACCGGCACGAACTCACCCGCCTCCACCTCATGGTCGGCAGTAAAGTAGATACGCCCGTCAATATCGGGGCTCTCGGCATAGCTGCGTCCCACGAACTGCATAGCCTCCTGGTCGAAGCCATCACACAGCACCTCTGCCACAGTGCCCATACGGCTGTCGTTGAAGTCGTCCATGATCCGGGACTGTACGTCCACCACCAGCTCCGCCCGGCGCTCGGCCTCGGCGGTGTCCACACGGTTCAGCATACGCGCCGCCGGTGTCCCCTCCTCCGGGGAGTAGGGGAACACGCCCGCCCGCTCGATGCGGACCTCCTGTAAAAATTCGCACAGCTCCTCAAACGCCGCCTCATCCTCGAAGGGCAGACCGGTGATCAGGCTGGTACGCAGCACCAGACTGGGGATACGCTCCCGCAGCTTACGGAACAGCGCCAGCAGCTCCGCCTTGTCGCCACGGCGGTTCATGGCGCGCAGCACCTTGTCGTTGCAGTGCTGGATGGGGATATCCAGATAGGGCAGCACCTTCTCCTCTGCGGCAATGGTGTCGATCAGCTCATCGGTGAACTCGTCCGGATACAGATAGTGCAGCCGGATCCAGCGGAAGTCCAGCTTACACAGCTCCCGCAGCAGCGCCGCCAGCTTCTTTTCGCCGTACAGGTCGATGCCGTAGCGGGTGATATCCTGGGCGATGACGATGCACTCCTTCACCCCCGCGTCAGCCAGATGCTTCGCCTCGGCCAGCACATCCTCCATGCGGCGGCTGCGGTATTTCCCGCGCAGAGAGGGTATCACACAGTATGCGCAGCGGTTGTCGCAGCCCTCGGCAATACGCAGATAGGCATAGTGCCCCGGCGTAGTCAGCACCCGGTCGAATTCGTCGATCATCCCGTGGATATCGGCAAAGCGCCGGGGCGTACCGCCGGCCATCATTTCCGAGAGCGCCGGGACGATCTCACCGTAGCTGCCGGTGCCCATGATACCGTCCACCTCGGGCAGCTCGTCCAGTATCTCCTGCTGGTAGCGCTGGGTCAGGCACCCCGTCACCAGTATCTTGCCCACCTGCCCCTCGGCCTTCAACGCTGCCACGGACAATATGGTGTCGATCGCCTCCTCCTTGGCGCTGTCGATAAACCCGCAGGTGTTGATGACCACCGCGTCCGCACCGGCGGGTGCCTCCAGCAGCGTATACCCCGCATCGCGGCACAGAGCCATCATCTGCTCCGTGTTCACCAGATTCTTGGCACAGCCAAGGGAAATAAATGCAACCTTCACGTTGTATACCTCACGTCTCGTCTATTTCCTGCCCCCACTCATTGAGCACGGGCCGTATGTCATTCCAGGAAAACCCACGCCGCTGCAATGCCGCGGCCAGCTTCCGGCTGTCCTCCTGTGTCATGGGCCGCCCACGCAGTCTGGCAGCCACCACCTTCCGCACGGCGTCCGCCGCCGGGGGCAGCTGTGCCAGCGCCTCGTCCCACAGCTCCCGGGGCACGCCCCGGCGGTGCAGTTCCTGTTTCACCCGGCCTGGGCCATAACCCATGGCCCCGTAATGCCGCACGATAACGCCGGCATAGCCCTCGTCATCCACTGCGCCGAGCGTCTCCAGCCAGTCGGCGGTGTCCGCCGCCTGCTCCTCTGTGGCGCCCTTTTTTGTCAGACGGTGCTGTACCTCTTTTTTGGACAGCATCCGTCCCGACGCCATCCGCGCCGCGGTCTGCTTCAGCTGAGACTGCTGTGCCGCCGCCTGTAATTCTACCACAAGCGCCGGCGACAAGTCCATACCTTTGTATAAACCAAAGCGCAGAAGCTCCGCGCCGGTGATCCGAAGGAGGTCGCCCCCCTCCAGAAACACCAGCACGCGCTCCTGCCTGTGCTTTGATTTTTCAATGCGCTCGATCCGCATCAGTCTTCGTCGTCAAAATCGTCGGCGGACACGTCCACCGCCCGTCCGGCGGCCTTGGCCGCTACCCGGGACTGGCTGCCCATCAGCTTGTGGAAGTTCTCACGCACCGCCGTCTCCAGCTTATCCGCCTCGTCCGGATGGTCACGGAAGTACTGCTTGGCCGCGTCACGACCCTGACCCAGGCGCAGCTCGCCCATATTGAACCAGGAGCCGCTTTTCTGCACCAGGTCCAGCTTCACCGCCAGATCCAGCAGGTCGCCCAGCTTGCTGATGCCCTCGCCGTACATGATATCGAACTCCGCCTCGCGGAACGGAGGCGCCACCTTGTTCTTCACCACCTTGGCCCGGGTACGGTTGCCGATGACCTCGCCGCCGGACTTCAACGTCTCGATACGGCGCACGTCAATGCGGACGGAGGCATAGAACTTCAGCGCACGACCGCCGGTGGTGACCTCCGGGTTGCCGTACATGACACCCACCTTCTCGCGCAGCTGGTTGATGAAAATAACGATGGAATTAGTCTTGTTGATGATACCCGTCAGCTTGCGCAGCGCCTGGCTCATCAGTCGGGCATGCAGGCCCACAAAGCTGTCGCCCATCTCACCCTCGATCTCCGCCCGGGGCACCAGCGCCGCCACGGAGTCCACCACCACTACGTCGATGGCGCCGCTGCGGACCAGGGCCTCGGTGATCTCCAGCGCCTGCTCGCCGGTGTCCGGCTGGGAGATCAGCATATCCTCCACGTTAACGCCCAGCGCCTTGGCATAGGTGGGGTCCAGAGCGTGCTCCGCGTCCACAAAGGCTACCTCTCCGCCCATTTTCTGGGCCTCGGCCAGCACGTGCAGTGCCAGCGTGGTCTTACCGGAGGACTCCGGTCCGTAGATCTCCACAATACGGCCCCGGGGCAGGCCGCCGATACCCAGCGCCAGATCCAGCGACAGTGAGCCGGTAGGAATGGACTCCACATTCAGCGTACTCTCCGCACCATAGCGCATGATCGACCCCTTGCCGTACATCTTCTCGATCTGCTGCATGGCCGTCTCCAGCGCCTTCTTTTTGTCGGATACCACCGGTGCCGGGGCGACAGGTTCTTTTTTGACTGCCATAGTTCCGTCCTCCTCAAGTTCTGATGTATCTAATATATCTCCCCAACTGTCCCAAAAAAACGGACAGCCAACGTACGCTGTCAAAGCTCCGAGCACAGCACACCCTCTACCACCCGGGGAATACCGTTCAGATCCGGGGTGATCTCCAGGTCGCCGAAGCCCACGCTCCGCATGATCCGCAGCACCTCGTCCGCCTGGCCGATACCCACCTCGAACAGCAGCCGCCCGCCAACGCGGAGCGCTGCTGTCCAGTATCCAGCGATCGCTCGATAGAAGTCCAGCCCGTCCGCGCCGCCCCGCAATGCCAGATGCGGCTCGTAGTCCCGCACAGACGCGTCCAGCTCCGCGATATCCCCATCCGGGATATAGGGCGGATTGGACACGATGCAGTCGAATTCCCCCAGATGGGCCGGCGGCTTCTCCCGCGCGTCCAGCTGCAGGGACACCACCCGCCCGGTCAGGTCATTGCGGCGGATGTTCTGGCGGCAGATACGCAGTGCGCCCTCGTCCAGCTCGCCCAACACCACATGGCTCTCCGGCGCGTTTTTGGCCAGAGCCAGGCCGATACAGCCCGAACCGGCACACAGGTCCAGCACCCGGGGCTCGGCCACGGTCTTCAGGTACGTCAGCGCCCGATCCACCAATACCTCGGTGTCCGGCCGGGGGATCAGCACGCTCTCAGAGATATCCAGCGGCAGGCCGTAGAACTCCCACTCGCCGATCAGGTACGCCACCGGCTCGCCGGCCAGATGGCGCTCCGCCAGGCGGCGCACCTGCTGTTCCACCGACTCCGGCACGTACAGCCGGCCATCCCGGCTCAACGCCTCCCGAGTCTTCCCGGAGGCGCAGCATACCAGCTCCCGAGACTCCAGCGTGGGATCGGGCAGTCCTGCCCGCAGGAATTGCTGCCGCACGTCCAAATACAAATTGTTATATGTGATCGCCATAATACGTACCGTTTTCACTTTCTTCGGTATTTTTCGGCGCTCTCCGCTGTTTTGCGCCCCGCCGCGCGACCCCGGCTTACCAAGTGTCGGTACCCTTCTCCTCCGGGATGACCAGCTTCATGGCCTCGATCGCCACCTCGATCATGCTGTCGTCCGGCTCGTGGGTCGTAAAGTTCTGCAGCCACATACCGGGGGCAGAGAGGACGCGCGTCAGCGCATTGTCGTGCGCCCCCACCATGCGGTTAAACTCGTAGGTAATGCCCACCACGGGCACCAGCAGCAGCAGCTTCACACCCACGCGGACCCACACGCTCTGCCAGTTGATGTAGGGGAACACCAGGCTGGAGACAATGATGGACACGATGATGACCACAAACAGGAAGCTGGTGCCGCAGCGGGGGTGGTGCCGGGGCTGGATACGGACGTTCTCCACCGTCAGCGGCAATCCCGCCTCATAGCAGAAAATGGTCTTGTGCTCCGCGCCGTGGTAGCAGAACACCCGGTATACGTCCTTCTGTCTGGAGCAGAGGATCATATACGCCAGCAGCACCAGGATCTTGACCACACCCTCGATCAGGTTATGGAGTGCAGGGGTCGTGGCATGAAACAGCCCCGCCAGAAACGTAGGCAGCAGCATGAACAGCACCAGCATCAAGCCGATGCTCAGCACCACTGAAAAGCCCACCAGCAGCGATTGCAGTTTCTCCGCCGGCACGTGCTTGTTGAGCCATTCCTCCAGCTTGTCCGGCTTGGCATCCTCGTCCTCCGGGAAGTAATCTGCCGAGAACATCAGCGCCTTGACGCCGGTGATCATGGAGCCGATGAACGTCACCGCGCCCCGCAGAATGGGAACGCCCAGAATGGGGTAGTTGGCCTTGACGAATTTGCGCTGGGTGACCTTGGTGACCAGGCCCTCCGGCGAACGGACCACAATTGCGTCCTTCTCCGGGCCGCGCATAAGTATTCCCTCGATCAGCGCCTGTCCGCCAATACTGGTACGGAAAGCGCCCTTTTTCTTTTCCATAGGTCTGCTGAATTCCTTTCTGACGCAAGCATAGCACAGCTCGCAATAAAATGCAACACTTGTTCGAGTTTTTTCTGTTTTTTTACAATTCCTGTTCAGCCTGCTTTTTCAGCGGCAAATACACCGTAACTACAGTGCCGCCGCCCTCGGCGTTGGCGATGTCCAGTCGTCCGCCGTGGCGCTGGACGATCTCGTCGCAGACCGCCAGACCGATGCCGCTGCCCCGGGCCTTGGAGGACCCCTTGTAGAACTTCTGCTTCACATAAGGCAGCTCCGCCTCCGGTATGCCGGGGCCGAAGTCCCGGATGGTGATCACATACTCCCCTTCCTGCTGGCTCAGATGCACAGCGATGCGCTTGCCGCTGCCGCCGTGCTTGGCCGCATTGTCCAGCAGATTGCAAAATACCTGCTTCAGGCGTTCCGGGTCGCCGGAGATGACCTCGCCATACTCCGCCCGATCACTGGAATACTCCAGGGCAATGCCGTCCTGACGAAACAGCTCCCGATAGCTGTACACCGCGTCCTCCAGTTCCGCCTGCAAATCGGTGTCCTCCACCTGCAGGGTGAAGCGCCCATCCTCCAAGCGGGAAAATTGCAGCAGTTCCTCCACCATATTGGTCAGGCGACGGGACTCCTTCACCATGATCTGCACGCCGCGCTTGATCTGCTGCACGTCGTTGGACTCATCGGCCAGCAGCGTTTCGCCCCAGCCGTTGATCGCCGTCAGTGGTGTCCGCAGCTCATGGGACACCGAGGAGATGAACTCGGACTTCATTCGTTCGCTCTCACCGATCTTGCGGGACATATCGTTGATGTTGTCCACCAGCTCGCCCATTTCATCGGAGTACTTGTTGGGTATCTGCACGCCATAGCTGCCGCCGGAGATACGCTTGGCCGCCTCTGACACAGCGGACACGGGGGCCACCACATTGTTGATGAAGATCATACTGGACATGACGATCAATCCTACCACCGCCAGCATGACGCCGGCCACCAGCAGGACCGTCAGCAGCACCTGCCGGTCGATGTTCCCAATGGCGGTAACGTAGCGCATAACGCCCACCACCTGGCCGTTGAACTTCAGCAGGCCGGACACCGCCAGAATACGCTCCCCGGTGACGCTGTCACGGCCGATGTAGTCCTGCACCGTGCCGCTTTCCAGCGCCCGCAGTATTTCCGGCGTGCTGGGGTAGGTGCCAGTGGTGACGCCCCGGGTCGTGACCTCCACGCGGCCGGAACTGTTAAGGAACTGCAGCTCGATCTTGTCGCTGTCGTCAAAGGCAGCAGCGTAGATCGTAGCGCTGCGGTAATATTCCCGATAGCTGGTCATCACATAGGTGTTGAAATAGTCCGCACCCGCCGCGGCCTTTGCCCGCAGTGTAGAGCGCGCGCTGTTGTAGTAATTGCTGGCAAAACCCACGGAGATGAGCACGCCCACCAGCAGCAATATGACCAGCACCGGCCCCATGCTGCCGGTGAGCCACCGGCGGCGCAGGCCCTGTACCTTATGCTTCTTTCCTGCCAAGGCGTTCATCTCCTTTCATCGCAAAATAAGGTATAGCGCACCCACGGGCGCGGCGCAAAGCCTGACAGCGAGAGATTTTTTGCCAGGACGAGCCACAGCGGCGCAGGCGTACTGTGTGTACGTCAAGCCGCTGCAACGAAGTACTGGCGGAAAAGATCCGCTGTCACAGCCCCCATTTGTAGCCGAAACCCCAGATCGTCGTAATATAGGTCGGGTTCGTGGCGTTGTCCTCGATCTTCAGCCGCAGGCGCCGGATATTCACGTCCACGATCTTGAGCTCGCCGAAATAGTCGTGGCCCCAGACCAAGTCCAGGATCTCCTCGCGGGAGAGCGCCTTGCCGGGGTTCTCCATAAACATCTTCATGATGGCGTACTCCACCTGGGTGAGCTTGATCCGCTGACCGTTCTTCTCCAGAGTACGGTTGCGGGTGTTCAGCAGGAAGGGCGGCTGGTCGATCTCACCGGCGTCCACGACACCGCCGCCGGATCGGCGCATCAGCGCATCCACGCGGGCAGTCAGCTCCGCCGGGGAGAAGGGCTTTGTCACATAGTCGTCGGCACCGGTCATCAATCCCGTCACCTTATCCATTTCCTGGGACCGTGCGGTAAGCATAATGATACCGATGGCGGCGTTGGTGGCGCGGATACGGCGGCAAACCTCAAACCCATCGATACCGGGCAGCATAATGTCCAGCAGCGCCACCCGGACATCGCTGTGGATCTTCAGCTTTTCCAGTGCCTCCTCGCCTGTTTCCGCCTCCACCACCTCGTAGCCGGCGCGGCGGAGATTGATAACGATAAAGCTGCGGATGCTGGACTCGTCCTCCAGTACCAGTACCTTTTTCATGGCAGTCCCTCCTTGTCAGTTGCTCCAGCTGCCTACGATGAGGCTGAAGCTGCGGCGCAGCAGATCCTCATCCATGCCGTAATAGGCCGCCGCGTCATTCAGCTCACCGGCGTAGATGGTGGCTGTCTGGCGGCGCAGCAGCACCCTTTTCCCCATGCGGCCGCGGTTCTCCCGGTTCTCACCGGTAATGGTGTACAGGCTCAGCACCGGATCCCCGTTGATCGCCAGGCTGAACTGATTTTCATTGCTGATGCTGGTGGTGACGGTCTCCACGCTCCAGTCCCACCAGCTCTCCGGTATGGTGAAATACCACCCGCAGGACAGGCTGTGGTACGTCTTGGCCACGGTGGACAACTGCCCGTCGCCGTTGCAGCAAAGCCAACTGACCAGACCGTCCGTCTGCTCCGTTGTCCAACTGGTATCCGGACTGGGCAGCTCGATGATCCCGTCGCCGTTGATATCCTGGGGCAGCAGCTGACGATAGGGAAACACGGCGTTGGACACGCCGGTGCTGCTGCCGCTGAGTGCCAGATTCACCAGTCCCAGATCCTGGCGGAACACCAGAATATCCGTGGCGGCCATACCCTGCTCGTCCACACCGGTGATGTACAGCGCCGGCGTGTCGGCATCCAGCCGACCGCTGACCAGGCTGCCCCGGTTCACCGAGGCCATGGTGCTGGACAGCACGCAGCGGTAGGCCACGCCCATCTGCTCATCCTGCCAGCCGTAGAACTCCGCCACCGGCTGGCTGTCCGCGTCGGTGCGAAGCACCAGCAGGCTGGGGATACCGTCACCGTTCAGATCCTGTATGGTAAAGCGCGTGTAGCCGCTGGACATCAGCGCCACTGGCTCCCGCGCCACGGTGTACACCGCCACGGTCTGCACCTCGGCACTGATACGCCAGCCCACGATCAGCTCACGCCGGCCGTCGCCGTTCAGGTCCTGATAGTATACGCTGTCGATGGCGGTGCCGCTGCTCTCGATGGTGCAGTAGCGGGCATAGCTGCCGCCCTCGATCTTAAATACAAATATTTTCAGCGGCTTTTCGTCGCTGCTCATGCGGAAAAAGGCCAGGGCCTCCTGCTGTCCGTCGCCGTCCAAGTCAGCCATCTGCACCGACTGGATATTCCGCCCGCCGGTAGGTGAGGCGTACTCATAACCCTGTGTGATCAGTGCCTCCAGCTCTTGGGTCAGGCCGGTGTACTCCTCCGCCATTCGCGGCAGGGTAAACAGTTCCTCCACCGAATCGTCAGAGAAACCGCAGCCGGTCAATGCCGCTGCCAGCAGCGCCAGCAGCCCGACCAGGCAGATATACCGTTTCAAACGCCGCATACAGCAGCACCTCCCTCCGGGTCATACTCTTACTTAAATATCATACCACATCTTGCACCGCTTTGGTAGAGGGAAAATCGTAAATAAACAGCAAATTAATGCCGGACGCAGAGAGCACCCCTTTCGGGGTGCTCTCTGTATTCCCCTGCCGGTGCAGGGTGGAAGACATCAGCCGTGGGAGGGATATCCTCTTAGGCATCGCGGCGGCCACGCCTCCCGCACAGCTTTACCGCGCCGGCCAGCGACAGGGCGGCGACCTCAGCGTATACGGCAATTCCCGCGTCAAAGGTCGTGGGGCTGACCGTCCTTTTCACAGGTGCAGGGGGCTCGCTGTAGTAATAGGCGGCCGCCGTGTAGGACACGGAGGGCTTGGGGAACTCCAGAGCCTCACCCTGCTCACCGTCTGTGGCTACCGGTGTCAAGATCGCGCTCTCATTGGTATAAAGCGCCTTTGACACGTCTACGTGTGTGGTGGTGTCATCCACATAACCGTCCCCATTCAGATCCATCACACCGTGGGTGCCGGCGGCGGGCGTACCGGCGAGCTTTACAGTGTAGGAAAGCTTGACCGGGGCAAAGTTGGAGACCGGTTCGTTTATTTTCCATGTGAAGCTGTCGGCGGCACCGTCGTACTCTATCTTGAAGCGGTAATGACTCTCATTCTGGTCGCCGCCGAAGTAGGTCACATTTCCATCCTGCTTATATTGCAGTTCTTGCCCGCCAACGGTGAGACAAAACGTGCCGGGAACGAGATCGAAGCTCTTGCCGACAGTATCCGCCACAGCGGAACCCTTATCAACAGCGTAGAGGACTTTATGTTGGATTGAGTCAAAATCGACTGCTCTCCCTCCCGCCAGTCTGTTCATAAAGGCGGTACCCCACTGCCGTGTTTCCCTTGCCAACACGGCATGGCACTGATAGCCCCTCTCCTGCATCGCTTTGTAGGTACTCTCTGTCAGGTGCAGGGCTTTCTCCACATTTGAAACGTTTGCCTTGTTCTGCAGCAGTTTGCTATTATCGGTCGGAGCCTGCCCAGTATATGGGTAGTCCCAATCCTCGTTGTCATTGTCTGCCCCCATTCTTCCGGCAATATCGCTCATCCAGTTATCGATGCTGCCCTTGGGAATAAACGTTCCTGCCTCTTCGTCACTGTACCCGTACTGCACGTTCAACTCACTTAGCGAACCGCGCTGGTTAACACCACTCGAGATTAGGCTGCCATCAAAGCTGCGTGTATACGGGGTAGTATGATCATCCTCCTTGCAGAACTGATAGGTAACGCCGTCACTGACAAATATCAGATGCTTGCGGTGCGGCTCGACCGCCGTATCGTCATCGAGCATTTTCTTGCCCGCAAGAAGTCCCGCATGCGTATTGCTGCCGCTGGATATAGTTTTCCTTATCGCAGCCGCAATGGTAGCATAGTTTCCCTCTGTAAGCTCCGTAAGCGGGAACGCAACATCTGCCTCCCGATTGAAAATAACAACGCCGACCTTGACCATCACACCGCGTTCCATCACCTCTTTCTTCAGGTCGGCAAGAAGCTCTAACGCCTTATCCTCCTCATTTTCTCCTCCTTTCCCATTGTACAGACCTCTTTGTTTCAATGCACAATTGAAACAAAGAGCAGTGGTACCACTGCTCTTTCGCGTATCTATTATATATTCTTATAGTGAAATGTCAAGCAGTTATTGATATATTGGTAATTTTTGCCAAATTCGTATATACCCTTCTATCAGCGGCAAAAAAGAGACATCCTCACGGATGTCTCTTTTTTGGTGCCGGTGACCGGACTCGAACCGGTACGCTGTCGCCAGCGGTGGATTTTGAGTCCACTACGTCTACCAATTCCATCACACCGGCAGATATTACCCGCACATTATACCGTAAATGGCCGGCGATTGCAAGACAAATTTACCCGCCGAAAGCACTGACGCCCAACAGGCTCAAGCCGCCCATGATGGCACCGGCCAGGAGGACGCCGGCGGCGCAGGCGAGGGTGCTTTTTTTGAAGTCCATATCAAGCAGGCTGGCGGCAAGAGTGCCGGTCCAGGCGCCGGTGCCCGGCAGGGGTATCCCTACGAACAGCAGCAGCGCCCAGTACAGTCCGCGGCCGGCTTTGGCCTGGAGCTTACGCCCGGCTTTCTCCCCTTTTTCCAGGCAAAAAGTGAAGAATTTTCCTATATATCTCTTATCTCTCCCCCATACAAGCACTTTTCGTGCAAAAAAATAAATGATGGGAACCGGCAGCATATTGCCCGCGATGGCGATCAGATACGTCAGCCACAGGGGCAGATCGAAAGCCACGCCGTAGGGGATCGCGCCCCGCAGCTCGATCAACGGCACCATGGAGACGAAAAAAACGATGACACAATGCTTAAACATATACGTTCCTTCACTTTACTTCATTGTATACCTTATTGTATCCTTACTGTGCTTTTTTTGTAACTGTCATTATACCCGAAGCTGCTCTCTTTGACAAGAACCACAAGGGCGGTTTAAGAAATACCTAAATTTTCTACCGACTTTTTTTCAGTTTCAGTCGACAAATACCACCTGTACCTGTTATACTACCTATAAGAAGATTTTATCATGGGAGGAAATGGGCCATGAGCGTTGCAGACGTCATATCGCTGCTGGGCGGTATCGCACTGTTTTTGTTCGGTATGTCCCTGATGGGCGAGGGCCTGAAAAAGGTCGCCGGCAGCCGCCTGGAGCTGGTGCTCTACAAGCTGAGCAGCACACCGCTGAAGGGCGTGCTGCTGGGCACCGGCGTTACCGCCGTGATCCAGTCCTCCTCCGCCACCTCTGTGATGGTGGTGGGCTTCGTCAACTCCGGCATGATGAAGGTCAAGCAGGCCATCGGCGTGATCATGGGCGCCATACTGGGCACCAGCGTCACCGGGTGGATCCTGTGCCTGTCTTCCCTGGAGGGCGGCAGCGGCGTGGTGCAGCTGCTGAGCACCGAGGTGCTCACCGGCATCGTGGCCGTGGTCGGCATCATCCTGCGGATGTTCACCGGCAAGACCAGCAACCGCTATGTGGGCGAGATCCTGCTGGGCTTCGCGGTGCTGATGTACGGTATGTCCGCCATGTCCGGCGCGGTGTCCCCCCTGCGGGAGAGCGAGGCCTTTATCCGCATTCTGACCAGCTTCTCCAACCCCATTTTAGGTATTCTGGTGGGTCTGGCGTTCACCAGCGTTTTGCAGAGCGCCTCCGCCGCGGTGGGTATTTTGCAGGCGCTGGCCATTACCGGCGCTGTCACCTTTGAGGTGGCCCTGCCTATCGTCATGGGCATCGCCATCGGCGCGGCGGTGCCTGTGCTGCTGTCCGCCCTGGGCGCCAACCTCAACGGCAAGCGCACCGCCTTTATCTATCTGCTGATCGACGTGCTGGGCGTGCTGATCTGGGCGCTGCTGTTCTACGGCGCCAACGCCATTATCCACTTCACCTTTTTGGACGCGGTCATGTCCTCTGTGTCCATCGCACTGATGAACACCCTGTTCCGCCTGGCCACCGTGATCGTGCTGCTGCCCTGCATCGGGCTGATGGAGCACATGGTGGAGCTGCTGTTCCCCGACGACGGCTCCGCCGCCGAGGAACAGGAGATGGACCGGCTGGAGGAGCGCTTTTTGCAGCACCCGGCGCTGTCCATCGAGCAGAGCCGGCTGGTGACCAACTCCATGGCCGAACGGGCCGAGGGCAACCTGCTGATGGCCGTTGGCCTGCGGAACCGCTGGTCCGACAAGGATTTCCGCATGGTGGGTGAAACGGAGTCCGTTATCGACCGCTACGAGGACAAGCTGGGCACCTATCTGATGAAGATCACCAGCAAGTCCCTGTCTCAATCCCAGAGCGAGGAGGTCAGCAAATACCTGCACACCATCTCCGATTTTGAGCGTATCTCCGACCACGCACTGAATATTTCGGAGGCCGCCAAGGAGATACACGACAAGGATCTGCAATTCTCCCCTGAGGCCTGTCATGAGCTGGACGTGATAGAGTCCGCCGTCCGGGAGATATTGTCCATCGCCGTGGGCGCCTTTGTGGAAAACGATCCCCAGCGGGCCGCCCGGGTGGAGCCGCTGGAGGAGATCATTGACGGCCTGTGCGATGAGATGAAGTCCCACCACGTGGACCGGCTGCAGTCCGGCAGCTGCACGCTGAACCAGGGGTTCGTGTTCAACGACCTGCTGACCAACTACGAGCGCGTGGCGGACCACTGCTCCAACATCGCCGTGGCCATTATCGAGCTGGAGTCCGACTCCTTTGACACCCACGAGTATCTGAACAGTGTCCGGGCCATGAAGTCCAGTTCCTTCGCGCGGTACTATGAGGAGTACAAGCAGGAATATCATCTGTGAAAAACAGCCCTTCGGCGGTGGCCGGAGGGCTGTTTTTTTGTGTGCCGGAATGGGGAGTTTCGCGCCCCCTGGCGCGAGTAGCTTTCTTTCATCGTTGAAAGAAAGCTACCAAAGAAAGCCGCTTGAAACTACGTTTCAAGACTTCCTTGGCGCGGGGACAGCAGGTGCGAATTTGACAGTGTGTACTCGCGGGCGGGGTGCAGCGGTCATCACTGTCGGTCAAAAGGACTGTGCCTGCGTTCACCGGCGCGGAGGCTTCCGCGACCGCTTGCCTCAGCCACGGTAGGGGCGTTTTCTTCTGCCGGGTTGGGGGAGTTTCGCCGCTGCGGCGGCGAGTTGGCTTTCCCCTGGCGGGGAGGCGGCCTCCGGCGGCCACATTTCTTTCTGCGAAGAAAGAAATGTGGGA
>ERZ827490.2665-NODE-2665-length-18396-cov-7.779183_pt1 | contig 18396 bp, 15 predicted proteins | sample MGYA00519770_ERZ827490 | MGnify/ENA primary metagenome ERZ827490 (study PRJEB31778, sample SAMEA3449324) | human gut metagenome | biome: human gut; feature: human-associated habitat; material: faeces | place: United Kingdom | collected 2010/2012 ...
TGCCGGTCTGGCCGCTGGACGGCGGGCGGGTGCTCCGTTGCGCGCTGCTGGCGCGGCTGCCGATCACACAGGCGGAGCATATTTCGGAGATCGTCAGCTTCGCAGCCTGCGCGGTTCTGCTGCTGATCGGCGTGTTCCTGACTTTTTTCAGGAAGTCAGGACTCTGGCCGCTTGGAACGGCGGCCTATCTGACCGTGCGCCTGCTGATGCTTGCAAGACGTACGGATACGGTGCAGTGAACAGTGGGGAAACCGGCAAGCTTTTTGTTGCTTTTTCCGGCGCGAACAGGTACAATAGAGTGAATCACAAAAGAGAAGGAAGCTATTCATGACAGATCAGTTCCACAGGCTCCTCATGCGCGTCCAGAAGCCGGCACGCTATGTGGGCGGAGAATATAATCAGATCATCAAAGACAAAAAGGATGTCGATGTGCGCGTTGCGTTCTGTTTCCCGGACACCTATGAGATCGGTATGTCCAACATCGGTATGAGGATCCTCTATGGCGTGATGAACGAGATGTCCGGCGTCTGGTGCGAGCGCGTTTTTGCGCCGTGGGGCGATATGGAGGACAAGATGCGCGCGCATGGTCTTCCACTCTGGGCGCTGGAAAGCCACGACGCGGTCAGGGATTTTGATCTGGTCGCGTTCACGCTCGGCTATGAGATGTGCTATTCAAATGTCCTGAATATGCTGGAGCTGGCGCAGATCCCGCTGCTGTCCAAAGACCGCGGCGGACTGGAAAATATCGTTTTTGCCGGCGGCGTCTGTGCGGTCAACCCGGAGCCGCTGGCGGATTTTATTGACTTCTTTTCCGTCGGAGAAGGGGAGGAAAGCACGCCGGAGATCATCGAATGCTACCGCGCCGCAAAAAAGCAGGGGCTGACGAAGCTGGAATTCTTGCATGAGGTCGCGAAAATCGAGGGCGTCTATGTGCCGTCTTTTTACACGCATACCTATCATGAAGACGGAACGCTTGCCGCCATCACGCCAGAACCCGGCGCGCCGGAGCGCGTCAAAAAGCGCATTGTGCAGGATATGAATACGGCATATTTTCCGACGAAGACCATCGTTCCGTCGACCCAGATCGTCCATGACCGCTCGAATCTTGAAATTTTCCGCGGTTGTATCCGCGGCTGCCGGTTCTGTCAGGCCGGGTTCTGCTACCGGCCGATAAGGGCTAAATCGGCAGATGTATTATGTAAACAAGCAATCGAATCCCTCGAAGATTCCGGCAACAGTGAGATCACGCTGGCCAGCCTTTCGACCTCCGATTACCGCGAGCTGGAAGTCCTGGCCGACGGTCTGCTCGACTACTGTGAGCCGCGCAAGATCAATCTCTCGCTGCCGAGCCTGCGCGCGGATAATTTTTCGCGGGAGCTCATGATGCGCATCCAGAAGGTGCGCAAAAGCGGCCTGACGTTCGCACCGGAGGCCGGAACGCAGCGCCTGCGCGACGCGATCAATAAAAACGTAACAGAAGAAGAAATTCTCTCCACCTGCGCCACGGCCTTTTCCGGCGGCTGGAACAGTGTGAAGCTGTATTTCATGCTGGGTCTGCCGACGGAAACGGATGAGGATGTAGTTGGCATTGCGGAGCTGGTCTATAAAATCCTTCAGGTCTGGCGGGAGAACGGCAGCGGGAAAAAGCGCGGGCTGTCTATCAATCTGGCGACGGCGTATTTTGTCCCGAAGCCCTTCACGCCGTTTCAGTGGGCAGCGCAGATCACGCCGGAGGAATATCTGCGGCGCGTCCATCTGCTGCAGGCAAACCTGCACGCAAAATGCGTCGACTATCGCTATCACGAATCCGACCTCAGCCGTCTGGAAGCCATCATGGCACGCGGCGACCGCCGCGTTGGACAGGCACTGCTGGAGGCGCACCGGCTCGGGTGCAGGCTCGACGGCTGGGACGAGTATTTTGACTATGAAAAGTGGCTGGAAGCGTTCCGGCGCGCCGGCCTCGACCTGGATTTCTACACGACGCGCGGCTTTGCCGCCGACGAGCTTCTGCCGTGGCAGACCATCGACGTCGGCGTTACGACGAAATACCTGCTGCACGAGCGTGAAAAGGCGCTGCGTTCGGAGGCGACGCCGGACTGCCGCACGCACTGCAACGGCTGCGGTGCGCGGATGCTGAGCAAAAGGAGGCTGTGCGATGAATCGCCTGCTGTTTGAAAAGACTGGCGACGCGGTCTATCTCTCGCATCTGGATCTGATGCGCGTGTTTCAGCGCGCATTCAAGCGCGCGGATATCATGATCTGGCATTCGCAGGGCTTCAGCCCGCGCGCGTATGTCTCTATCGCGCTGCCGCTGCCCGTCGGCTCGGAGAGCGTCTGCGAAATTCTGGACTTTGAAATTCAGGACGGCTCTGTCGACCTTGCAAAGCTCCCAGCCCTGCTGAACCGCACGATGCCCGCAGGCATCCGAGTGCTGGAGGCGTATGAAAGCGCCGTTAAGATCAAGCACCTAACGCGTTTGCGCGCGCAGATCACGCTGGAATATGACCGGGGTGTACCGGAACAGGCCGAGCGGACGATCACGGAGCTGTTTTCGGGCGGCCCCGTGCTTGTCAAAAAGCATACGAAAAGCGGCGGGGAGGCGGAGCTTGATCTCACGCCCATGATTTTTGGGCTTTCCATGCGAAAAGCGTCCGCGCAGGAGCTGGAGCTGACGGTTCTCGTCTCCGCGCAGAATCCAAGCTGCAACCCGCAGCTGCTGGTCAACGCGATCGAGCGCTATCTGCCGGAGCAGAAGCCGGACTTTGCGCGCATCAAACGGCTGGAAATTTACGACGAACAGGGAAACCCGTTCCGCTGAGGAGGAACAGCTATGCAGGGAAGTGTATCAATTTTGAATGTCAGCCCGGAAGCGGCTGCGATGATCGCCTCCGGCGGGCGGATCTCCACGATGGACGGCACGGCGGGCGAGATTTATGCGAAATCACTGGCCGCCGGGCAGGAAAAGAATGAAAAGCTGATCGGCAAAGTGCTCTCGTCCGGGCATACCTCGGTACTGGAGCATTGTTATGTAAACTTATCGTTTGAAAATGTCTCCGTTCTGGCGGAGCAGTTTCTGATCGAGTTCCGGCTGGCCTCGTTTACGGTCAAATCCCGGCGCTACGTCGATTTTTCCAAGGCCGGGTATGTTTCGCCTGCTTTCGCGGACGACGCACAGCGGGTGGTATTTGAAAACACGGCAGCATCGCTGTTCCGCACCTATGACGCGCTGGAGGCTGCGGGCATTCCGAAGGAGGACGCGCGCTTCGTCCTGCCGTACTGCTTTTGCAGCAATTTCTTCTGCTCCATGAATGCTCGGGAGCTTGTGCACGTGATGAACGAGCTGACCTATGGACGCGGCAGCCGCATTCCGGAGCTGCGTGCGCTGGGCGAGAGCCTGTTTGCGCAGTGTGAGCGGCAGCTGCCGTTTCTGGCTGTCCGTAAGCCGGAGGCCTATCGTCAGTCGGACGCATTCTACCCGCGGCAGGTACAGCTGCTTACGTCGAAAGCACCTGTTACAGTTCTTGCTGCGCCGCAGGATGCAGAAGGGTTGATCTGCGGCGCGTATCAGCTTGCACGCGGCTATGTGCCGCAGCCGCTGACGGAACTGGAGCAGACGGCGCTGCTCAAATCCCTTTTGGCCCAGCCGCGAAAACGGGAGCTGGAGCAGGCGAGCTATACGCTGCAGTTCGGCGGACTGTCTCTTGCGGCGCTCACGCATCTGACGCGTCACCGGATGCAGGCGCTCTGTGCGCCGGAGCTGCTGAAAACGGCGCGCTATGACCGCTATGTCCTGCCTGAAAGCGTCCGGCAGGCCGGAATGGAGGCGCAGTACCGCGAAGCGTTCCGCTTGGCCGACGAAGCTGCCGCGCAGCTCCGGACAGCGGGGGCAGGGGAGGACGTGCTGTCCTATCTGCTGCTCAGCGGGCAGACTGTCCCGGTGCTGACGACGATGAACGCTGGGGAGCTGTATGTCTTTTTCCGCCTGCGCTGCTGCAATCGCGCCCAGTGGGAGATCCGAGACGCGGCCTGCGCCGCGCTTGCGGCGCTGCGGAAGACCTCGCCGCTCCTGTTCAGTCTCTACGGCCCGACGTGCTTCGTCTCCGGCAAATGTCCGGAGGGAAAGATGACCTGCGGCCAACAGGCTGAAATTCGAAAGAAATTCAGCAAATAGGCAGATACCTCCGAAAAATCTCTTTTCGCTCTATTGAAAATATTTAAAAACCGGCGGGGTCGCTTCCAATTGACCTCAGCCGGTTCTTTTTCTGTCCGGACAAACATACCCTTTGGCAGAGGAGGGGAGAACACATGAAAACAAAATTCTGGAACGGAAGTTTCCTGCGAACAGTTCTGCAATGCCTTGCCATCGCCTGCGCAGCGCTTCTGGCCTTGTCTGCGCTGGGGGCGGGACTCGTGCTCGGCGGTGTGGTCGATCAAAAGCAGATCCCGGCGGCGGCCTGCTGCATCTGCTTTGCGGCGGTTTTTCTCGGAAGCTTTCTGGCTGCGAAGCATACGGCCGGGAAGCGGCTGCCTGCTGCACTTGCGGTTGCGGGCTGCTGCTTTGCGGTCTGCTTTCTGGCGCGGCTGACGGCTTTCGGAAATACGCAGGCACATATGCTGACTCCGGCGGTCTGTATGCTTGCGGCCGCGCTTCTTGCGGGCATTCTGGGCGGTACGCGGAAAAAGAGCGCTCGCCGACGCAGGCGATGAAGGAGTTCCTGCATACGACAAAATGTAAATATAATTTACTATCCGTGCATACTTCGAAGCATTTTCTTTCATTTCAAGATTTCGACCCGCACACGCGGATGCGGCACCATATGTTGTGCTTTTTGCAAAAAGTAGTGGATTTCAACGCCGGCGCAGTTCCTTTATTGACATAATATCATTAACATAACTCCTAGTCATAATTTACAAAAATTTCGAAATCACTACTTTTTCCTTGAAATTTTCCGATGTTTGCGCTATAGTAACATCACTTCCTGTGAAACAGGCGGTAGAAATAATTTCGATCGCATAATTTCTTAAGAATTCTGAAGATCATGCGCAACGTTCGATTTTTTCTGATTCTTAAAAATATGCGACCATGATTTTGATCGATTTCGGAAGGGCCTTCGCATGAGTGACATTATTATGCGATATGAGGATTACCTCATCCACACCAAACACGCGTCTGACAATACCGTCGCGTCCTATATGCGCGATCTGCGTCAGTATGCGTCATATCTTGGCTCCGAAGGCGTCGACGTTCTGGATGCAGATCAGGCGGTCGTGTCCGGCTACATGGGCAGCATGAAGGCAGGCGGCAAGTCCGCCGCCACGATCTCCCGCGCGCTGGCTTCGATCAAAAGCCTGTACATATTTGCGATCCAGATCCACGAGATCGAGGAAAACCCCATACAGAACATCAAGATCGATAAGGCGGAAAAGAAGCTGCCGCAGATCCTGACCGGAAAAGAGGTCGAGCTTCTTTTACAACAGCCCAAGGTTTCGGAAATGAAGGGCTGCCGGGATAAGGCCATGCTTGAGGTTCTGTATGCGACCGGTATCCGGGTCAGCGAACTGATCGGCCTGAACATCGACGACGTCAGCCTCCCCGGAAGCTTCATCCGCTGCGAAAGCGGAGAAAAAATGCGCATTATCCCGATTTATCCCGAAGCGCTTCAGGCGCTGCGCGAATACATCGAAACTGTCCGCCCCAAAATGATCGCCGTCCCGACCGAGCATTCGCTCTTCGTCAACGTATCCGGCGAACGCATGAGCCGCCAGGGCTTCTGGAAGATCATCAAGCATTATCAGGAAAAGGCGCACATCGAAAAGGATATCACGCCGCACACGCTCCGCCACAGCTTTGCGGCCCATCTGCTTGAAAACGGCGCTGATCTGCGCTCCATCCAGCAAATGCTCGGCCACAGCGACATTTCCTCCACGCAGGTCTACACGCAGCTGGTTAAGCAGAACCTGAAGGCAGTCTACAACAAATATCATCCAAAGGCATAGGATTTTCGCGTTCCATGAGATCGGCATCTGACTTTTTGCATGAGAGAGGGGAATGAGGGATGCCCTTTGGCTGCTCTGGAAAAAAACGGGTGCGCCGCTTTTGCGGCGCACCCAAAATTTTTGATTGCTCAGTTGTCAATACCTGTCATGGCCTGCAGCACCTCATACTGCTGCTCGTTCAGGCCCTTCTTCATGGAAAGTCCTTCCGTAATGTCGATATCGACCATTTGTCCGGCCCGCGCGCAGATCACGCGGTTGGTCTTGCCCTCGGCCAGCGCCTTGACCGCCTGATAGCCCATACGGCTTGCCATGACGCGGTCGCGCGCAGACGGCGTGCCGCCGCGCTGGATATGTCCGAGGATCGTCACACGCGGGTCAAGCCCCAGCTCCTCATGGATCCCCTTGCCGATCTCGATCGCGCTGCCCGCGCCTTCGGCAACAATGATCATGAAGTGCGTGTTGCCGGCCAGACGCGCCTGCCGGATGCGGTCAATCACGTCACCGTCAAAATCAAGCGGCTTTTCCGGCACCAGAACCGCCGTTGCACCGGTGGCAAGCCCGACATAAAGTGCCAGATGGCCCGCGTTGCGGCCCATGACCTCAACGACGGAGCATCGCTCATGCGACTGCATCGTGTCGCGCAGGCGGTCGATGGCCTCGACAGCGGTATTGGCGGCCGTGTCATAGCCGATGGTATAATCGGTGCAGACAATGTCGTTGTCAATCGTAGCCGGAACGCCGACGACCGAAATGCCCTGTTTTGCAAGCTCTACCAGTCCGCGGAACGAGCCGTCGCCGCCGATGGAGACAATGCCGTCCAGCCCAAGCAGCTTGCAGGTCGCGGCGGCCTTTTTCTGCCCCTCCAGCGTGCGGAATTCATCGCTGCGCGCCGTATAGAGCATCGTGCCGCCGCGGTTGATGATATGCGCGACATTGCCGTTTTTCAGAACCATAAAATCGCCGTTGATCAGGCCATTATAACCGCGGCGGATGCCGACACACTCGATCCCCATATATGTGCACGCGCGCACAACAGAGCGGATGGCCGCATTCATGCCGGGAGCATCGCCGCCGGAGGTCAGAACACCGATTCGTTTCACTGCATTTGCCATACAGGTACTTCCTCTCCATTAAAATTGCTTTCATCATACCCCAAAAAAGCAAAAATGTAAACAGGCAATCGCGCAGAATCGGCGGAGTTCCGTGAAAAATCAATCTTCAGGAAAAATTTATGTTTTCTTCGCCGCAGGTGTGCTATACTTACAATATATACATAAGGGAGGCGGGAGCTTGAACCAGACAGGAAGAATTCTGGAGGAAGTCAAAAAAGCGGTATGCGGAAAGGATCGCGTGCTGGTATGGGTGCTGACCGTGCTGCTCGCAAGAGGACACGTCTTATTGGAGGATATCCCCGGCGTCGGTAAAACGACCATGGCATTGGCCTTTTCCCGTGCACTGGGGCTGGAATATGGCCGCGTCCAGTTTACGCCGGACGTACTGCCGTCAGATATTACGGGCTATTCTGTCTACCAGAAGGAGACTGGCAAGCTGGTCTATCAGCCGGGCGCGGTGCTCTGCAATCTGTTTCTGGCGGACGAGCTGAACCGCGCGACCTCGCGTACACAGTCTGCGCTTCTGGAGGCCATGGAGGAAGGCCAGGTCACGGTCGACGGCGTCAGCCATCCGATCCCGCAGCCGTTCATCGTCTTTGCCACGCAGAACCCAACCGGCGCTGCCGGTACGCAGCTGCTGCCGGATTCGCAGATGGACCGGTTCACCGTACGGCTGTCCATCGGATATCCCGCACCGGAGGATGAGCGCAATATGGTGCTCGCCCGGCAGGGCGTCAATCCACTGCAAACCGTCTGTCAGGTGCTTTCGCGCGACGAGCTGATCGCCATGCAGGACGAGGCCGCCGCTGTTTACATCAAGACCGAATTGATCGACTACATCGTCGCGCTGATCGACGCCACGCGGAAGCATCCGATGATCCTGCGCGGCGCAAGTCCTCGTGCGACGCTCTCTCTGACCGCGATGGCCAAGGCAGTCGCCTATGTCCAGCGGCGGGATTATGTGGTGCCGAAGGATATTCAGGTCACGTTCCCGCAGGTCATCGCGCACCGCCTGCTGCTGGCTCCGGAGGCCGGAGCGCGTCAGATCACGCCGGAGCAGCTGCTCGACGAGATCCTACATCAGGTCCCGTCGCCAAGACTGTAAGGCTATGGCGAAAAACCGCATTCTCTACGGGCTGTTTCTACTCGCAGCCGTGATCTTTCACAGCTTTTATACCGGCTGGTTTTCGTTTTTCCTGCTGGTGTTCGCCGTGCTGCTGCCGGTTTTTTCGCTGCTCGTCAGCCTGCCGGCCATGCTCCGCGCTGCTTATGAAGCGGAGCTTCCGGCGCGCTGCTTCTGCGGGCAGACTGTGCAGTACCGGCTGACCGCCCGGCACATGGCAAAGCTTCCGGTATCCCGCTGCCGCCTGCGCCTGACGGTATCCGACGCCGTGGGCGGCGAGGTGCGCCAGCAAAGGCTGGAGCTTGCAGGAACGCTCGGCTTTGCGCTGCGCATTGATACGCGCCACGCAGGCGTGCAGACCTTTCAGCCCGGCAAGGGCCGCGTGTGCGACGCGCTGGGGCTTTTCAGCCTGCCGCTGCGCCTGCCGGACGCCTGCTCCATCGCCGTTGAGCCGGAGCCGCAGGAGCCGCCCGTGCTGCCGAACCTCAGCCATTTTCAGTACCGCTCCTATCATCCAAAGCCCGGCGGCGGCTTTTCCGAGATCCACGATCTGCGCGAATACCGCCCCGGCGACAGCCTGCATGAGATCCACTGGAAGTTGTCTGCCAAGACCGACAAGCTGATCGTCCGCGAGGCGGAGGAGCCGGATCTGGGTCTGGTTGTGCTGAGCTTCGACTTTTCCGGAACCCGCACGCAGCTGGACAGCACGCTGCGGCAGCTGCTGTGGCTTTCCGGCTGGCTGACCGAAAGGGAAGTGGCCCACCAGATCGACTGGATCGAGCCGGATTCGCTGGAGCCGCAGACAAAGTCCGTCAAAACGCCGGACGATCTGCAGGAGCTTTTGAACACGCTTTTGCAGACCCATCTGACCGGCAATACGCCCTCGCTTGCGTCCAGAGCCTACCCGCACGCGGATTGGCGCTATCATGTGCAGCCGGAGGAACAGGAGGTGCAGCAGGCATGAAACCGTCAAAATATACGTTCTTTACGTCCCTGCTCTGTGCCTCTGGTCTGTCTGCCGGGCTGTGCTTCTGCGTGATGACCTCGTTTGCCGTCCCGGCGGACGGCCTTTCGCTGGTATGCGCGTGCGTCCTTGCGGCGCTGCTCTTTTCCGCGCTGCTCCTGCTGCCGAAAAGCTGGGTCTGGCTGCTGACCGTGGCTGCACTTGCGGGCGGCGGGCTTTATATCCTGCGTGCGCAGCTGATCGAGAGCATTTCCGCGCTTGTGGCCGCCGTAACACAGCAATACTCCGAGGCGATTCCGGGCATTCAGACCGTTCATCTGACAGATACTTCCGGTATGGATGCAACGCTGATTCTGATCCTGATTGCCGCCCTCTATGCGCTTCTTTGCAGCTGGACGGTCATGCGCAGTGAAAGCCTTGTCTATCTGCTTGTTTTGACACTGCCGGTTCTGGCGCTGTGCCTGATCATTCTGCAGACGCCTCCGGCGGCCTGGGCCATTTTGCTCGTTGTAGGCGTTCTTGCGCTGCTTCTTCTGACGCAGCTGCTCCGCGCACGGCAGGCAGGCGAGGGGAACCGGCTGGCGCTGCTTCTGGCCGCGCCGCTGGCGCTCTTGATCGGCTTGCTCGCCGTTCTGTTTCCGGCTGGTACGTATGACCGCGCCGAATGGTCCGACCATCTGCAGGAAACCATCTCCACAGCCGCAGACAAGCTGACGATCTTCCGCCGCGACGCGAAGACCGGACAGGTGAAATTTTCTTCGCCCATCAGCCCCAGCACGCTCGGCAGCTATCTCTGGGATTCCAGCGTAACTGGCGTCAATCTCAACCGGGTCGGGCCGCAGCGCCAATTTGGCCGCTCTGTGATGCGCGTAAAAGCAACGCTTGGATCCTCTTGGGCTGGCGCTTCATTCTACCTGCGCGGGGATTCCATGGCCGTTTATGAGGATAACCGTTGGAAACCGCTCCCGGAAAATGCATATCCTGATATGAAGAATATGCATAATCCGCTTTTGGCAGGAGAGGCTGTCGTCAGCTTTCAGCCAGAGGTAACGATCGAAACGGATATGAAGTCCGGGATCTATTATATCCCATACAACGCAACCGCGTTTCCGGAGGACGCGGAGCCGTTTTACGACGCCTACGTCAAAAACCCCTCGCAGCAGACGAATTATACGGTTCCCTTTGTTCTCTCGCGCAGCCCGTTGCAGAACAGCGCGTATGATGCGTTCGTCCATGAGACCTACACACAAGTCCCGGATGAGACGCGGCAGGCACTTTCCGACATCCTCTCGGAGCTGGTCGGGGAGGAGGACGCCGATCCGTATCAGTATATCCCGCGTGTTCTGGAGTATGTGTCGACCAGCGCCCGCTATGACCTCAATACGCCGGCTGTGCCGGACGGAGAAGATTTTGTGTCGTGGTTCCTGCACGACAGCGAAACCGGTTACTGTGTGCATTATGCGACTGCGGCGACGATTTTGCTGCGATGTCTTGGCGTTCCGGCGCGTTATGTGACCGGCTATTACACAGATGTGTATGAAAACGAATGGACGACCGTGACCTCGGACGATGCGCATGCGTGGGTGGAGATCTATCTGAACGGGATCGGCTGGCTTCGGGATGATCCAACGCCTGCGGCAGACACCCCTGCGCAGACAGCACCGGAGGAACCCATTGCCGCTCCTATTGAGCCGGCAGACAACCAGCCGAAGGATACGCCGCCCGCAGGCGACGAACCGCCCGCTGTCCCGGATATCCCGGCAGAAAGTCAGGAAACACCGCAGAAAACCGACAAAAAGTCCGTTAACATCCTGCATTTTGTTTGGCCGGTTCTGGTGTTGGCTGCCGCCCTGTTCCTTTGGCGCGCGCTGCGGTTCAGCGTTCGAAGAGCTGCGATTGGGAGGGGCTCACCCAACCGCCGGGCAGTTGCGCTGTATCATCATATCTGCTGGCTTTCCCGGCAGACCAAAACAGAGGTTCCGAGCGATTTTCTGGAAATCGCTGAAAAGGCAAGATTCAGCCATCATAAGCTGAACAGGGAAGACCTGCTTCCGATGCAAGCGTTCGCGGAACAGCTGACGAAGCAGCTGCTCGCAGACAAGCGCTTCTGGAAACAGGTCCTGTATCGCGTGATTTATGCACTTGGATAAGCATTGAGAGGTTTCCTATGGAGTATGGCTGGTTCATGCGATTTTCTTCCGGCGAAGCTGGAACTCTGGCGATGCAAGCCTCACGCCGGAATGTCGGATCTCATGCCATACCGTCTGCGTTTTGAAAAGCGCCAGCGTTTGCAGCGGCAGAAAGCACGCCATGAAAACAGGATAGAGCAGGATGCCGCCTGTCAGTCTGAAATCCAGCCGTTTTTCCAGCACCAGTGCCGCAGCAGCCACCGCGAGACTGCCAGCATAAGCGGAGAGCAGACTGACCGGCAGGCTTTGCAGGGATATGCTGCCCGCGAGGAACGCTGCCAGTGTAAAAAACGGGGTCAGCGCCTGCAGGAACGGAAACGCAAGCTGAAGCATACCGTCCAGCCGGTTCAGACTGGGTCGGCGCAGAAAATTCCGAAAAAGCTTTGGCAGCGTCAGGCGTGAAACCTGCATGATGCCGCTCATCCAGCGTCTGCGCTGCACGAGCGAGGCGCGCCATGTGACCGGCTCCTCGTCATAGGTCACGGCGCTTTCGCAGTAGCCAATCCGGACGCCGTGCGTCAGACAGGCTGCATACAGCTCTGCATCCTCCGCAAGCGTGCAGCAGGGGAATCCGCCCAACGCTTCCAGCAAATCGCGCCGAATGGAAAAGCCGGTTCCAATTACTCTGGCGGATAGCCCCAGAGCCTCTCTGGCGCGGTTCAGGAAGCGATTTGCCGTACAGAAATAGATCTCATAACAGGCGCTGATCCCGGCCTGCATACGGTTCTTTGCAAGAATCCGGCTTTTAACGATTGCAGAGCGCAACAGCGCCTGATTCATTTCGGCTAAAAATGCGGGATCCGCCTCGTTATCGGCGTCAAAAACACAGAATGCATCGTAGTGCTGCTGGCCACGCAAAAGTGTGTCCGCCGCATACTGAAGCGCAGCACCCTTGGAGCGGACAGAGGACGGCATTTCCATGATCCTGGCTCCGGCGCGCTGTGCTGCTTCCACGGTGTGGTCGGTGCAGTTGTTCGGGAGCACCCAGATATCAAATAATTCCCGTGGATACCGCTGCGCCTGAAGACTTTCGATCAGTCCTGCAATACAGCTTTCTTCATTTCTGGCCGCGATCAATATGGCGAACCGCCGCTGTCCGGCGGAAGCTGCCGGCTTTTTCCGCCTGCACAGGCAGAAGAGTGAAACAGCCAAAAAGTATAGGGAAAGCAGCTTAAAAATCAGAAAAAACGCATTGACTGCCGCGTTCATAGAATTTTCTCCTTTGTAGTTTCTGTGCCTCAAGTATATCATATCTGCACGCACATGGGCGAAAGCATCCGATTAAGCATTGCTTAAGATTCGATGAAGGACGCGAACCCACTGCCAGATAGGGAAGCGCATTAACAGACCAGACCACGGTAGAAGAGGTCAATATTTGTTTAGGTCTTGTGAACGCAACAAAATAAAGATTTTGTTGCGTTCAGAGGGCAGTTGTGTTATAATACCTTTATCAAAGCTGTTCTAAAGGAGTTTTTATGTATGCAGCCGTATTCTGAATGTCCGCAGGTGCTGCGGGACTTTTTATCGTATCATGAATCGATCAAGGGCCAATCACGGCGCACGATTTCGGAATATCATCTGGATCTGCGGATGTTTCTTCGGTTTCTGACGCTGATGCGCAAGGAGCTTCCGTATCAGACGCCGCTTGACGAGATCGACATTAAATGGATCGACGCGTCCGTTCTCAATACGGTGTCGTCTTCTGAGGTGTTTGATTTTCTATCTTATCTTACAAACGACCGGCAAAACCGTGAAGGCCCGGCTGATGTCGGGATCGCGGCCGCTGCCCGCGCGCGGAAGCTGTCGGCCATTAAGGCATTCTATAAGTATCTGACCATCAGCACCAAGCAGATCCAGAACAATCCGGTCAAAGATATCGAATTTCCCAAAATTCGCCGCAGCCTGCCGAAATACCTGACACTGGAAGAATCTACCGCGCTCTTGAAGGCTGTCGATGGGCCGAATAAAAACCGGGATTTTGCAATTTTGATGCTGTTTCTGAATTGTGGGATCCGCCGTTCGGAACTGGTCGGGCTGAATCTTACGGACGTCTATGAGGATCGCATTCGCGTCGTCGGCAAGGGCAACAAGGAACGGATCGTCTACATGGGCTCTTCCTGCCGGAAAGCCATCGACCGGTATCTGGAGGAACGGAACCAGATCGTGCTGACGGACAATAAGGCGCTCTTTGGGTCACGGGATAAAAACCGTATCAGCGTTTCTGCCGTCCATCGGCTGGTCAAAAAGCACCTGCTGGAATGCGGCCTTGACGCGTCACAGTTTTCCGCGCATAAGCTGCGGCACACAGCCGCAACGCTGATGCTGGCGAACGGCGTGGATCTGAAAACGCTGCAGGAGGTTCTGGGTCACGAAAATCTGAATACGACGCAGATCTACACGCACATTGAAAATACAGACAAGAAAATTGCCGCAGAGGCCAATCCCCTTTCCAAGCTGAAGCTATAAAAAGCAGGCAGCACACAGCTTTGGCTGCGTGCTGCCTGCTCAGTTTGTTATTCCATATTTGCGAAGGTCGTTCCAAGGCTGGTATTAAATCCAAGCGCTTGATACATTGCCTCGTCGCACGCGGCGCAGCATACGGTTAAGCTTGCAATATCGTTTTCTCTGCACCAGCTTTGCGCTGCTTCCGCCAGCTCCCGTGCGGTGCCCCTGTTCCGGAATGCGGGTTCAATATAAAAATCCTCAAACACGCCCACATTCGAGCAGGAAAATGTCGAATAGTATGCAGCGACACTGCACATACCCACGGAGCGGTAGCCGCGTTTGGCCATGAAGAATGTGATGCTTCCCTCTCGGACGGCCTGCTGAAGCTGGTTCTGCTGGTTTTTGGTAAGTGATGCTTCACCGATTGCGCGTTTAAAGCCGTTTTCCAGCTTCAAAAGCTGCCAATCAACGGGGTCTTTCAGAATCTCCACGGTAAGCGGCACAGTCTCCGCAGGCGGCAGAAGCATCAACGGCTCTCCCCACTCGTCCACGCCGTTTTCTACAAATCCGACACGCTTCCAGAACCGGAGGCGCCGTTCGTCTCCGCCGTAATTCAGTTCAGCGTAGCGTGCGCCGCGCGCCTTTGCCCAGTCCAGAAGAACAGCAGCGCATGCTCGGCCTGTTCCATTGCCTCGGAATTCCGGGTAGACGCAGAATTCCATGATAAAGCACTTTCCGTCCTCTGAGGTGAAGATCGCCGGCAGCGTGAAGCCGATATCCTGACCATTTCGTTCAAAAAACAGGTAATAACACCTGTCCTGCAGCCGGTTGTGCACGTGTTCGATCTGCACACGGTATTCCGTATCGCTCAGAAAATGCTTGAGGTTTTCGTCCTCCGGGTCAGGGAAAATATCCCGCTTGTGATAGGAGTGAAGCTGCTCCCAAAAGTCGGCAGTATCGGCTTCTGAAATCGCTTCACGGATGATGATCTGGTTTTTCATGCTGTTTCCTCCAAAATTTGATTCGGAGGGTTAGGAAGCGTGAACCCTCCATACACGACTCAATTTCATAAAAAACCACCCTTTCTGCTTCGTATTTGCAGGCAAATTGTCTGCTGCCGCTATTATAGCAGGAGGTTCCCCGAATTGCAAGAAATAGAAAAACCAGACAGCACACAGCCATAGCTGCGTGCTGTCTGGTTTTTATGCTGCGATCAACCGCCCAGATAGGCTTTTTTGATGGAATCGCTTTCAAGAAGCTCTTTTCCTGAGCCGGAGAGCGTGATCTTGCCGGTTTCCAGAACGTAGGCGCGGTTTGCAACCTGCAGCGCCATCTGCGCGTTCTGCTCGACGAGCAGGATGGTCGCACCGGCCTTGTGCAGCTCACGGATAATATCGAAGATCTGCTCGACCAGGATCGGCGCCAGACCCATAGACGGCTCGTCCAGCATCAGAAGCTTCGGCTCTGACATCATGGCGCGGCCCATGGCAAGCATCTGCTGTTCGCCGCCGGAGAGCGTACCGCTGATCTGCTTGCTGCGCTCCTTCAGACGCGGAAAAAGCTCATATACGTGCTCAAGATTGCCCTCAATGGAGCTGTTCGGACGGGTATACGCGCCCATTTCGAGGTTTTCCTCGACGGTCATATGTGCGAACACGCGGCGGCCCTCCGGGCACTGCGCAAGGCCAAGTTGGACGATCTTGTTGGGGGCCATAGTGTTGATCGGCGTACCCATAAACTCAATCGTGCCGGTCTTCGCGCGGAGCAGGCCAGAAATCGTATTCAGAACGGTACTCTTGCCTGCGCCGTTTGCGCCGATCAGCGTGACGATCTCGCCCTCGTTGACTTCAAGGGAGACGCCCTTGACCGCATGAATTGCGCCATAGTAGACATGAAGATCATTGACGGAAAGCAACATATCTCAGCCCTCCTTCTTTTTGCCGAGGTACGCTTCGATAACGGCCGGATTGGCCTGAATATCGTTCGGCGTGCCCTTTGCGATGATTTTACCGAAGTTCAGAACGCAGATGCCCTCACAGATGCCCATTACAAGGTTCATATCGTGCTCGATCAGCATGATTGCGATGCCAAAGGTGTCTCGGATCTTCACGATATTCTCCATAAGCTCGCTCGTTTCGGACGGGTTCATGCCGGCGGCAGGCTCATCCAGCAGCAGCAGGCACGGATTCGTCGCCAGTGCGCGGACGATCTCCAACCGGCGCTGTGCGCCATACGGCAGGCTGCCTGCCAGATGATCCGCCACATTTTCCATGTTGAAAATGCTCAGCAGTTCCAGCGCGCGCTCCTTTGCAATGCGTTCGCGTCTCCAATACCCCGGCAGGCGGAGAATGGCGGAAGCGGCGGAATATTTCATTTCATTGTTCAGGCCAATCAAAACGTTGTCCAGAACGGTCAGATTGCGGAACAGGCGGATGTTCTGGAAGGTTCGGCCAATGCCCATGTGATTGACCTCGACCGTGCTCTTCCCTTCTGTTGAAACGCCGTCCAGAAGAATAGAGCCGCGGGTCGGCTTGTACACGTTGGTCAGCAAATTGAAAATCGTCGTCTTGCCTGCGCCGTTCGGGCCGATCAGGCCGGTGATCTCCGTGCGGCCGATGGCGAGGTTGAAGTCGGCAACAGCGGTCAGACCGCCGAAGTCAATGCCGAGGTGGCGCGTTTCCAGAATCGGAGGCTTGCCGATGTCACGTTCCGTCAGCAGGTTCGTGTACGGCTGCGGAACAAGCTTGGGCTGTGGATTGACCCATTTGTTACTCATTGTCTGCCGCCTCCTTCTTTGGATTTTCTGTGCGTCCGATCAGCCGGTTCAGGAAGGTTTCAAGGCTGCGGGACAGCGAGAAATCGTAGCTGCCGAGCAGTCCCTTCGGCCGGAAGATCATCATCACGACAAGCGCCAGAGAGTATACGACCATGCGGTAATCCGAGAACGAACGCAGCAGCTCCGGCAGGATGGTGAGCACGGTTGCCGACAGGATCGAACCCAGCATGGAGCCCATGCCGCCAAGCACGACCATGACCAGAATTTCAATGGACTTCATGAACTTGAACGTCGAGGGATACAAAGAGCCGATATAGCCTGCGTACAGGCAGCCCGCGATACCGGCCAGCATAGCGGAGACGACGAACGCGAACGTCTTATAATACGTCGTCTGCACGCCGACGCTCTCGGATGCGATCTCGTCTTCACGGATGGACAAGATCGCACGGCCATGGCGGGACTTCATGATCGTGTGGATGATATAGCAGGACACGACCACGCAGATAAACACCAGTGTAAATGAGGAATATTTTGGAATACGCTTCAGACCGGCTGCGCCATATGTAAAGTCCTTGCCGATCACGGAGTCAATGTTCGTCAGGATGACGCGGATGATCTCGCCGAAGCCCAGCGTGATAATTGCCAGATAGTCGCCGCGCAGACGCAGCGCCGGGATGCCGATCAGAATGCCGAAGATACCGGCAACGACCGCACTGATCAGCAGCGCCAGCAGGATATAGGGAATGGCAGCGCCCGTATTGCCCGATTTCAAAAGCTCCTGCACCGGGACGGCTTTCATGAAAATGCCGCCCGCATATGCGCCGACCGCCATAAAGCCCGCGTGTCCAAGCGGGAGCTGGCCCAGATAGCCAGTCGCGACGTTCAGCGAGGTTGCGAGGATGATATTGATGCCGACAGTGATGAGAATGCCGCTCCAATAGTTTGTGATGGTTCCGTTCTGAATGAGCGTATACAGCACGAACCACAGCGCGAGGATCAGCACAAGATTGATCAGATACCGCAACGGCATGGGAATGCGGATGGCAGATCGTGTTTTCTTCATAGTCCGTCTCCCCTTCCTTACACTTTTTCCGTCTGCGGACGGCCAAGAATACCGGTCGGCTTGACCAGCAGAACGACGATCAGAATCGCAAATACAACGCCGTCCTTCCAGATGGAAAGACCGACTGCCGAAACGAGCGCTTCGAGAAGACCAATGGCAAAGCCGCCGATCATCGCGCCGGGGATCGAGCCGATACCGCCGAGGACGGCGGCAACGAACGCCTTCAGGCCCAGCATAGAGCCCATCGTGGGCGACGCCTGCTGATAGGCGCACAGATACAAGACAGAGCCAATACCGGCAAGCGCCGAGCCGATGGCGAACGTAAAGGAGATCGTTCTGTTCAGGCTGATGCCCATCAGCTGTGCCGCGCCCATATCCTCAGACACGGCGCGCATGGCCTTGCCGAGCTTCGTCTTCTGCACAACGACGGTCAGGGCAGCCATGGCAATGATGGTCACAATAATGGTCAACAGCGCTGCGTTGCTGATGGTCACAGAGCCGAGCGAAATATTGCCCGGAACAATGGGATCCATGCTCTTCGTATCGGAGCCAAAGAGCAGCTGCGCGCCGTTTTCCAGAAGGAACGAGATACCGATCGCGGTGATAAGCAGGCTCAGTCTCGGCGCCTTTCGCAGCGGCGTATAGGCAACCTTTTCAATCACAACGCCGAGGAGCGTGCTGGTAATGACCGCGATGATAACAGATACGATGGGGTGCAGATGGAAGT
>ERZ827490.2671-NODE-2671-length-18350-cov-11.812736_pt1 | contig 18350 bp, 21 predicted proteins | sample MGYA00519770_ERZ827490 | MGnify/ENA primary metagenome ERZ827490 (study PRJEB31778, sample SAMEA3449324) | human gut metagenome | biome: human gut; feature: human-associated habitat; material: faeces | place: United Kingdom | collected 2010/2012 ...
CAATTTTAGAAAATTCAAAGGAGATTACGAAAATGACAAACAAACTTACATTAACAGAACAAGAAGAATTATTTGCAAAGGATTGTAAACTGATAAACCTTAAATACGAATATAACGGTTATACCAGAGATGAGAAATGGGCGATTATTACGGAATTGTCTGTAAAAGAGCTTTGGGAGAAGTATCCCCTTGTTATAGAAAGATATTCTCCGTTTGTTCATCTTTCCATTGCACAGGGAGAGGTAATTGACGATGCAAACCGAAATGAGGACAAGTATGCAAAGAGAAGCAGTCGCACACTTGACTGCTATGGATATGACGATGAAATGTCCTCACAGTTCCATAAAGAACTTGCCATTATGTTTGACGACCCGTTTGAAAGAGCAGAGGAAGAAAGGCTTGAACTGGAAAGAGAAGAATTGCGTCAGTGTGAAATCAGGAAAGCAAGGATAGCACTTTCAATGTTGCAGCCACTTCAAAGGGAACGCCTTATGAAGAATGTATGCTGCGGTCTGAGTTCCAGAGCGATTGCAAAGCAGGAGGGCGTATATTACAGCTCCGTAGATAAGTCTATTGCAGCGGCAAAGAAAAACTTTATCAAATTTTATGAAAATCTCTGATTTTGGGTGTGCATTTCAGCACCCTTTGTCCAAATGAGTGAAGGGGTTATTTCATTCCGGATACGAATGACACTTTAAAAATTTGATTCTTGTGAGGTTATGTATATGAAAGAAAAAATGATTTGTCGTGGGGATTTATTCTACTATGACTTTGGAGATAACAGTGGTTCAGTACAAAGCGGAGAGCGTCCGGTGCTTGTCGTTCAGGCAGACGATTATAACCAGAATGCTCCAACGATTATTGTTGCAGCGGTTACAAGTGTAATCAAGAAAAGATATTTGCCATCGCACATTATTCTTGGCGAGGAGTTTGGACTGAAGAAACCGTCAATGGTTCTTCTGGAGCAGATACGGACAGTCAATAGAGAGGATTTGCGTGAATACATAGGTACGGTAGATGACGATAAACTTTTCAGGCAGATAAACGCAACTTTGAAAAAGACTTTTGGACTTTGGGTTTACAAGCCGGAGGGGAAAGAAAATATTCGTTGTCTATGCCCGAAGTGCCTGAATGATTACATCCACAATCCGGACTATATTGTAAGGCGACTTGACCCATTTGCAAAGCGAAAAGACAGATGTGATAAGTGTGATGGGGATGGTTGGGATTATGTTGTTACCGACAGATATTCATCAAAGAAAGAAAAGAGGGGAAGCAATGACAGAAAATAAAATCATTATTCCTATCTGGAAGAAGTCCAATCTTACAGTAGAAGAAGCCGCAGCTTATTGTGGTATTGGCTCAAGAAAATTAAGAGAAATGTCCGACTCGGAGTTTTGCCCTTTTGTTCTTTGGAATGGAAGTAAGCGACTGATTAAAAGAAGAAAACTGGACGAATATCTTGATAATGCGTATTCGATATAGCTGATTTGTAAAATGTGCGATGGGTCGGTTCGCATAATAGGCTCATCGCCATTTTTTAATTATCATAAGGGCAGAAAAAAACAAGGAGGTGCTTCCGTAATGGCAGATACAGAAAAGATTATCCGAAAAAAATATGATGTGCCGATATGGCATAAGTCTAATTTGACGATTGATGAAGCAGTTGAATATTCTGGCATAGGTAGAGAAAGACTGAGAAAACTAACAAGCCAAGAAGAATGCCCATTTGTTCTTCATATAGGAAATCGTCGAATGATTAAGAGGAGGATTTTTGATGAATACATTGAAAAACTTACTTTCCTTGAATGATGATGAACGCTTACTTGCCGAAGTAAGAACATATCAGGAAAAACTCATAAGCAATGCTGAAGAACCAATATGGGAAAGAAAGTGGCTGACAATCGAAGAAGCCGCAGCATATTCCGGTATAGGAAGAACGAAGTTGCGTGAGTTGTCTAATCAAGCAGGTTGTCCCTTTGCAATATGGATAGGCAATAAAATCCATATTGTGAGGGAACGACTGGACAAATATATAGATAAGCAGTTTAGAATTTAGGAGGATACAATGGCGACAAAAAGAAAAGATAAATCAAGGGTTGTTCTGAAAACCGGAGAGGTTCAGAGAAAAGACGGTACTTATCAATTTAGCTGGCAGGACAGCCAGATGAAAAGAAGATTTGTTTACGCAAGAACTTTAGATGACCTGAGAGAAAAAGAGAAGCGTATTCAGAAAGATAAATGTGATGGTATTAAGACTGAAGCACGATATACAACCATTGATGAATTATTTGACCTTTGGGCAAATATGAAAAGAGGGCTGAAGAATAATACCTTTGAAAATTACAAATATATGTACAATACCTTTGTGCGACCAGTGATTGGAAGTAAAAGAATATCAACGCTGAAGAAATCGGATATTAAGAAATACTACAATTATCTTGTTGATGAAAGAAATTTGAAGCCTTCAACGATTGATAATATACATACGGTTCTTCATCAGGTTTTACAGATTGCTGTCGATGATGACTTTATCAGAAATAACCCGTCAGATAATGTGTTGAGAGAATTGAAAAAAGCACATTGTTTTCAGTCGGAAAAGCGTAGAGCGTTGACGAAACCGGAGCAGGAGCTATTTCTGAATTTCCTGAAAACCCACCCTGTATATGAACACTGGTATCCGGTCTTTGCAGTAATGATAGGAACTGGACTTCGTGTGGGGGAAGTAACTGGATTGAGATGGTGTGATATTGATATGGAAAGTGGAATGATTGATGTTAATCATACTCTTGTATATTATGACCACAGAACCGAGGGAAGTAAAAGTGGCTGTTATTTCAATGTAAATACAACGAAGACTCCGGCGAGTATGAGGCAGGTTCCAATGCTCGGTTTTGTGAAAGAAGCATTTGAACATGAGAAACAGAAGCAGGAAGATTTAGGACTTCATTGCGAGGTCACGATTGACGGATATACAGATTTTATTTTCATCAATCGTTTTGGTCAGGCACAGCACCAAGCCACACTCAACAAAGCAATCCGAAGAATTATCCGTGATTGCAATGATGAGCAGTTTTTGCACAGTGATGAACCTGATGTGTTACTTCCTCATTTTAGCTGTCACTCGCTTAGACATACATTTACAACAAGAATGTGTGAAGCTGGAGTAAATATAAAGGTCATTCAAGACGCACTCGGACATTCAGATATTTCAACTACACTGAACATCTATGCTGATGTTACAAAAGAAATGAAAGCGGCAGAGTTCAAAGGATTGGATAGCTACTTCATAGTATAATATTGGACTTCACATACGGAAAGAGAACATACAGAGTGTTGTGTGTTCTTTTTTTTGCGGGAACTAGAAATAGTTGTCTCGATAAAAGTGTGATAGAGTGGGAGAAGAATAAATGATTGATTATAGAAAGTATATGAAATAGATGTTATGTGACAAAGAGGAAAGCTATTATGGAAAACGAACTGCGAAAAGCTATAGAGGAATGGGTTGAATATCGGATTGAGCAAAACAAGGAATTAGAAAAGAAATACCCACCTAATCCACCGAATGATGTATGTAAAACGGCTTATATGAAAGGGCTTTTAATTGAAAATAGTTTTGAACCTGAAGTTGGCGAGATGAATGAATTATTTGAAGTAGAGCATGAAAAAGTATTCGTATGGACACATGAAAAAGATAGAAATTCATCTATCATAATTAAAGTAGACCCGGAAGTTAAGGATATGCCATTTTGGAAAAATATTGCAAGCATTATGTGGCTGGCTATGCAATATGCAAATTCTTTTGAGAGGATTTCAGCAGATTGGTATGAATATAGATGGATATATTATTTTGATTCTAATAAAAACTTAGCAGAACAAGTATTCAATAACCTCGAACAGTTTGATAGTGTAAACTTAACAAATGGAAGAATCATAAAAGCGACTGATATTGGAAATCTCGCACCGGAAATAGAGCTAATGATACGTGATGATAAGGCATATACAGCGATGATGATGTTGAGCAATTCATTTATACAACATTATATTTGCTTGATTTGTGAGTTGAGTAGTTATCCATATCATGACCATTTAGCGGAAGAACCGGAAATATGGGAACATGCAGCAATAATCCCAAATATGGAAGTGGCAGTAGTTCAAGCGTGTAGGAGTGTAGAAGGAATATTAGGAGAACCACCTAATTCCAAAAAGCAAGGAGCGGTAATGAAACATAAAAAGAGATGGGAGGAATTAACAGGAACTAATCCTGATAGCATATTTGAAAAAGCAAATATGTCATATTGGGATTTTTATTACAAATTATTTTTTGAACTAAGAAATCCATCAGCACATAGTTATGGGAACATCAATTATAAATTGGAAAAGGCAAAAACCGTTCAGGCACAATGTTTTGCTGCAATTATTGTCCGTGATTATTTTAATAAGAATGTGTTAGAATTAAAAGAGGCTCAGAAAAAACTGAATTTTAATTTAAGCCTACTTGATAGAGTAAGTGATGTAATGAGTACAAAAATAACAAAATAGCTCCGATAATTTGATTAGCATGTTAAAAGCAATCAGGCTACAGAAGTAAAAAGGAATTATGGTGTAACGGAATTGAGGAATGGACAAGATGAATTGACTTTGTAAATAAAAGAAGTTATAATTTCTTTTATATAACTATGCTCTTGCATATACTATTATCGCCCTACATCATTTACATCATATTTTACATCATTTGCCCGCAAAGTGACTCAAAGTAGAGCAGAAATATGAAGTATGGGGATAATTGGAATATGGAGAATTTTATAGTAACAACATCAGCTTGGTCGAGTATGAAAGAACCACAAAAAAGCTCCCGACGATGAAACCCTTAGACAAATAAAAACAGCAAAAACTCAGTGTTTATGCGCTTTTCGGGATTTAGGACAGCCTCACAAATCGATGATTTACATCAAACTTACATCATTTGATGCAGAGATTTGTGCAGAGTTGGTGCTAGACTAAACAACGGACAAAGTTTTTGAAACGATCCTGATGTAGTATAATGTGTACATAGGAGGATTTCAAAATGTCTAAAACTATCAGACGATATTCCAGCGACTTCAAACACGATGCGGTGCAGTATGTCGAATCTCATCCGGATATATCCATGCAGAAGTGCAGTTACTGACTTGCTGGATTTAAAAAATTCGAGTGTGTCAAAACTTCTTTCAAATTTAGTGCAGGCAGATATTATTGAACCGGTATCCGGATACGGAAAAGGAAAATATAAATTCAAGAAGTAAATTATAAGATTTTGCTTAAATTTTCGACACAGCGTGTAGACAATCCAATGCTGTTCTTCAGCAGCAGGACAGAGAAAATAAGAAAACAAAATAGAAATTGTGCAGACCGTCTGCACAATTTAACAGATTAGGTTCATTGAATAAAAAGCCTAAATGGGCATAAATCTTCCATAGATATATTGTATGACTAAAGAGGTGTTTGCAGGTATGCAGCACCTTTTTGAGTTATTTAGAGAAAGATAAAAATATTTTCACTGAATATTTTAGCCTTTTTGGGTTATAATTTTCGATGATAACTTGAAAATCTGATAGAAAACATTTATAATATTGATTGAAAAAGCCTGAATAGGCAGAGATTTTCAATGAAATGGAGTGGGCTTTATGGAAATTAAGCGTGATAGTTACCTTGAGCAGTTGATTTCATATCGTTTTGATGGATTAGTGAAAGTAATTACCGGTATCAGGAGATGCGGAAAATCCTATCTTCTTAAAAATATATACCGAGATTACTTAATTGAAAATGGTGTAAAAGAAGAACAGATTATTACGATTGAGCTTGACCTTGCGAAAGACATTAAATATCGTAATCCGCTTATTCTTTCATCGTATGTAAGAGAGAAAGTGGAAAAGAGCAAAGAGGAATATTATCTTTTCGTTGATGAAATTCAAATGTCTGACGAGGTGGCTAATCCATATAATCCGGACGGTAAGAAAATTACTTTTTACGATGCTCTTAATGATTTGAGAGGTTTATCGAATTTAGATGTTTATGTGACAAGAAGCAATTCAAAAATGCTTTCCAGTGACATCCTTACTGAGTTTAGAGGACGAAGTGATGAAATAAGAGTACATCCACTTAGTTTTGCGGAATATTACTCTGCTGTTGGTGGGGATAAAAATGAAGCATTTGATGAATATGCATTCTATGGCGGTATGCCACTTATCTTGTCAAGACCTAATGATACGGCTAAGATGAATTATTTGAAATCGCTTTTCTCAGAAGTGTATATTAAGGATATTGTTGAACGTAAGAGAATCGAAAGGCAAGATGTTCTGGAGCAGATTTTAGATTTGCTCTGTTCATCGGTAGGTTCATTAACAAATCCGACTAAAATTGCGAATACTCTGAAATCTAAACAAGGGGGCAGTGTGTCTGCCAATACGATTCGAGCATACATCGGACATTTGGAGGATGCGTTTCTCTTTTCAGAAAGTAAGCGATATGATGTAAAAGGGAAATCCTATTTCGATTCGCCAAATAAATATTATTGCGAGGATATTGGACTTAGAAATACAAGAATAGGTTTTCGCCAGCAAGAAATGACGCATATAATGGAGAACATCATATATAATGAGTTAAATATCAGGCAGTTTTCTGTTGATGTTGGCGTTGTTTATGCAAGGACACTCAGTGAAAAAGGCAATTCAATTCGTACTCCAAGGGAAATTGATTTTGTCGTAAATTCAGGAGGAAAACGAACCTATATCCAGTCGGCGTATGCGATGCCTACTGATGAGAAAGCTGATGTAGAACTCAGACCATTTACGCTCACAGGAGATTCTTTCCCTAAAATTGTGGTAAGAAAAGATATTGGAAAGCGTTGGTATGATGATAACGGCATTTTAAATATCAACGTGATTGATTTCCTTTTGGATAAGGAGCTTATTTAAAAAGAACATAGAACATTTGAAAAGTGGCATATTGAAACGGTGCAGAGCCTTAAAAATCGCATAATTTTCAAAATATATGGGCAGTTCCATTGCGGAATTGCCCATTTTTCAAAACAAGAAAAATTGTTATATGTAGTTGTATGTAGAGGAAACACAGAATGAAAGAATTAGTTATATATGTACACGGCAAGGGAGGAAAAGCGGAGGAAGCAGAACATTATAAACCACTTTTCCCTAAAAGCGATGTCATCGGGCTTGACTATAAATCGCAAAATCCTTGGAAGGCTAAAAATGAATTTTCCGATTTCTACGATTTGAACACTAAAGGATACGATTCAGTAATTTTAATTGCTAACAGTATAGGGGCTTTCTTCTCGATGAATGCTCTTGCTAAAAAGACGATTTCCAAAGCATTATTTATTTCTCCTATTGTGAATATGGAAAGACTGATTACGGATATGATGAGTTGGTCAAATGTTACGGAAGATGAACTTTGCAGCAAGAGAGAAATATCTACAGATTTTGGAGAAACACTATCTTGGGAATATTTGTGTTATGTACGCAAAAACCCGATTAAGTGGAAAATTCCAACCTGTATTTTATATGGTGCAAATGATAATTTGACTTCGGGGAAAACCATATGGGAATTTGCAAGTCAAACAGGTGCAACGCTTACTGTTATGCAAAATGGGGAACACTGGTTTCATACGGATGAACAAATGGAGTTTCTTGATAATTGGATTAAAAAATCAATATGACGAATTTCACTATTTTCCCATTATCGACAATATAATTATGATTTGAGGTGATACGATATGAAATGGTTAAATCCATTTGGACTGATTTTGATTATAGTCATTATGATACCTAACATTGTTTTTGCAATTAAGTGCAAGGATGGATTTGTTAATAAATGGAACAATAAATATGTTGAGGGCATAGAGCAAGTAGGAAGATTTGGCTGTTTTGGATTTATGATAATCAATATTCCGAAAACATATTTCGGGTGGTGGTCAGATGAAGCGTTTGCAATATATTTGATTGTTGATGTTATATTGGGAGCTCTTTACTGTATGATTTGGATTATATGCTTTAAAAAAACAGTATTTTCAGAGCGTTGGCGCTTTCTATTATTCCGTCCGTGTTATTTTTGTTTAGCGGAATTATGAGCAGGTCAATCTTGTTGATTATTGCTTCGATTTTATTTGCTCCAAGTCATATTATGATTTCATATAAAAATGCAAAATGATTTTTATATTAGGCTTGATAATACACATTAAAAAGGGTTTCTTGAAAGAGATTATTTGTATAAAAATCGAACCGAAAGGAGAATTTATGGCAAACATAATATGAAAATTCGCAAAATCAAAGAAAATAAAAAACAGTTTCTTTCATTACTGCTGTTGGCAGATGAACAGGAGAATATGGTAGACCGTTATCTTGAAAGAGGCTCTATGTATGTGCTTGACGATAACGGTGTGAAAGCTGAATGTGTCGTCACCGATGAGGGCGACGGAATTCTTGAAATAAAGAATATTGCAACCGTTCCCGAATATCAAGGCAAAGGCTATGCCAAAGCCTTGATAGATTTTCTTGTGAACGAATATGCCTATAAATATTCCGTTTTACAGGTTGGAACCGGCGACAGTCCGCTGACGGTTCCGTTCTATGAAAAGTGCGGTTTTGTTCGTTCTCATATCATACCGAACTTTTTTACAAATAATTACGACCACCCGATATTTGAATGTGGCGTCAGATTGGTGGATATGGTGATTTTTCAAAGAAGCCTATAAAAGTAATTCATTCAAGCCCTTTGAGAGAAGGAAAATCTTTTCTCAAAGGGCTTTTTTATATAATAGGAAATTCCGATTTTTGTTGGAACAATGAATGAAAATAGCCCGCACAAAGTCGGGCATGAGAACAAGATGACGCTCGTTAGAAGATATAAAAACCTTCTACACCAGCCTCATCGGCAAATAAATCATCTTCGTTTAAAAAGAAATCCATATCCAGAAGTTCATCCTCGCTCATATTGCGAATGTCCTTAGATGTCATTCCTTCTGGTGGATTGTCCATGTATTTTTTGCGTAATTCCTCGATATTAGATTTCATGGTAGTATTCCTCCTTTGAGAGGATTATATCATAGAACGTGAAAAAGGAAATCATGCAGAAGAACGCTTTCCGAAAGATTTGGACATTGCTCTCTCATAGAGTTCTTCGAGGGATACGCGCTTATGATTATAATAGAGTTCCAAAAGCTCCATTTTCTGTTTGCAATTCGGACACTCTAAAGGATCATAACCAAAAGAAGAAAGAATGGCAGTCCGCCATTGGTTGAAACTCCGGTAAATACGATGTTTGCTTTTCGAGATCGCACGATAAAGTTTTTCGTCTGTTTTTCGATGTCTGGCATATAAGCCACCATATCGAATCATTTTGAAGTGCTTCTCAGGGATATGACGAATTAATCGTTTGATAAAATCAATTGCCGGGAGAGTTTCTACAATATATTTATTATCTTCATGCCGATTGTAATGGAAGGTAACAGTATCACCATCATAGTTGTCTATTCTGGATGTAGCAATTACAGGCCGACCAAGATAACGTCCAATGTATTTGATGACTGTTTTGGAATCAGAAAGATTCGGTTTGGCATAGACATAGAAGCCCTGCTTATGGTCGTTGTAACATTTGGACTTGATTTTTTTAAAAGAAGGTCCAATTTTAGAATGCATTTCATTCAGGAGTGCAGTGCGGAACGCATTGCGAAGGTAAGAATAATTAAAATGACTGACATGACGCCAGAAGCCATCATCACTAAACCCACCTTCTGAAAGAAGGCAATGGATATGAGGATTCCATTTGAGGTCTCTGCCAAAGGTATGTAAAACCATGATAAAGCCGGGAGTGAAGTTTTTGGATTTATTAAGTTTGAAAAACATACGGGAAATGACGCTGTTAACTGCATGAAAAAGACAGTTAAGAAGGGAGCGGTCATAGAGGAAAAAATCACGGAGATTTTCATCAATGGTAAAAACACAGTGGCGATGAGCAACATTGACCAGTTTAAAAGACATATTGGTAGTGCGTTCCATGGCATATTTGTTACCACAAGTGGGACAAAAGCGGCTGTGACAACGGAAAGGGACAAATTTAAAATTGCCACAATGGGTGCAGACATACATAGCTCCGCCGAAGGAAGGATCGCCACAGCCCAACATCTTATCGATATTTTCCATCTCAGTCTTTCTGGGATGAAGAGTATATTTAATTTCTTCATAATAGTCGGTAAAGATTCTTTGTAAGATATTCATAAGTCTATTATGCAGGAAAAAGGAAGAAAAAGAAACCCCCTAACCCCTCAAGATTGAGGGGAAGGGGAGCTGAATAGGCGAAGCCTATTTTTTACTATGAAAGAGGGTGTAACGGATGCCAAATACAGAATTACCAATAGATTTGGAAACACAGGTCGTGTTAATGAAAAAATATGTAAGTTTCCGCCAAAGAAAAAAGATGAGGGATTTTCTTGGATATGCAGGATATTTCAGAGCAAGTCGTTATGGAAAATATCTTTTAACACAAGTTAATGTGTTCGGAAGTAAGGCTGACTCAAAAATTTTCTTTGCCCTTTATGACTTTGATGTACAATTAAGATTACTACTATTCAAGTATTGTAAAAAGGCAGAGGTTCGTTTTAAGAGTGCTATAGCTAATGCCGTTTCATTAAAGACTGGAGATGCAGGTTTTTATTTGGATAAGCAATATTATACACCAACAAAAAGTGAGAAAGATAAAAAAACCAGAAATAGAAATGTTGCATTTTTCCATACAAAATTTTTCGCAGGGTTGATAAATGATGAAGAAAAACTGAGAAGGGATGTAGTGAAACATCCTGAACTGAAAGAATACCGGAAAGGTGGAACCCGTCAAAATAATGTGTTACCTGTTTGGGCGGCATTTTCATATTTTGAAATGGGAACAATGGTGATGATTTATTCATACCTGCGAGGTGATCTGAGAAAAGAAGTATTAGATTATACATATTCGCAAAATAACTATAAAAAAGAAGTAACAAAGCAGATGGACACATGGTTAGATGCAGTTAGAAATCTAAGAAATTATTGTGCGCATCATTCTATGGTGGTTGGTATGACTTCCTCTGTGGTAATTCCAGATAATAGGGATAGTATAATGGTTCAGATGTACTTCCGGATAATACAAATCTTTATTCACGATTATATGCATTGAAGAAAATATTACCACAAAAAGATGCTGATATGTTGGCAGAAGAATTAAAAAAACTTATTTCAAAAACAAAAATTGATATATATAAGATGAATGTATTACCAGCGAATTGGAAAGAATTATATGATAAAATACTGTTCTTATAGGAATAGTAAATTAGTTTGAGAATATAATAAGAATGACCGTAGGAAGGCAAGGGTAATGCCTGAATCCAAATATTCCATTGGCGGGTAGGCAGCTAAGAAGATTAGCTGCCTATTTTCATTATAAACTTAAATTTTTTGTCGGTTGTTTATGTGCCGGCTCAGCTTCTGTCTGACCGAGGTATTGATTCAGATTTTCCAGTTTTCGGTTTAATGATTGAACCTCTTTTTCACATTTCTTGTAGGTGGAAGTCAGTTCATTTTTCTGTTTCATCAGTTCCTGATATTCTGATTTTAGTTTATCAACATTTAATCCTTTTAAGTTTATCCCAGTCTGCTCAAGTACACGTCTTGCACCGCCATATAGAATGAGCTGGCTTTCGTATCGGCGGAAATATGCGTCCGGGTTCTTTGACTTTTTATAGGCAATGTGATAGGAGCGGTTGGTTTTGTACTGCTCGGCATATTTGATGATTTCTGCAAGGTCTTTCATGCGATGTTCCAGTTTCACAGCGCTCTGTTTGGCAGATTTTCCGGCTTCGGTTTTTACAGTAATCTGATGCTTCAGATTGGAGAGAGAACCAACTTCATTATAGCTTTGTGCAGCAATTTTCAAATTCTCGATAGTTGTCCATTGCTGGAGTCCGGGACTGTTTTGGAATTTTTCATCCGAGGTATCAATGAGCCTGCGGGCAGAGTAGTCTTTTTTTGGAATAACAGATTTTCGCTCACGCTTTATTTCGATGCGTTCCCGGATACGTTCCTTTGTGTATTCCTTACCAAGCGATTTCGCACTGCCACGGACAAAACGTTCTTTATCCAGAGGACGGAAAGAGATGTATTTGGTAGCACCTTCTTCAAAAGATTCTCCTTTAATTTCATATCCTTTGGCTCTCATTAAAAGTAAAAAATCTTCGTATGTGGAAGCTGACTTGATGCAAAAATTGATGTCCCTTCTGAGCTGGGTTTTCCAAGCAGAGCCATTCTGATCAGACTGCCATTCTTTGTATTTTTTACCACGTTCACCACTCGGAATGATGATGGAAAGGTTATGCGCTTTGCATAGTTCATCACTTAGTTTCCGGATGTGGTAATACGACTGTTTGCAGTCGTGATATTTGTTATGCTCGATGTTATCAGCGGCACAAAATATGATGTGATTATGAACATGCCCTTTATCAATGTGTGTGGTGAGGACGTACGAATATTTCCCTTCTAAAACTTTGTCAGCAAGTTCTTTTCCAATGCGGTGAGCTTCCTCATAACTGACTTCTCCCGGAGCAAAAGCCTGTATCAGATGGTAGGCTTTGTTAGGACTGTTCTCCCTGCAATGGTCAAGGGTGTACTTAAAGTCAATTGCTGCTGTTTCTGGCGCACACGCATAAGATGAAACATAGATTTGTTCATCTGTTTTGTCGGGATTGCAGATGTAATCTATTGCTTTATCAACGGTTGCTTTGATAGCATGGATTTTTGTGTATGCCATACTTTATTCATCAACTCCTTTACTTCATTCATATCGTCCTGATAGATGTTTCCGGTACTGTTTACCCGCTTTGCAATCTGATTCAGACTTGAGCTGATTCGTCCAAGCTCTGTATTATAATTTCGAAGATAACTGTAATCGACATCATACACATATCCATATAAAATCAGTTTGCGTAAAAAGACTGACATGCTTTTCATGCCGGATGCTTTGAACTTGGTATTGAGAATGTATTGCTCATCATCACTGAGATAAAATTGCACCGGATTGGTGCGGTTTCTGTTTGCCATTGAGCCACGTCCTTTCTAAATTTTGGTACAAAAAAACTGCTGTAAAATGTTCGATTTTTACAACAGTCTGTTTCGTGTTTTATTCAATTTTGGGTGTAATTACCCATAGCAAATTGTAGCAAAAACGGCAGGAAAGGTCAATGTATTTCGATGGAAGACCGAAGAAAAATCAAGAGAGGGTTAGGGATACTTCCCTATGGAAATTCAACCACACAGGCGATAGGAAAGTGTGGGGGATTTCGCCTGTGTCATGACACAGGCAGTGCTTGCTAAGTATCTCTTTTGCCACTCCCAGAGGGCGTGGCTTGTCCTAAGAAAAAGAAAAGATTACGCAAAGATTGGGAAAGTTCAATGAATACTTTCTAACAGGGCTAAGATAATGCTACGCTAGTCCGGAGTGAGAAAGGATGAAATGTGATCCAGACCCGGAGAAAAGGCGCAATGGAGAAAGATATCTTGTTGCGGGAAAATTCCAACACCAGATGAATAGCTACGGTATGCAGTTTAAAGATTGCAGGAATAAGGACGAGAGAATTTGTTGCGATGGTATTCTAACTTTTAGAAATGTGTTGTGACTGTATCAAAGCCGTTTCGGAATATGAACATTTTTTATGGAAAGGTATAATTTTACGATTTACAATATTCCTATATTGACTTGTGGAATTATCTATGCTATATTGATACCGATGGATTTAATACCGTTGGAATTATTATAGGTAATGGGAAGGAGGCGAGAAAATGGCTAAACGTATTGAGGGTGTGACTGAAAAATTGCTAGAATGTGCCAAAGAAGAATTTTTAGTAAATGGATATGAAAATGCATCTTTGCGTGTGATTGCAGAAAAAGCAGGCTATACAAAAGGTGTAATCTATATTCGCTATCCAGACAAAGAAAGCCTATACCGCTCTTTGGTTCAGCCTGTTGCAGATGGCGTATGTGATTTTCTGCAAAAAGCTTTAGATGGCTTTAGTGCTTTGCCGGGAGAAGAGCAACAAGCGCAGAAAAAATCCTATGCTGATGATGGTGTCGCTAAAATAATTGATTATATCTATGAGAACTTTGACTTGTTCAAAATTCTTCTGACTAGTGGGGAAACTCACATTTACCAGGAATTTTTACATAGAATCATCGACCTTGACATTGCTTGTACCACCCGATTTATTGAACAGACCGGCAATGATGCCTTTACTTCAGGGAGGCTTACACCTGAATTGGCACATATATTATCCTGCGCTTTTTATTCGGGATTTTTTGAAATTGTTATGCATGATATGCCACAGGAACAGGCGCATGAGCATATCCAGCGCTTGCGAAAGTTCTATAATATCGGATGGAAAAATATTTTTGAAGGTGATGGCATTGATTAGAGGGGGTGTGAGAATGCAAAAAGCAGCAAATTTCTGTGTGGATGAGAATGGTTGGATACATTGTCCGGAATGTAAATGCAGGACGAGGACTAAAATTAAACGGGAAACAGTTATAAAATTTTTTCCGATATTTTGTCCTAAGTGTAAATATGAATGTTTGATTGATGTTGAAAACATGAATATTAAATTATCAGTAGAGCCAGACATAATGTCATAGAGCCGGTAATTTGTGAGTGAAAGAAATCGCAGATTATCGGCTTATTTTAAAATCAAAAGTTAGTTAAGACTAACAAAAGGAGGATAAAATGAAAAAAAAGCAACAGAGTCCAATCGCAGTATTGCTTGGGCTGGCATCAGATTCTAAGGGTAAGTTCATAGAATCTGTGATTTTTGCCATTATTGGTGTAGTGGCAGGTGTCGTTCCATATCTCGTAGGGGCAAAGATTATTGTAGCTCTGATGAGTGGAAATGCAGACATAAAGTATTATGGCAGGCTATGCATGATTGCATTGCTAGCGTATATTCTTAAGGTTGCATTTGCAAATATTTCAACAACGATTTCCCACAGTGCAACCTATAAAACTTTGAAATCCATTCGTTTAAAAATGATTTCGAAGTTATCAAAAATGCCGATGGGTACGCTTCTTGATACACCATCCGGTCAGATGAAGGATACGATTGTAGATAGAGTAGAGGGATTAGAAACAACACTCGCTCATCTTATTCCAGAGATGACAGCAAATATTTTGATTCCTCTTTGTTTACTGGTTTATCTGTTCGTGCTTGACTGGAGAATGGCACTTCTTACCTTGGTGGTATTTCCATTTGGTATGTGCTTTGTTGGAGTGATGGGAAAAACATATCCTGCAAAGTATCAGGAGTCCGTTCGTATTAATAAACATATGAATGATACTGTTGTTGAGTATGTAAATGGTATCGAAGTAATCAAGGCATTTAACCAGAGCTCAAATTCGTATAAGAAATACGAAGATGCAGTAGTTGACAACGCATCCTTCTTTTACAACTGGATGAAGAGTTGTCAGTGGCCGATGTCAGCCTATACGGCGATATGTCCGTCCACTCTTTTAACAGTTTTGCCAATTGGTTGTATTTTTTACATAAATGGTACATTGGCAGCAGAAACATTTGTTACCATCATGATTATCTCTATGAGTATCATTGGACCAATTCTTGCGGCAAGTAACTTTGTAGATAGCATCGCTGCAATGGGGACAGTGGTTGGACTTATCACAGATGTATTGGATGGTCCAGAGTTGATTCGTCCGGAGGCGTCTGCGCAGATGAATGGTACCGATATTTCATTAAAGAATGTCACATTCCAGTACAATGATGAAAAGAAGGTTTTAAATGGAGTTGACCTTGAAATTCCTGCAGGTACAGTAACGGCTTTGGTCGGACCTTCCGGCAGTGGTAAGTCAACGATTTCAAAGCTTATTGCGGGCTTCTGGGATGTGGATGGTGGAGAAATTACTATCGGAGGAAGAAATGTTAAGGAGCTTTCTCAGAGTGACATTGCAAATGCAATTGCTTATGTTGCGCAGGATAATTATCTTTTTGACGATACAGTAAGAAATAACATTCGCATGGGACGTTCTACAGCAACAGACAAGGAGGTTGAGGATGTAGCAAAGGCTGCTGGTTGTGATGAGTTTATCAGAAAGCTTGAAAATGGATATGATACCGTAGTAGGTAGTGCCGGTGGTCATCTTTCCGGTGGTGAAAGACAAAGAATTGCTATTGCACGAGCAATGCTGAGAAATGCTCCTATTGTTATCTTAGATGAGGCAACAGCATATACAGACCCGGAAAATGAAGCTGTGATTCAGGAAGCTGTTTCGAAATTAGTTCAGGGTAAGACGTTAATAGTAATTGCTCATCGTCTTTCTACAATTATTGATTCGGATAAGATTGTGGTAGTGAAGGACGGAAAAATCCATTCGCAGGGTACACATATGGAACTGCTTGGAAAATCAGAACTTTATAGTCAGATGTGGCAGGCTCACATTGGTGCAAAGGATGGTGAATAAATATGATCAATGTTTTTAAGAAAATCTGGAGTTTCTCGATTAAAGAAAAAGGCAATTTGCAGAAGTCTATTGTGATCGGATTTTTTAATGCTATATTTAACTCGCTCCTTGTTACGGCTCTTTATGTAGTATTAAAGGCTATTGTTGAAAATTCTGTGAGTACAAATACAGCGTGGACGGCATTTATTATCATGGCTGTCAGCATTGTAGGAAAAATTGTAACTCAGTATTTTTCGCAGCTTCAGAGAACACATGCAGGTTATTTCATGGTTGCTGATAAGCGAATTAATATTGGTGAAAAGCTAAAGAGTGTGCCTATGGGCTATTTTAATCAGAATAGTTTGGGACAGATAACAGCGATTGAAACAACCATTTTAAATGATGTTGAAAGTGCGGTACCGGTAGTGTTGGTAACTACTCTTGGAGGGTTTTTAAATTCACTTGTATTTGCATTGTTTATGCTGGTCTTTGATTGGAGAATGGGTGCAGTTACATTGTTAGGAATTGTCGTTTTCTTGCTTGTAACATCTGCAATGGAAAAGAAATCAAGGGAAGGTGTACCTGCTCGTCAGGAGGCACAGGCAATCCTTGTAGAAGCAGTACTCGAAACGATTCAGGGAATGAGCGTTGTAAAGGCATTTGACTTAGATAATAATATGGATAAAAAGGTAGACAGAGCTATTGAGGAAAGCTTTAAGAAAAATGAAAAGCTTGAAAAAGCAATGACACCATATGTAGCAGTGCAGCAGCTTGTTCTTTATGTATTCGGTGTAGCTTTAATGTTCTGCGCGATTACATTTTATCTGAATGGAAGTATGGAGCTTACAAAAAGCTTAATTATAGTAGTTTGCTCATTCATGGTATATGAGCAGCTTAAGGTAGCCGGAAGCTGTGTGGCAAACATGAGAATTGCAGAGCATTCGATTGATAAAGCAAACAAGATTGATGATGTTCCTACAATGGATGAAGGTGGAAAAGATATTGTTCCGGCAACAACGGAAATCAAGTTTGAAAATGTTGATTTTGCTTATGAGAAAAAGAAAATATTAGACAATGTAAACTTTACAATCCCGAATAAGAAGATGACTGCTATTGTAGGACCTTCGGGTTCAGGTAAGACAACTCTTTGCAGCATGATTCCAAGATTCTGGGATGTGGATGCAGGATCTGTTTCGATTGGCGGAGTAAATGTAAAGGATTACACATTGAACAGCTTAATGAAGAATGTCAGTATGGTATTCCAGAATGTTTATCTTTTTGCAGATACGATTGAAAATAACATCAAGTTTGGTAAGTCAGATGCTACCCATGAGGAAGTAGTAGAAGCCGCTAAAAGAGCTTGCTGTCATGAATTTATCATGGCGCTTCCGGATGGCTATAATACTAAGATTGGTGAAGGTGGAGCTTCCCTTTCAGGTGGTGAAAAACAGAGAATTTCTATTGCACGAGCTCTCATTAAAGATGCGGAAATTGTTATTTTTGATGAGGCAACTGCCAATGTGGATCCTGAAAATGAAGATAGATTACAGAATGCTATTGAAGAGCTTACAAAAGATAAGACAGTTATTATGATAGCTCATCGTCTTAAGACTGTTAGAAATGCAGAAAAGATTTTAGTATTAAGTGATGGAAAGATTGCTCAGGAGGGCAAGCATGATGAGCTGATTAAGGAAGCTGGTATTTATGCAGATTTTGTAAATGGTAGAAAAGAAGCTATCGGTTGGAAACTTGGAAGACGATAATATAATTCAAGGAGATAAGGTTGAAAAAGAATAGTAGAGGATATCCATTCCATTAAGGACATCACAAAAAG
>ERZ827490.2684-NODE-2684-length-18271-cov-4.824715_pt1 | contig 18271 bp, 20 predicted proteins | sample MGYA00519770_ERZ827490 | MGnify/ENA primary metagenome ERZ827490 (study PRJEB31778, sample SAMEA3449324) | human gut metagenome | biome: human gut; feature: human-associated habitat; material: faeces | place: United Kingdom | collected 2010/2012 ...
GGGACCGGGGGGCGCGGCCCTCGTGCTCTTTCTGCTCAATTCTTAATGACCACGGTGCTCAAAAGCGGCGACCATTCGGACCGCTTCTATGGCATCTGCTGCCAAGCGAACGCCCTCCGATCAATCGCTCTTGATCGGAGGGCGTTCGCGCTGCCTGGTCAGTTCAAATATCGCAGAACCATGTCTCTGCCAAACTCCGTTATCTGGTAGTCGATTAGCAGTTCGCCATTTTCATCCACCCGGTAACCTGTCTCCATCAGCAGGCCGTTTTCCTTCGCGGTCGCCAGCGCTTCCTCAACATCCTTGATATTTAAAAGTTTATAGCGCCCATAGTCGCTCACAAGGGCTTGAACGACACCCTGCGCGCTATCGGTTTTCCCATCGATGAAGTGGAGGATTATCGCGTAATACAGCGGTGGGAGTTTCTTGTCGCTGCGGTTCATGTTAGGCCTCCTTAGAACGGCTGAAGAGGGACTTGGGGTCTACGGCTATAAGGAAGATGCCGCCGACCATGATGAGCGCGCCGGCCCATTGGATCATGGAGAGGGGCGGGTAGCTGGCAGGCATTCCGCCGATGCCGAGGACGCCCATGATGACCCAGATGAAGAACGGGCCCCAGAACGCGTACATTCCATTGCAGGCCATTCCCAGGGCCGCTCCGCACATGGAGTTGCCCTTGTACCAGAAGGAATAGGCGGGCATGGCGAACAGGCCGGATACGGCGAAGATGGCTAATGAGGGGCTTGAGACGGCGGCTCCGATAAGCTCGCCCACTCCGGTTGGGTCTCCGGACAGAAACATGAGGATGGGGAATACGACCATCAACTCTAGGAGCCCTGCAGTCGTCTGGCGAATCGCGATGCCGATCCTGTACTCGATGAGGGCGGTCCCGAATCCTGCGACGCACCCCTCGAATCCCCAGCCGAAGGCGGCTAGGAGCGCGAAGGCGCAGCCCATGAGGGCGCCCGGGCCCATCGAGGCGAAGCTGGCTCCGCCGATGAGGCCTCCTGCCACCAGGCAGACCGCGATGCCCGCCACGGTGTGACCGTCGAGCTTCTGCCTGAAGAGGATGCGGCCAAGGACTGCGCCGATGGCGCAGTTGAGGGCGGCAATAGGGACGATCACTCCGGGGTTGCCCGCCGCGGTCGCCGAGTTGAGGGCGACGACGTAGCAGATGGTTGCGAAGGGCCCGCCGATCGCGGCGCAGAGCATCATCACGATGCCGGGTTTGGTGCGGACCGTCTTCCAAAGGTCGCCGAGCTGTCCATTCTTCGCGCACGCGACAAGTGACCAGGCTCCGCTGAATAGGTCATTGAGGCCGGCGGCGAGCGCAGCGAGGACGAATGTGATCGTGAACGCGTTGAGGGCGGGATGCCCCGCGCCCCATGAAGCCCCTGCGAACCAGTCCCCCCAGACGTCTTGAGTCTGGGCGAGCGTGATGAACGCGGTGTAGAGGCCGTAGCATATGCCGGACGCCATCGCGAACGCGATGCCGCGTGCGGCGAAGCTCTTTTTGCGCTGAGCCAAGAGTGGCTCGATTCTTGCATCCATTATCAGTCCCTTTCTCCGTGTTTCGCATGCCTACTCGGCAAGCCTGTACAGGTCGAGCGCTTGCTTGAGGTACCTCTTGCCGTAGCGGTAGTAGATGTGGGACCACTCGCCGACATCCTCGCCCTCCGCCTCCTTGAGCAGCGCCCACGCGTACCAGCACCATCCGGCCATGCCGACCTGGCCCAGGTTGTGGCGCCACTCGGCATCGGTGGGCGTGCGCCCGAAGTAGTGGGAGAGCGCGCGGGACATTTCCTCTTCGGAGAGCTGCTCGCAGACGCAGAACGTGCCGAAGTCGTTGGCGTAGTCGCTCATGCCGGCGTACTCCCAGTCAATGAGATCGACATGGCCGTCTTGGGATACGAGGAAATTGAGACCGAAGAAATCGTTGTGGTTCAGGACCGGCTCGCCGCCGTCGGCGATGAGCAGGCCGTTGAGCTCGGTCGCCCACGCCTCCATCTCCCAGTAGTCGGGCACGTCGATGCGGCCGCGATCGAGGATGGTCCGCTCGTAGCCTTTGCCCTCTTCATAGAAGCTGAAGGAGCGGCCGACGGTTGCGCCGGATTCATGGAGTTCGCGCGCCATCTGCATCGCGCGCGCGAGCTGCGCGTCGTCACGGGAATCGAGGTTCTTTGCATCCTTGACGAATTTCGAGACTTTCCAGCCGCGGCGGGGGTTCTCGAAGACGAAGGTGCTGTCGAGGCCGAGAAGCTTGGCGGTCTGCAGCGCCTCGCGTTCCGCCTCACGGTTGACGATCAGCTCGGTGCCGACGCCGGGGTGGCGGTAGACCCATTCGCCGTCATCGGTCGCAAAGTGGCATGAGAGGTTGGTGAGGCCCTGCTTGAGGGGGTAGACGTCTCGGATTTCCGACTTGCTGCACCCGAGCACGGCGACTATGTTGTCGAAGATCTCGCTGTCGAGGTTCTCTAGGAACAGCGGGTCGAACCCGCGGAGCTCGTCGAGGGAGTCGAATTCGTTGATGACGCCGGGGGCGAACTTGTGGATTCTCATGTCGAGCTCGGGGAGATGCTCGGAGTAGAGGTCTTCCCAGAGCTTGTCGCGAGTCTGCGGCAGATCGTACTCCCCTTCGAGGATCTCGCGGAAGCGCGAGGAGAACTCCCGGTCGAAGTAGGCCGGCCCGAGCATGTACCAGGCGCCGGACCCGCCGACATGCACCCCGGTGATGCGCCCGTGGGCGCCCGTCTCCAGGCACCACTCGTCGGTTTGGCCCTCGGAGTACTCCGCGGAGTAGCACGCCTTCCAGACGTGGCTGTCGAACGGGTTCTCCGTGAAGTAGTTGTCCGAGGAGCAGATGTAGGTGTTGCCGAGCAGCTCGCGAACGAGCATGAGTGAGGAGTTGTTGTTGCGCTCGGCGTATTCGCGGTTCACCACGACGTCGACGCCGAATTTATCCTCGAGGTAGTAGAAGGACTCCTTCTTGTAGCCGACGACCACGATGATGTTCGCAATGCCGGCTTCCTGGAGCTGCCTGATCTGGCGCTCGATGAGAATCTCCCCGCGGACCTTGAGGAGCCCCTTGGGACGTTCGTAGGAGATGGGTGCGAAGCGAGAGGAGAGTCCCGCGGCGAGAATGATCGCGTTGTCGACGGCGTGGGGCTTGAGCGCGGCGAGGCCGGCGGGCGTCAGGCGACCGTCCTCGACAAGATTGAGCTCGGAGCATTCGCGCATCGCGCCGTTGACCGTTGCCAGGCCGAGTCCGGTGCGGGTCGCGATCTCGCGTTGCGTGAGATTTGATTCATGGTGGAGCGCGTTAAGGATGCGGAATTGATTGTGAGTTAGTACCATGTCAGCCTTTTCTGTTCGGATTATTGGTTAAGTTGATAATAACGGAACAGAAAGTATTGTTCCGAATTGTAGAGAAATATGCACAATCCGAACAAATGAAACGGCAGGGGGCGCAAAAGAAGAGGTTGAGAAGGGGAGCGATGGGCTTCAAGCTCTTACGCCTGCATTTCGCATTTGGGATAGATTGGACATGCTTTCCATGGCAAGTGTTGATGAACTCATCATCGTGAACAAGGTTCTGCTCAAAGAGCTTCTTTCACAGATAACATCTAGTGTGCAGTGCGGTAATTGGGCGAAAAAGAGTGAACGAGATGACTGCTGGCACCTTTGAGTCTGGGAGCATCGTCGTCACCGGAGGCTGCGGCGCTTGAGCTCGCGGTTGGCGCGCTCCCGTACATTGTTGGTGCGAAGTCTCACGTGGTTCTCGTAGGAGAAGTCGAGGTAGGCCACCGCGCTGGCCTCGGCCTCCTCCAGAAGCTCGATCGCCTTGGGGCAGATGTCCTCTATCTGCTTGGTGGTCAGCTGGGAGCTCGAGTCCGGGCTCGTCGACTGCAGGACCAGGCTTGCCGCAGCGGCGCGCGTGGCCGGCGCGTACAGGGAGCGCGCCCGCGCCATCAGCGAGGGATGCGGCGACCGCGAGATACACGGTAGCGACCTTGGGCGCATGTGCGCGCTTCTGCAGGTTCGAGCGAAAGGAGGTAAAGTGATGGGCGAAGACGTGAAATGGGCGTTGGACATTGCGGTCACGACGCTCGTGCTCATGGCGTTCCTGGCGTTCCCGCCGGTCGTCCTGGGCTGGGGACGTGGAGTACCAGGGGCGCGCCCGAGACCTAAACCCCCGCTGGGAGGGCTGTTCGTTTTTTGTCCGGACGAGCTGAGATTCTTTTATCACGATAAGCTCAGATGGGAAGCACATCACTGGTATGATTTGGAAAAGGAGGAAACAGATGAAAGTCCAAATCGGGACAGAGTACAGCGCGATGGAAATCGCCGAGTACGCCGTCAGCAGGCGATATCGCCACGACACGCCCATCAGCAATCTTCAGCTCCAGAAGATTCTTTACTTCCTGCAAGTCATACACGCGAGCGAGACCGGCGAGCTGCTATTCGCCGACCAGTTTGAGGCATGGCCCTACGGCCCGGTCATCAGAGATGTCTACGTTAAGTTCTCTGACTGCGGCGGCTTCCCGATAAAACTCGAGTTCGACACCGAGATAAATGATTCCATTCGCCCGTTCCTAGATGCGGGGGTGGACATGCTCGCCGAGAAATCCCCATGGGAGCTCGTCAGGATCTCACACGCCGAGGGGTCCCCGTGGGACGTCATCTACAACCAGAAGCGCTTACACAAGGGAATCATCCCAAATGAGCTGATCATGCAGTGCGCTAGTGAGGTCTCTGAGTGACCGAACAAGAATACGCAAAGGCGGCCGAAAACTTCGGAAGAGCCCTCTCTCTGCTCACCAGCAAAATAGGGACTCTTTCGAAGCCGCCCCTGAAAGTTCCCCCAATAAACGCAGGCAGCGACGACGCAGAGAAACGCAAGGCTCTCCGCGACATGCTCGAATCACTCGCCAGCACGGACGATGCTGCGGTGCTCTCCCAAGAGGACATACGCCGAGCCTCGAGCTTCTTCGCAAAGCTTTATGGGGGGAGCGAGCCATATCGCCATAGATATGCCGATATCTGCGACCTGGTGTTCAACGCACTCGGGCATTCCTCTGGGGATCTGGACGAAGGGGTCCCCTATTCGGTCAATTGCCTCGCCGAGAACATTCGCATCATCCATGAGTACCTGACGAAGCATGGACTTTGTGACCAGGCGAAAAGTGTCCTCAAACTCGCCGACCACATCGACCTGGAAAAGACGAGGCTGAGCCACGACATCGAACAGCAGCAGGCCATGCACGCATTCAAAGCGGCAATCGCCGAAGTGAAAGCGGAAAGGGACGAGGCGGACCAGAAACGCGCAGAGCTGGAAAGGGAGTTCGATGAGCGTCTCGACAAGACGAGGATGGAGTACATCGCGATCCTCGGCGTTTTCGCGGCGGTCGTGCTCGCCTTCAACGGCGGCGTTGGGTTCACGACCTCCGCGATGGGCGCGCTCGGCATCGACGGCGGCATACGCGCCATCGTGCTCCTCGCCGCGCTCGTGGGCTTCGTGCTCATCAACACGGTCTGCATCCTGCTGGTCTTCATCTGGAAGATGTCCTTCAACCACAGGAAGGTGGAACTGGGCAACTGGCCGAGGAACTGCCTGATCGCCGCAGACGTCGTCCTCGTGGTCATCATGGCTGCGATGATGGCGCTCTCCCACCCTGGACTCAGGGGGCTCATCGGGCTGTAGCCCAAACTCGACGCCAAGGGCCGCCTCAGAGGGCGGCCCTTCTCATGGCGACACATCTAGGAACATAGCCGTGCGGTAATCCTCCGCTGCATGGGGCACTGGAGAGCCGCTCTTCGGGGCGGCTCCCCACTTTTCGTGGCGGGGCGCGATTGGGGGGCGGCGGCATGTGCCCACGGAGGCTTTCCGGCCAAGACGACGACCCGATGGCGAAGGTAGTGTCGCGATTGTTGGTGTAGGGTCTCCATAAGGCGGAATCTGTAGAGGAAGGAGACTGTGATACCGTGCGCTCCGATGATGATATGCCTGGAGAAGGGTTATACGAGCTCTACTGCGTACTCTTTTGCCACGGGCTTCACGAGAGGCCTGCGGCCAGAATGCGGGATTTGCGATGGGAGCAGCGAGCCGTTCGCAAAGTGGGGCCCGACGACTGGAAGCCTCTCCCTAAGGCTGTGGCTCTGGCGGATGGGATGACCATATGATCTCGGATGGCGTTGTAATTAGTTTCAACGGCCAAGTCGATTTCGGCACGGTTGTTGCTCTCCTAGCTCTGGCGCTTACTTTCCTCCAGTGAATTGTCTCGCTGATACGGGGCCGCCGGGCGGCCGCGCGGAGCCGGGCCTCGGCCATCTGTGCCCGTGTGGTCAGGATGCCCGAGGGGGAGAGGGCCACGGTTGGCGGGTGCAGGGTTGATTTCGGGCCGCAGTTCGGCCTAGAGGTGATGAACAATAGCAACGACGTCGTTTACCAAGTTATCCTCACTGCCGTGCTCGTCCAAGGTGCCGGGCCTCAAGACGGGAGGGACGTCGAGGGGTGTGGCTGCAGAGTTCTACTCTCGTCTGTTGCTCCGGGCAAAACCGTGAGGCGCATCGGGTATCTCGATTGCTCGATGTATTGGACCTTCGGCTGCGAGGTGGCTTTCACCGATCGCTACGGACGCAGTTGGGTGCGGAAGAGTGACGGTCATTTGTGCAGGATTCGATTCAAAACGCCCGTCGATTATTACGGTCTGATGCTGCCTGTGGAGTGGATGGACTTCGATGAATGGTAATCGACACGCTCTGGTTTTGAACGAAGAGTCCCCGAGACGATCGATAACGATTCTTCTTTGATGATGCAAGCGGCGCTACCATTAGCAGCGCCGCTTCTTCTATGTTCCGCTCGTAGGTCCATCTTGTGCCTAGCAATGACTCTAAAACCCGCATTTTTTGAGGTAGGGTTGCTATAATGTCAGACGCTAGAACATCTGTTTGGAAAGGCGGTTATATGGCCAATAGCGCAGACTTTGAATCATTCTTGAAGGATATCAATCCCAGCAAGAGCACCATTGATGAAGCGAGTCGACTTCACCGAAATCTCAGGGACCATCTCAAGGCAAGTGAGACCTATGGGGCTGTATGCAAGGACACATATCTCTCTGGTTCATACGGCAAGCAGACCTTCATACGACCGAAGAAAGATTCTGACAGCTGCGATATTGACATCATCGTTGAGACAAACCACTCCATCAACGACTCCCCGTTTTGCGTTTTACTCGAGCTCGAGGATGCGATACGTGAGCGCGAGTGCTACAAGAGCGTCAAAATGCAAACGCATTCCATCGGCATTGACATGGCGAACTTCCATCTTGATGTCGTCCCCTTGGTCAAAGATGAAAACGGTCTTCTCTACATCGGTTCCAAAGCCGATGGCGAATGGAGGCAGACGAATCCCAAAGAGCATCTCACTTGGTCGACTGAGATTAACAAAGAGTTCAACGGGGATAACAAACCTCTAGTGAAGATAATGAAGTGGTGGAGAAGGGAGAACTGACCAAGTTTGGTGAAGTTCCCAAAGGGCATCACTCTTGAGAAGATGATCGCCGACAACCTCCCTGAAGCAGGGTTGTCGATCGAGGATTGCGTCATGCAGGTAATGGCAAACCTTGCAGTTGCATACGCCGATGAACTCGACTCGTACCAGGTGCCCTTCATTGAGGATCCAGCCATAGAGGGAAACAACCTTGCCGGAAAGTACTGCTATAACGATTTCGCCCAGTTCGTGGACAAACTCAACGAGCATCTCTCGCTTCTTGCGGACGAGGGAACCGGCAACAGCGTTTGGAAGCAAATATTTGGAAACAACTTCCCTTCGGGAGGCTCTACGTACGGAACCACGGTATCAGATAAGTCAATAAGCCAACAGCGCGCATTGTCTGTTCAGCACAGGCAGCCGTTAGGCTTCCCCATGCAGGCTCGTAAGCCAAATGCAACAATTACGGCAACGGTCAAATTGCCTTCAGGAGAAATACGAGCACTCGAAAACGACGGCGCGGCCATACCGAAGGGCTCCACTATCGTGTATAGAGTGAACTGTGGGCCGCTAAAAGATGGCAAGGTAATGTGGCAGGTCACGAATACCGGCGATGAAGCTATGAGGGTTTGCTGCAGGGGCGGTTTCGAGATCCCAAACATAGAAAAGACCTCCCGTCGCGAGGAGACAGCGTATACGGGAAAACACTATGTTCAATGTTTTGTAATTCGAAGGGGATATTGCGTCCGTTGGAGCAAACCATTCTTCATCAATGTTGAGTAGGTGGTCATCGATGGATATCAGCAACGTAATCTCTGGCATCCTTTCTGTCAAAGAAACCATATCTATCTTCCTCGAATTCTTCGGATTCCTGTCGCTCGCCGCATTCGCTATCGGAGCCTTCTCGCGTCTCGGTAAAGCCGCGTGGCGCTTCGGCCTTGCGCTGTACGGCAAGAAGATAATGATTGTTGCGAGTGACGAGGACTACTGCGACCTTGAAGAGGACCTTTCCGACTCTGGACTGATCAAGAGGAAGAACATACAGCGCGTTTCGGACAAACATATATCTAAGGTAAAGGATGCGCTCCTGCTGATAGTGGTCTACGGATATTTAGACAAAGATGGCTTTAGGCAGATTATCAACGGGAAGAGTTCTCGATGCGGCCTTATCGTCCACTGTCCGCCGGAAAAGGGCCGAATCGACGATGAGGAGATGAGGCTCCTTAGCAAAACCGCATTTACCGCGCTTTGCAATTTCCAAGGCAGGTTAGTGAACGACGTTCTGCTCATGATGCTATCCACTTCATTCAAAAAGAGCGACCTGAAATAGACTGATGTCGCAAGGTTTTTGGAGCCCCGAAAACTGCACTTTCCGCAAATAATTACCACGGAATCCCAATACCCAACATGGAATTAGCAAAGGAAAACTTTTTACAGGCTGTGGCGAGCTTGGAATGAGATAGATGAAGAGTGCGGGCATGAAGGAGCTTAGAAATAGCGACTTGCTCATGATGGTGAGCGCCCGCTTCTCGCCGGTGACGAGGTTGCTGTGTTTGTGCTTGCAGTAGATTCGGCGGTATCCTAGCGCCCCCTTGCAAAGACCGCGCCTCGCGGCGATGGTAAGTGAGGTGGTCGCGAGAGGTGTTCCCTCTACAATTTCTCCAATCCAATTTTACATAAGGGAGGTAGTGACCTTGGATATCTTCAACCTATCTCTTGCCACCGATACGCCAATTAAGACGAGGGAGAAAGATCTTATCGGAAGGGCCCCTTTCGCTGAGAGGCTGGCTGATATTCTGAAATCCGCAACTGGCCCTGAGTCACTTGTCATTGGTTTGTACGGGTCTTGGGGATCAGGCAAGACATCGGTTATAAACCTCGTCGAAAATGCGCTCTCCCGAAAAGATGATGACGGTAAAACAGGCGTCTCGGTCGTCCGCTTCGAGCCCTGGAATTACCTCACGGCCGAGCAGCTGCTCGCTCAGTTCCTTAAGGAAGTCGAGGGTTCGCTTGTTAAAGATGCACATGGGCGGCGTAGGCTATGCGGCAGGCTGCGCGGTAAGCGCCCCGAGGTGCTCAATGCCTTTGCGGCATATTCTGAAGCCTTGTTGATGACCGCCGGAGCCGCTGCCAGATTGGCAGGCGTGCCGCTTGCAGACGTTGCTGTGCCTGCCTTCGGCAATCATTTGATGAACAGGTTGAGGAAATCAGCAGACAGGGCGGGAAGCGTTTCCGCGAAGAAACAGAGACTTGAGGAGGAGCTCTTCAAGTTCGATGGGCGGGTCGTAGTGATCATCGACGACATTGATCGGCTGCCGAACGATCAGGTGCGTATGGTGTTTCAGCTCGTCGCCTCTCTGGCGAAGCTTCCCAAGATAAACTACCTTCTTTCATTCGATGAGGAGGTGGTCACGCGAGCTTTGAGTGAGGTCCAGAAGTGCGACGGCTCCGAATACCTGGAGAAGGTAGTCCAGGTCCCTGTGCGCCTGCCGTCTATTTCATCGGGCGATTTGGAGCGGATGCTCCTCAATGACATCAACGCGATTTTCAAGGCGTTTGACTACAGGCGGGAGGACCTCGACGACAAGAGGTAGAACGGCGTTTGCCAGACGTTTCTGAACAATCGTTTCTTCACCATAAGGGAGGTTCGGCGGTTCACGAACGCGTTAAAGGCTAAGTTGAGCATCCTGCCGCGATTCTGCTGCTTCGAGGACGTCGTCGCCATAGCGGTACTGGAGCTCAAGGTGCCAAAACTCGTCGATTGGGTTCCCGTGCACAAGGACTTCCTTTGCGGCACGATCGGATCGTCGTTGTATATGAATATCAGGGATCCGAAAGACAACCTCGCCAATTTGAAGGAGCAGTTTTCTGGGATAGTCCCGAGCTCTGAGGACAAGTGGGCGGTCGAGGCCGTCTGTAGGCTCTTCCCGCGGGTGGCAAATGTAACTGGCATGAGTCATTGCGTCTCTTACTCGAGAGAGAGCTTGAACGCTATCTGGCGGGCTGATTCCTTCGATCTATACTTCCATTCGAACATGCCGGACGGATTCGATATTCATGAGGTGCAGGATGCGTTAAATGTGAGCGAGGGCGGAGTATTGCTCGAAGACCTGCAAAGGCACGCCGAAGCGGGAAGCATGATCGACTTTGTATCGGCTATGAGGGCCCGTGTATCGACATTGGAGGAAGACCGTGCCGAGGTCGTCACTAGGGCGTGCCTTTTGGCCTTGGGTCTGAGCGAGGAAAAGAGCTACGCCCCTTTGGCCTCGACTAGCGCCGACCTGGAACTCATCAGACTCATCGAGTTGCTGTTCAAACGGTTGGGGCCTGCTAAGTCTGGCGAGATTCTGCGAGCGTCGGTGGACGAGAGCGAGGGGAGAGTAATCTATCCGCTCGTGCCTTTCTTGATATATCAGCTGGACAGCATGAATGCCACGGAAAATAGCGATTGCAAGACGCTTTTGCCCGAAGGCAGTATTTTCGAGCTTTCTGATGCCGTTTGCGCCAAGGTAGGCGAGGACGCCGCCGCGAGAAACCTGTTCCTAGACGATGAGTATCATTATGCGCTGATCTTGCTCAAGAAGCGTAAACCCAATGAATTTATGGCTTATGCGAAAAGGGTTGCCAATGCTGACGGGGCGGGGTGCGCGTCTTTTCTTTCGTTCGGGACGGGTCGCTACACATCGCTGGACAGCGGCGAAGTAACGAGCTTCTTATTCGATAAGACTGGTGTCGCAGAGGTGGTCGAGCTCGCAAAGATCGACGGTCTTCTTACTGCGGCGCGCGCAGACGGCAGCTTTTTCGAGTTGCCGGAAGACTGCCAGCTGGTTGCGGCAGCTTTCTGCGTTGCGAATGAAGATGATGCTAGGAACGAGGTCTCTGCTGAAGAAGCCGGTAGGTTCCTCGCGCGTTGGAGACGAAATACCAGGAGGGCGTGATTCTTCCTTTCACCGATTGGCAAAACGATTTACACCTAATTGTGAACATTGCCCACGCGATTTTTCTTTGCCCCCGCATTGATCTCGCTAGACTAATACTTGCTGCTACCAGGGCATTTTCTGGTGCACATTCTATTGGCTCCTTCGAAGATCGGAGCGGGTATGTTTGCTGCCGAGTCCCACGCCAGCCGTCATCACATTGCGATCGCTGCCATGGCCTGCCTATGCGTTTTGCTGGGCGGGCCCTCTTATGCCGCGGGCGCGGAGAGCCTGTTCATCGCGGGCGCGACGTACTGCGAGCCGGGCGTGTCTGGCCCCGGTTGGGCCTGGACCGATGCCGGCCATCTGGAGCTTGACGGCTACGCGGGCGACGCCATCGGCGCAGACGGCGACCTGGTCGTGACGCTTGTGGGGCGCAACTCGGTGACGGAGTCGCATGCGCCCGATGCGGACATTGCGCAGTGCGGCATGGAGGTGTGGGGCAACCTGACGCTCCGCGGCACCGGGTCCCTGGCGGCATCGGGCTCGCAGTGCGCGGTCCACGTCTCGCGGGCGCTCGCGGTGGACGGCTGCGCCGTCGATGCCCGGGCGGACGGGGCCGATATCACGGACGAGGCGGTCGCCGGCGTGATCGCAGGCGACATGGCCGTTCGCGGCGGCGGACGCGTCGTTGCCTCGGGCGCCGGGTCCGGGACGGGCGTGCGCGCTTACGGCGTGTATCTGCAGGACTTAAGCCTTGGTGATGGCTCGGCCGGCTGTCGGCTTTCCGTCGACGCCTCGTGGCTTGATGCGGCCGGTGCCGACGGCGGCGTTGCGCGCACGGGCGGGTCGCTTGTGTCCGCACGGTTTGTGACGCCTGCTGACGGAGTCTTTGGTGCTGGTGGCGTGGTGGATGCTGCAGGGGTCGTGGCAGCGCACGTGGTGATTGAGCCCGATGTGGCCACGCCGCCGGCGGAGGAGATCGATGGGGTCGTTGTGCCTGGCGATAGCGTGGATAAGTCTCCCATCGATGCTAACCCCGCTGCCTGAGAGCCCACCACGGGGTCCACGGAAAATCCCGCGCTGAAACCCGCGGCCACGACAACCAAGACCACGGTCGCCAAGACGGTCAAGCCCAAGCCTGCCACCGCAACAACTGTGGCACTCCCCAAGACCGGCGACAACAACTGGATAGCCGCTTCTTTGGCGCTTTCGCTGCTTGGGACAGTGCTCATGGCTACCGCATGTCGGTGCTGAAGCACCCATTTCGATAGACTATGTAGAAGGCCATATTCTTAACGACGCATTAGTAGATTAATATATTACGACAATTGCTCAGGATTTATCTAACATGTACCACGAATCGGATCATACAGTTGACGCTGCCAAGAAAGAATTAAACGCCGACCTTCTTGAGCTGTTCGAGCGTTGCAGCTATCTGTACAACGAGGCATTTTATGCCAACACGGAACTAGCAATCCTTCGCGAACTGTCTAAAGCATCTTCTGGCTATGAGAATGAAGTAATTTGCGCTGGCTGCTTCTTCAGCTTTACACAACTTGCATTAACCGAATCCTGTTTCATGAATTGCGCGCGGTTATTTGATGCCAAAAGCGACATCAGTATTGGGAACTTGATAGAAGAAGTCTCGTCTCATTCTGCTGAAATCGACGCACTTGCAATCTCCTTATTTAATGATCGACCAAACTTTGACAGGCTTAATCCAATCGTTCATCCATTGGCAAAGGACGAGGAGCGTTTCTACCCCAAAGAAGTTGAGTCACAACGCTCAGATGAAAAGCTGTTCGGAAATCATTACAGAATGGTTACTGCGTGTATAACCATTCATGACCTTTCCAATTTATGGAAAAAACGACTCAACAGTCTCCGTAAACTAACTGACATGCTTCGCGATCAGCGAAATAAGGTTTTCGCCCATAGCGACATGGAAGCACTGAAATATGATGAGCTTGTTAGGCGACTTCCTTTAACTTACGGCGAAATTCAAAAACTAATCGACTTCGCACTCGATCTGACAATCGAATTATTTGCAAAAATTACTGGCATTGAAAAAGATCGATTGCCCAAGAACTACAACGATATACAAGGCCTCCTAAAATATGCGGAGGTTGGCATGGAGGCTGTTGAACAGCATTTGGGCAATCTATAGGATTCAAGCGCCTGCAAGTAGTTAAGCATGCGAGCGCTTGAATCTGAAGACGATCCTTGACATAAAGTCCGACTTTCGCACAATGACGGTTTTCCATGCCAAAAAGACACTGAAGTGTGAGGTGGTTCAAATCTCAGTAATACAAATAATCAGCAGTTCAGGTCTTATGGGAATAATTCAATTCGCATCACGTTGCATCTAAGCGGCTGTTTATACTTGGATATAAACACTAAGGAGGCAGCAATGCTTTGGAGCTATGTTCAGCTAGATAACGGCACTCAGTTTGCCTACTCAGAAACACGAGACGACGGGACCGTTCGCGTAGCCGTCGAGCGCCCGGTTGATTTTGGTTTTGACCATGCAGAATGCTTTCTACCTGCGGTCAAATGGTTTAACGTCGAAGGATTTTCTACTGACGATCTGGATTTTTTGACCGAGTTCGTTAGATCAAACGCTCCGTTTATCTTCGAGCTTGCAGAACGGCAAAAAGCTGGACCGGCGGTGGCATAATGCCTCGAATTCTTGTTTTTGGACAGTATGTTCTGTTCTTTTGGATTGCGGAAAACGGAGAACCCGTTCACATCCATGTAGGGGTAAAGAGGGCGGCAGCTAATTCGACTAAGTTTTGGCTCACTAAAAATGGCGGATGCACAGTTGCGAACAACGAGAGCAAGATTCCGGCTAAGGATCTCAGGGATCTTTCAAAACTAATCACCATGAACCATCGATACATTTGTGACAAGTGGCGCGAAACCTTTGGTGATGATTCCCTGACATTCTATTGCTAAACCGCAATTGAACCATGATTACACTTGTCGACATATCCGCTATCGGCTCTCGCGTGTTACCTCGCCACGACGTCCGCGAGACGTATCTATTTAAAGGAGGCGGACATGCCTTGGAACTACGTTCAAGTTGATGACGGTGCTGATTATGCTGGCCAGGAAGATCCTTCAATTGCGCACGAGGCAGATTCCGCTTCGCCTATTTCACTTGACGGCATTATGTCAATTGACCATGCAGTTGAGTCAACCATAGCGTCCATGCCCAACGCGCTCAGGCTTTTGGAAAACTCATGATTGCCGATGTCGACGGGCGGGCGATTCCTGTTGCGCCGCTAGTGCTCGATGACGCTGGGTCGCTCGAGGCCATGGCCGGCGCCGTCATGCGCCTTCACAGTACGCTGCTAACAATCGGACGCTGCTATACGACCGATGCCGCGGGCGACAGGGCCATGCTCGAGCTCGGACGCATCGAGTCCGTGCTTGCGGGCGCGTTCTGCACGATATTCGGCCAATCGCCAGCCGATCGTTTCACGGACATCTTTGACCAGGTCGCCTACGTCGCCGAGCACATGGTCAAGGACCACATCTTCGAGGACGGCAACAAACGCACCAGCCTTGTCTTTGCGTTGTCCGTCCTTAGGTTCGCCAGCACTCCGGTCGTGCTGTCCGACAGCCCCGAACCCAAAGACAACCAGTACTACGCCTGGATCCAGGACCTCGTTGCTAGACGCCGCACGCTCGACGATCTAGCCAACGAGCTAAGGTGCCATTGCATCGTGATCTCCGACGACGCTTCGCACGTATAGAATCAAAGCATCCGCACGCCAGCTATGAGATGGATTGGACGCCACATGGAGATCCCCAACACCCTGTACAGCAATGTATACGACTTTGCGTTTTGCCCCGAGCCCTGCTACGAACGCTTGACCGACCTCGCCGATCCCGAGGACTGGGGCCCCGGCAACCACATCCTCAAAAACTATCTGTCGTTTTCGTTTAGCCGCGCGGTGTTCCTGACCGAGCGCGACGTGGACCAGACCGCCCCGTCCAACTTACCGCTGGTGTTCGACGACGACCGTTGCCTATTCAACACCGGCCTGTACACGCGTCGCTACGAGACCATCTACGGCCTGTTTGAGCCCAACACCAAGCCCGACGCGCGCCAGCGCTGGTTTTTGAAGGGCTTCTTTAAGGAGAGCGACCCCATGCTGGTCTCATTTGAGTACCTGCCGTGCCGCGTGCGCTTTGCCGAGGACCCCTCCGAGCTGGTCTTTGACTACCGCCTTCCCATCCGCTCCAACATCGACCACATTCTGGGCGACGAGGAAAACCTTACGCGCATTCCCGCCAGCCTGATGGGGGAGGGCAACTCGCTGCTGCTGCGCCGTGCCTTTGAGGGAGCCGTCGTCGAGGCCGCCCGCCGCGCCGCAGCCAACTATACGCTCGCGGTGCCGCAGTTCTACGGTGGCCGGATCCAGCTACTCCTACCGCTGTGCCTGACCGGCGACAAGCCCGAGCTGGCGCTGACCATCCAGCGCGAGGACGGCTTCTACGCTGCGCGCACCTGTCTCACGCTCGATATGGCCTACAACAACGCACGACTCATCTGCCGCCCCGAGACCTCGTGGATCAAGCGGTAAAGGCTCGTTGAGCTGCGGGTTTGCTGTTTATTTGGACTGCGCCAGAGCAGCCAAAGCCCACGAATTTAAAATCGAGGGCAAAAAGTTCTTGGTAAACCACGCGCGGCTATGATAGTATCTCTTTTGCCAAAAGGCGACGGGCGATTGGCTCAGGGGTAGAGCATATCCTTCACACGGATGGGGTCACAAGTTCGAATCTTGTATCGCCCACCATCTAAAGTAAAGGTCAGAGGTGTTAAGCCTCTGGCCTTTTTCTTGTTGACACCAAGGGTGATTCCAAAACGAATCGTAGTCGTATAAGGCGTCATTTTTTCCGCACCCTTTTTGCTGACGCCATTGCATGTTTTGTATAAAACGCATGCGTATTTTCATTGAATTCCCCATGTGATCCGCGCGCAAATGTGGAGACAGGGACCACATGCCCAAAGCTCCTTCCAGCGGTTTTCTATCACACGACGGTTTTTCGGCGGAACTCGGCATGCTTTTGTCAGCATTTGGTTTGCTTCCCGTACTTACCCGCATGATGCCCCGGTAGATAATCGGCCATGCCCGCAATCCGCACGGCCTACGGTCGAAACCAGGGGAGGCCACATGGACGAAATCGTCTGCGCAAACACCGCATTCCGCTACTGGCGCTGCCCACCGCAGGTGCATGACCTCTACCCGCGCCTACCCAGCTCCGATGACGGCTGGCGGGCCCTATCCCAAGCCCCTTTCGTAACCGATGTCCTCAAGACCCCGATTATCGCTGTTGCTTCGCCAGGTTGTTGTAATCACCACTCGGGATTGCGCTCCACTATTCGCTGGGAAGGGGCTTCGGATACCGGCACAACAACCGACACTCATTTAGGCTTTAGCGTCACCAATCCGCTTAACACGTTATTTACTATGACACGCTTTGTGTCCCAAATAGATCTCGTACTGGCTATGTACGAACTTTGCGGCTGGTTTTCTGTTTTCGAGCCGACCCCCGCTGTCGAAATGCAGTTAAAAATCGCGTTAAAGGAGAATCGCAATTCCAGCACGCAGGATCTGTTCGAACTTGGAGAAGGCGGAGACGAGATTCCTTGGAAACGAGTTTATGCCCGCACAACCGTAAAGGCCCCAGCAAATGAAGGCCAAACGAACAATCACGAGGATGGAAGAGAGGTTACGAAACTCAAAGGTACTTCGCTTTGGATGAGAAAGCCACTCATCGAACTGAGCGACTTGCATCGATTCGCCGAAAAGGTCAAAAGTCAAATGTGGGGAAAGCAGTTTTATGATGCCGCTCAGCAGGTTATCGGCATTGCTGCATCTCCACTCGAGGTCGCGGGGGTCCTGCTTCTAAGTCGTTCTCGACGTCTAGGTGGTTCAGGATTCAGATACGTATACCTCAACGATTTAACCCCTCTATCCGAGGAAGCCCAAAGCATCGCAGGTCAAAAGGTTTGCTACGGTGACATCGTGATTGTAAACCCAATCCTAATGAAGGCAGCAATTATCGAAATCCAAGGTGAGGTCATCCATGGGTCAGGCGCGGTACTTGACCAAGATGCGGAGCGCATGACTGCGCTCCAGAGCATGGGTTTCGATGTGTTCCTGGTAACCCACGATATGCTTAACGACAAAAAACAGCTAGACGCCATAGTCAAAAGCGTCTGCAGTCGTTTGGGGATTCGATATAAAGCCAAATCCGAGGCAATGAAGCGCGCCGAGACGCGACTGCGAGCAAATGTTCTGTGCAACTGGTTGGAACTCGGAAATTAGCCGGCGACAAGGCGCTAGAACGACCTAGTTTTCCTGCTAGTGAATTAGTATCATTTCAAAACTATGCCGGATTACGGGGCTGGACCCGGACCGGCCGTCCATACCCTGCATTTCGCTAAATGCGCAAGTCATCTACCTGCGGTTTTGATTTTACCGATTACGGCATGCTCGGGGGTTCCCGGCCTGGCCCCGTAAACCGGCATGGTTTTGAAATCGCCGGGTCGGCGGGAGCGCGATTGGCCCCGATAATGGGCCCGGCGCCGGCGGGATGGTCGTTGGGCGGATGGCGGCCCGTGGGGTGGAAGCGAAAACCGGCGAGCGGCGGAGCCCGAGATGCCCTGGGCGCGCCCCGCGGGCCGGATCCGGCATCGCGGGTCCCTTGCCCTCGAGTCCGTGCCGCGCTCTCGTCCCAGCGGCGCCCGCGCCCCCGGAAAGTTTTTCCAAAATTGCCCTTGCATCGGCGGGGGAGTTCCCGTATAGTACTTCTTCGCACGGGGGCGTAGCTCAGCTGGGAGAGCGCT
>ERZ827490.2702-NODE-2702-length-18190-cov-3.242680_pt1 | contig 18190 bp, 14 predicted proteins | sample MGYA00519770_ERZ827490 | MGnify/ENA primary metagenome ERZ827490 (study PRJEB31778, sample SAMEA3449324) | human gut metagenome | biome: human gut; feature: human-associated habitat; material: faeces | place: United Kingdom | collected 2010/2012 ...
CCGCGGCGTTGAGGTGATAGGAGAGGGCCGTCTCGCTGCCGTCCCCCCGGTGGAGCGCGATCTCCAGCTCATCACATACCTGACCGGAGTTCATATCATAGTTGGCGTAGACGTTCAGCCAGTCGCCGTTCTCCGCGGTGCAGACCTGGGTCCCGAACACCGCGTCCACGTCAAAGGACGTCTCCAGGTAAAAATTCAGGAGGCCGTCCACCTCGGAAATCTCCTCCGCCATCCGGACCTCCCGCGCGGAGAGATGACCCGCCGAGGTGATCTGCCTGCCGTCCAGCGCGTCCAGGAACCGTACCCATCGCTGGTCACTGTCGAGGTGCGCCTTGCGGTCCGCCTGATAGACCGCTTTAGAGACGTCCCCCATGGCAAAGGTCTGCCAGCCATCCATCACATTGACAGCGGAAAACTCCCGCTTATCAAAGTCCAGCTCAAAGGTGCCGGTGACCTTTCCTGTATTCTCCATGCGCACCAGCACCATGTCCTCAAACGCCTCGGGAGTGATCTCCTCCGCCTGATGCAGCATCTGCTGCAGGATGTGATGGGTGACGGCGGCCAGTGGACCATGGCCATGAACGTGTACAAGAAGTACGGCGCCGTGCCCAAGGATCTGTTCCCGGAAACCGAATCGTCCAAGAACACCGGCGAGATGAACACGCAGCTGCGCCACATGCTGCACACCGCAGTGGCCCGCATGTACGCCAAGGGCGCCGACATCGATCAGATCATCGCCGAGGCCACTGCGGCAGGTCACCGTATTCTCACCATTCATCTGGGCGAGCCGCCGGTTTCCTTCGATTGGGAGTGGACCGACAAGGACGGCGTGTTCCATCGCGATGGCGAGATCACACCGCAGGAGTTCTGGAAGAAGTATGTCGGTTCCGCCGATCTGGAAAGCTACGTGTGCCTGGTGGACGATCCGCGTGCCGAGCATCCGAAGGGCAGGAAGATCGCCATCGAGCATCTGGGCAATGTCGCCGGTGGCGACGCCACCGAATACCTGAATGTGCCGAACCAACTCATGAAGGACTGCGTGAAGAAGATCCTGGTCGAGGAAGGCATTCCGGTATGGTTCGGCGCCGATTGCCATCCGTTCATGGACCGTGAGAACGGCGCATGGGCCACGGATCTGTTCGAATACGGCAAACTGTACGACTTCGATTTCAGCTTGGATAAGGAGGAGCGTGTGCGCTTCGCCGATTCCGCTATGAACCATGCCATGGCGTTCGCCGGCGTGGATGTTGCCGAGGACGGTTCCACTCGTCGGTGGCGTGTGGAGAACTCCTGGGGCACGAAGATCGCGGACAAGGGCTATTTCACGATGAGCGATGACTGGTTCACCGAGTACGTGTACGAGGTGGCTGTACCGAAGGCTCTGCTGCCCGCCGAATACCAGGCCGCTCTTGAAGAGCCCGCCATTTCCCTGCCCGCATGGGATCCGATGGGCGCGCTTGCATAAGCGACGCCCCGGTGGGGCGTCGCGCGAGCGCGCCCGAGCCTGGCGGTAGCCGGGCGAGGGTGGGATATGCTGCAGGCCTGCGATGCCGTATTTCTATGGGAATGCCGGGCACGCGCTTGCATAAGCGACGCCCCGAAGGCTGTTTGCGACCCGTCTGCTGTGCAGGCGGGTCGTTTGTTTTTCGGTTCCGGTGTTTCGGCAGACGGTCGGATGCCGCATGTTGCATGGCCGATGAACTATTGTGGTGAATTCGGTGTGCAGGCACTGCCACCTATATTGTCAACATCGCAATCGCCGAAAGGTATGAGAGGAAGGAGAGTCGGCATGGCAGCGTTACGTGGTCCGGACAGTTCCGAAGATAAGCGTCGTTTGGGGGAGCAGGCCGTCTTTCCCGAGACGGTGGATGTCAATATTCGTCAGCTTGATCCGATTCCGGCTCCGCGCGCGTTTCTGCGCGAGTTGCCGCTCACCGAGGAGATGGGCGAGCTGGTGCGCACGTCGCGTCAGGAGATCCGTGATGTGTTGCGCGGGCGCGATGACCGTCTGCTGGTCATTGTGGGCCCGTGTTCCATTCATGATCCCAAGGCCGCGCATGAGTATGCCGAGAAGCTTGCCGCGGTGCAACGCGAGTTGAACGATCGCTTGCTGATTGTTATGCGCGTGTATTTCGAGAAGCCTCGTACCACTATCGGTTGGAAGGGTCTGATCAACGATCCGGATCTCGATGGCCAGTTCAATATTCGTAAGGGCATGTGGGAGGCACGCAAGGTGCTTACCGATGTGCTGTCGTTGGGTTTGCCGATCGCTACCGAATGGCTTGACCCGATCACCCCGCAGTATATCTGCGATGCGATCAGCTGGGGCGCCATTGGTGCGCGCAATACCGAAAGCCAGGTGCACCGCGAGCTGGCCAGTGGCCTGTCGATGCCGGTCGGGTTCAAGAATTCCACGGACGGTTCCATCAAGGCCGCGGCTGATTCCTGTTATGCTGCCGCGTTCGAGCATCATTTCCTGTCCATCAATTTGGATGGGCGTGTGATTTCCGCCGAGACCAAAGGCAATCCGGATTGTCACCTGGTGTTGCGTGGCTCGTCGACCGGTCCGAATTACGATGCCGAGTCGGTCAGGGCGGCATTGGATGCGTTGCATAATTCGAAGGCGACCGGTCCGAGCGAGCATGGTCTGGTGATCGATGCCGCGCATGGCAACTGTGGCAAGGATGAAGTGCGTGAGGCCGAAGTGGTCGAGGAGATCGCGGCTCGTTTGGCTCAGGGCGAACAGGGCATTCTCGGCGTGATGATGGAAAGCTTCCTGGTGGCAGGGCATCAGAAGCCGGCTCCGCTCGACCAGCTGGTGTACGGCCAGTCGGTCACCGATTCGTGTATTCCGTGGGAGCGTACGGAACAGCTGCTGCGCACGCTGGCCGATGCCGTTGCCGCGCGCCGCGCATAAGTCGGTGTATAAGGCCGTCGAAGGCGTTCAACGCGAACCATTCATATTGATAAGTTCGGGGCCGATGGAACTATGTCCATCGGCCCCGGCCCTATCATATTGGCATATCGGCACGACTACATGTCCTGCAGGTCGTCTTTCTCTTCAAGCTCGGACTGCATGTTGAACCACATGCGTTCGGCCGGATTGATATCGCGCACTTCCAGCAGCTTCTGGTACATGGGGTAAAGGACGTGCAGCCACGGGTACATGATGTACAGCGTGTGCTCCGACTTGTGGGTGCGCCAATGCTCCGGATGCGTTTCGAAGGTGTTGCGGAAGCGTCTCATGTAGGCATGGAACGAAGCCGGCGACGTGTACATGCGGCGTGCGGAGATGCCGCATACCATGCGTTTGGAATACACGGTTTTCAGTCCACGGCCCAGCAGATGCAGCGACACGTCCACGTCCTCATGCATCACGTCGGACTTGTCCCGGCACACCTCGCCCCTGATCTGCTTCCACGCGGTGGCACGTAGGGCCATATTCGAGCCGAACAGCAGCACCTGGCCGTTGTCGGCGCGGTAGGAGTGCCGGCGCACATGGTCGTCGCCGCGCAACGCGATTTTCCTTGCGGGCATGTCGTAATAGCTTACCGGGCCGGTGGCGCCCATCGCCTCGTCGTCCTCGGTGAAGATGCCCGATACGACCTCCACCCAATCGGGCTTGAGCATGCAATCCGCGTCGATACGCCCAAGTACGTCTCCGGTGGCGGCGTCGAGCCCATAGTTTCTGGTGGGGATCAGCCCTTGTTCCTCGTCTTGGTGCAGCAGTCGAATCGGCGCTTCGGGATGATGCGCCATGAACTCCTCAACAATTGTGCAGGTATTATCGGTACTGCGATTGTCAACCACCAGAATCTCATGTGGTGTAACGGTTTGGCGGATGGTGTTGGTCAGGCAATCCGCAATGCGCTCCTCTTCATTCCACGCTGGGATGATAATCGAAACATTCAGCATACTCCCCAGAATAAATAGTCGGGCGTACACTGTTCGTCGAACAAATGGCCGTACAGCCCTCATCGCTACAATGGGTTGCCATGGATGAACGCGCGCATACAAGCGATGAGAATACTGCAGGTGGCCGTGAAGGGCTGCGCTGGGATCTGGGAACGCTGTTCCCCGCAAAAGGCGACGAACGCAGGCCTCCGGAATGGTTCGGCAGGGCTTTGCTGTACATCGCCATGGCCATAGTGCTGTTTTCCTACTGCTGGCGATCCTGGGGGTCGGTCGCCTACCTGATCTACGACATCCTTATCGCGCTGTTCCTTGCGCTCGCCATCGAACCGATGGTGAAGGCCCTGGTGAGTCACGGCTGGAAGCGTGGCGTGGCGGCGCTTCTGTCGTTCACCGTGGAATTTAGAGGAGGCATGAAAAATGGGCGCGTTCACTCCGTTTATGTTCACCATGGCGATGGGAACCAGCGTGCTGCTGCTGCTGTTCGGCAACATGTTCATTCAGCAGGTGATCGCCTTGTTCTCCGGTCTGCCGGATATGTACGAGCAGACGAGGCAGTTCATCATGCAGCGGTTCTCGTTCGTGCTGCCGGAAATCGACAATCTTGGCCCCGAGATCCTGAAAAACATCCAGTCCTCGTGGGTTTCCGGCTTCGCCGGTCAGGCGCTGCACACCGTTTCCGGCGTATCCGCCGCGTTCATCGACGTTACTACGGTGATCATGGTCACCTTCTATATTTCCGCTGCCGGCCCGAAGCTGCGCCGTTCCGTATGCCAGTGGTTTGCCCCGTCCGCGCAGCGTCGCATCCTTACCGTCTGGACGGTAGCGCAGGATCAGATCTCGTCCTTCCTGTTCTCCCGCACGGTTCTCGCCGTGCTCAACGCCGCCTGTACCGGTGCGTTCCTGGTGATCATGAAGGTGCCGTACTGGCTGCCGTTGGCATTGTTCAGCGGCATCGTCTCGCAGTTCATTCCCATGATCGGTACGTTCGTGGGCGGCGCGGCTCCGGTGCTGTTCGCGTGTGCGAACAACGGTCTGGGCGTCGGCATTGCGGTCATCGTGTTCATCACCGTGTACCAGCAGATCGAGAACTTCATCTTCCTGCCGAAGATCTCGCAGCGCACCATGGATATCAACGAGGCGGTGGCGTTCATTTCGGTGTTGTTCTTCGGCTCGCTGTTCGGTGCGGTCGGCGCGTTCCTTGCATTGCCCATCGCCGCATCCATCCAGGTGATCGTGCACGCCGGAACACGTCGATACGATCTGGTCGATTCGCCGTTGATGAGCGACCCCGCGCCCAAGAAGAAGTCCAAGGTGGTCGAGGCCGGCGAAGCGTTCAACGAGCATGTGATCCAGCCCATCAACCATGCCATTCCTCGCGCCGTCTCCAGCACCGCGAACCGTGTGCATGTGGATGACGAGCTTCGCCAGATGCAGGAGATCTTCTACTCCATGTCCGATGAGGAATTGCGTGAGGGATTGGAGGACGATTCCGCCACGGTGGCGATTCCCAAGGGCGTGCTGAAGGATGCCGTCATGCACGATCATTCAGGCAGGCCGATGCTGAAGGGAACGGAGGAACACGGCGACGAAGACGGTAAGACGTCTGCTGGCGGCGAGGGTGCCGACGCCGCGCCGCATGATAGGCCGCAGGAGGATTCGCCTTCGACCGACGTATCGTCCAATCCGCGAAAGGGGTGGCGCTGATGGTTCTGCTCACCGTACTTGATGCGCTGCTGTTCATCGTGGGCGCGATCGGCATGGTCTACCAGGGCGTGTGCATTGTGGCGTCGTTGTTCGCCAAGCCCGTCACTTTTCCCGAAGCCGCGATGGACAAGCGGTATGCCGTGCTTATCTCGGCGCGTAACGAGGAGCATGTGATCGGCAACCTCATCACCTGCCTGCATGAGCAGACCTATCCATCGGGGCTCATCGACATCTGGGTGGTGGCGGACAACTGCACCGACGATACCGCCAGGGTCGTACGCGATATGGGCTGCCATGTGGTTGAACGGCATAATATGCAGCAGGTCGGCAAGGGGTATGCGTTGACCTATCTGCTTGACTATATGATCGATGCCGGCCTGTCCGACACCTATGACGCCTATTTCGTGTTCGACGCCGACAATAAGCTCGACCGCCATTACTTCGAGGAGATGAACAAGGCGTTCCAGTCGGGATTCAAGATTCTGACCAGCTACCGCAACTCGGTCAATCTGGTCGACAACTGGGTTTCGTCCGGTTCCGCGTTGTGGTTCATCCGCGAATCGAGATTCCTCAACAACTCCCGTATGCTGTTCGGCTCCAGCTGCCATGTGGGCGGCACCGGGTTCATGTTCTCCAAGGAGATCATGAAACGCAATAAGGGCTGGAAATTCCACCTACTTACCGAGGATCTCGAATTCACCATGGATTCGGTGCTGCATGGCGATCGCGTCGGGTATTGCGGCAGCGCCATCCTGTATGACGAGCAGCCCATTACCTTCGCGCAAAGCTGGCGTCAGCGTCTGCGCTGGAGCAGGGGATTCCTGCAGGTGTTCCGCTATTACGGGCCGCAGCTGATTCGGCGTGCCATCAAGGAGCGGGATTTTTCGGCGGTCGATTTCACGCTGCTGCTTTGCCCGTTCACGATGCTCGGCGTGATTCGTGCGGCGTTGGGTGTTATCTTCGCCGCCTGCGGATTCGTTACCTGGCAGAGCCAGCTGGGGGCCGTCACCGGGTGGAGCAGTGGCATTGTGCTGGCCGTGCTCGGTATGATGGCGCTCGCAGGTCTGACGATCATCGCGGAACGCGGGCAGATCGGCGCTACGAACAAGGAGCTGTTCGCCTATGTGCTTAGTTTCCCGATCTACATGCTCAGCTATGTGCCGATCTCCTTCCAGGCCATCTTCTCCAAGGTGCAGTGGAAGCCCATCGAGCATAAGGGCTGAACTGTGCTGCGCTTCGCCGCGCGTAGCATATGGGGCATATGTACCAGGGCTTCTACCAGGGCGACTGTGAGCGACACTTCTGCCATGGTTCGGAATGTGGTGGCATGGACGCCGTTTGCGGCATCGTTCCTGATTCCGTTTGACGTGATCGATGGCGCATGGCTTGCCGCTGCGGCAAGGGTGATCATATTGCTGGCGACATGGGTTGTCTGCTATCGGATCTGTACTTGGCATCTGCGCATGGCGCGGTCGTCTTCGGGCGGCGCATCGGCGAAGTCCGGTGCTAGGAAGAGGCATTCTGCGGCTTGTGTTCCCTCCTACCCAGGTCGTTGTCTCTTTGGTGACCGTGTTGCCGTCGGTGCTGATGCTGTTCTTCCTGTTGCGCATTATCACGCCGTTAACGATGGGAGCCGTGATAGCCGTCGCACTCGTCAACGGTCTGGTCGTGCTGCTGGATGGTTCTTGGCTAGGCGGTAAGCTATTGGATGCTCGGATGCCGAAGATTCTCGCAACGCTCGATGACTTCGCCTCCCTGCAGCAGTAATCGAGGTCTTTCAAGGAATCCAGAGGTGAAGCGCGGTGCGTAGAGCTGCAGTCCGACCGAATCATCGGATCGCCGTGGTCACGGTAAGCGTGGTGGTGACGCTTGCCGTTTGCGTGGGGTATACCATTGCGGACGTCTACGACGTGGCTCCCGGATTATTGACAGCGCAGTCGGCACCGACACGTACCTACAGCGCAATCCCCACGCCTCTTGCGGCCGGTGCCGTGGCGGGCAAGGCCGATCGCGATGTACCCATCGATGAGAAGAAGGCCGAGAAGCTTATCACCGCGTTGGGCGAGTCCGAAGGCACGGGGAATTTCTCTGTGGCCATTGCCGCGGCGGATGGCACCATAGCCGCCGAACGGAACCTCGATACCGAGCGCGAGCCGGCTTCCACCACCAAAACGCTGACCGCCTTCACAGCCGTCCATACGCTGGAAATGAGTGGCACGCTGGATACCGAGGTCTACCTGACCCATGCGGATACCTCGCCGACCATCGTGCTGCAAGGCCATGGCGACATGCTGCTGGGGGAGGGGCAGAACGATCCCTCCCATATCAACGGGCGTGCCGGCCTCGCCACGCTCGCGCAGAATACGGCCCAATCGCTTCGGCAGCGCGGCATCGACCAGGTGGCGCTTGCCGTGGACGATTCGCTGTTCGGCGATGACAACACTTCCACGGCGTTGGAACAGAACAATGACGGCAACGCGATGTATACGCCGCTGTCGAGTATGGCCGTCGACGGAGGTCGTATGCGCTACGGCCTGACCGCCGACCCCGACGCGTTCACCGACTACCCCACGCTGTCCCGCACCACGGCAAGCGATGCCGCGCAGACGTTCAGAAGCCTGCTGACCCAGCAGGGCATCACCGTTACCGATTCGTCGGACACCAGTGGCACCGAGGCCTCGGCACGTATCGCCAAGGTCAGTTCGGCACCGTTGAACGAGGTGATGGCGTTCATGCTGCGCCATTCCGATAACACACTCGCCGAGCTGTTCGCGCGGCTTACCGCGTTGAAGCTTGGCCTGGGCAATTCCATGGATGCCGATATCCAGGCGGTCGTGCAGGTGCTGCGCGCAAACGATATTCCTACGGATGGGCTCCACCTGACCAGCTGTTCGGGTCTTGCCGCGGGAACCCGGCTGCGCATACCCACCCTGCTGGCAGTGCAGCGCTCGCTGGTCGGGCTTGACGATGGCGGTGCCGCCGAGATCGAGGGGCTTTCCGTGCCCGGGCTGACCGGTACGGCGCGTAATAGGGCGGCCAACGACGACATCAAGGGACTGGCAAGGGTCAAGACGGGCAGTCTTGGTGGTGTTCGTGCCTTGGTCGGCAATGTCTCCCGTGAGCATGGCGGTGTGCTGCTATTCGCTGTAATCGTCAATGATTCGTCTGACGAACTGGCCGCCAACAATGCCATCGACGACTTCATGGCGGGGCTTGCCAAGCTCTGAACGCACCGGGAGCTTTCCCAGCGATCATTCAGGTAATGGCTAGGAACACGTCATTCGCCTGTGACAATATAGTGCCCATGCGAATCGCTGATGTACAAGAAGATATCGACTACGAGCTGATTAGCTCAGAGGAAATCCATACCATTATCGCCAAGGCCGCGGCGCAGGTGAGCAAGGATTACCAGGGCAAGAATCCGCTGCTTGTGGCAGTGCTGAAAGGCGCGATCAATACTCTGGCGGCCTTCTCCCAGGAATTGTCCATTCCATGCCAGCTCGACTTCATGAGTCTGTCGAGCTACGGTTCGGGAACAACTTCGACCGGCACCATCACCGTTCGTCAGGATCTGTCGACCGATGTTCGCGGTCGGCACATTCTCATTGTCGAGGATATTGTGGATTCGGGGCGCACCCTGGCATGGCTGGTCGAGGAGCTGAAGAGACGCGGCGCCGCGTCCGTCGAGATCTTTGCGCTGCTGGAAAAGCCGGCACGTCGCGAGGTCGACGTGGACATCAAGTACCCGGGTAAGGAGATCCCCGACGAGTTCGTCGTCGGATTCGGACTCGACTACGACGAGCGATACCGCAATCTCGACTCCATCGCGGTGCTGAAGCCCAAAGTGTATCAAGGAGAGCAAGCATGAGCGTTCCTCAGGGACCGGGGCAGCCGAACAACAACGGCAATCCCTTCAACAACCCGTTCCGCCAGAACGGGAACAAGGACGGCGGGAGCGGCAAGCCGAATCAGGCCAATGGCGGCAATAAGCCGTTCTGGCAGTCCCCGTGGCTGTGGGGCGCGGTAATCGTCATCCTCGTCATCACCATGTTCCAGATGTTCGCCGGCATGGGCACGCAGACCATCGACACCAAGGACGGTTTGGAACTGCTGGACGACGGTCAGGTGAACTACGCCAAGATCGTGGACAACAAGCAGAAGGTCACGCTGCAGCTGAAGAGCGACTTCACCAAGCGCGATGCGAACACCGGCAAGATGCACAACTACGGCAAGAGCGTGCAGTTCTACTACACGTTCGCGCAAGGTCAGGATATCGTCAAGGCCGTGGAGAAAGCGGATCCATCCAAGGGGTGGAGCGCCGACATCGAGTCCAGCAGCATGATGACCTACCTGATCCAGTCGATTCTGCCGTTCATCATCTTCTTCGCCTTCGCATGGTTCCTGATGAGCCGCATGGGCGCCGGCAACATGCTCGGCATGGGCGGCAAGAAGAACAACGGCAAGCTGCTGGAAGGTCAGACCCCGAGCACCAGGTTCTCCGACGTGGCCGGCGAGGACGAGGCTCTGGCCGAGGTCGAGGAGATTAAGGACTTTCTGAAGGATCCCTCCAAATACAAGGCGCTGGGTGCCCGTATTCCGCGAGGCGTGCTGCTGTATGGCCCTCCGGGAACCGGTAAGACGCTGCTGGCGCGAGCGATCGCCGGCGAGGCGGGTGTGCCGTTCTATTCGATGGCGGGCTCCGACTTCGTCGAGATGTTCGTCGGTCTTGGCGCATCCCGTGTGCGCGATCTGTTCGACGAGGCGAAGAAGAACGCCCCGGCCATCATCTTCATCGACGAGATCGATGCCGTTGGACGCAAGCGCGGTTCCGGTATGGGCGGCGGCCATGACGAGCGTGAACAGACGTTGAACCAGCTGCTGGTCGAAATGGACGGCTTCAATAACGACACCAACCTCATCATCATCGCCGCGACCAACCGCCCCGACGTGCTTGACCCGGCACTGCTGCGCCCCGGTCGATTCGACCGTCAGGTAGGCGTTGCCGCCCCCGACCTGGAAGGCCGTGAGGCGATTCTGAAGGTGCATGCCAAGGGCAAACCATTCGTACCGGACGTCGATCTGCACATGGTGGCCGTGCGTACTCCGGGATTCACCGGCGCCGACTTGGCCAATGTGCTTAACGAGGCCGCATTGCTGTGCGCCCGTGCAGGAGCCCAGCTGATCGACAACAGAGCCATCGACGAGGCCATCGACCGTGTGCAGGCCGGACCGAAGAAGCAGTCGAGGGGCATGGCGTTGGAGGAACTGCGCAACACCGCATACCATGAGGGCGGCCACGCCCTGGTCGCCGCGGCACTCAACGACACCGACCCTGTGACCAAGGTGACGATTCTGCCGCGAGGCCGCGCACTCGGCTACACCGCCGTCATGCCGACTTCCGACCGCTACTCCCAGTCGCGCAATCAGCTGCTCGACCAGATGGCCTACGCCATGGGCGGCCGTACCGCCGAAGAGATCGTGTTCCACGATCCGACCACCGGCGCCTCCAACGACATCGAAAAGGCCACGAACATCGCCCGCACCATGGTCGGCGAATACGGTTTCTCCGACCGTCTGGGCGCGATCAAATGGACCGAGGACGACGATCAGAGCGATATGGGCGGGCTTGCACCGCACAAGTACTCCGAGCGCACCGCCGAAACCATCGATGAGGAAGTGCACAAGCTCGTGGAGACCGCTCATACCGAGGCGTGGACGATCATCAACGAGAACCGCGACATCCTTGACGAACTGGTTCGTCAGCTGCTGGTCAAGGAGACCCTGAACGAGAAGGAGCTGGCCGAGATCTTCGCTCCGATCAAAAAGGCCCCGAAGCGTGAGGTGTGGCTGTCCAACGAGCATCGTCCCGATTCGGACAAGCCCCCGGTGGAGATCCCCGAATCGCTCAAGCGATCCGTCGGCATGAAGGCAGAGGAGCGGTAAACGCATGGCAGAACAGGTGCAGGGCATAAGTGCCGCCCGCAGACCATATGACGAGGAAGGCGTGCGTCAGGCCGTGCGCCTGTTCCTGCAATCCATAGGCGAAGACCCGGAACGTGAAGGGCTGGTGGAGACGCCGGATCGCATTGCGCGTGCATGCCGCGAGCTCTTCTCCGGTCTCGACGCCTCACCGGCCGACGTGCTGGAGAAGCATTTCGACGTGGACACCGATGAGCTGGTGCTCGTCAAAGACATCGAACTGTATTCGGTGTGCGAACACCATTTGCTGCCGTTCCATGGTGTGGCGCATGTGGGCTATATCCCCGCGAAGAACGGCGTAATGGGATTGAGCAAACTGGCGCGTCTGGTCGAGGTGTATGCCCGCCGACCGCAGGTGCAGGAACGTCTGACCCAACAGATCGCCGATGCTTTGGTGGATTATGCGGGAGCCCGCGGCGTGATCGTGGTCACCGAATGCGAACACCTGTGCATGTCGATGCGGGGCATCAAGAAATCCGAGGCGCGCACGGTGACCTCCGCGGTGAGGGGACTGCTACGCAATCCCGCCACCCGGGCCGAGGCGATGAGTCTCATTCTGAACCACTAGCACCACTTGGAGGCCCCGCCGCCGGCACACACAGACAATGCCGAGGCGGGGCCGACGTATTTGCAGCCGATAGGCGCTTTCTACATGCACTTCTAGCGACGGGAAGGATACGATGACCGATCTGGAAACGATCCGCAATGCCGGCCGCACACAGGTTATGGGCGTGCTGAACATCACCGAGGACTCGTTCTCGGACGGGGGCCTGTGGCTTCAGCCGGATAAGGCCGTGGAACATGGGCGTGCCATGATGGCCGCCGGCGCGGACATCATCGACATCGGTGCCGAATCGACCAGACCTGGCGCCAAACGCGTATCGACGGAAGATGAGCTGGCACGCGTCCAAGGGGCGGTCGCCGCGCTGATTCCGGCAGGGGCGGTGCTGTCCATCGACACCACGCGTGCAAGCGTGGCTGCCGGCGCGTTGGAACACGGCGCACAGATCATCAACGACGTATCCGGCGGAACGCTGGACAAGGATCTGCCGCGGGTCGTCGCCGACCATGGCTGCCTGTATATCGTGCAGCATTGGCGTGGATGGCTGGCCGGATCGAACGGGTCCACGCCGGACGCCGACACATCGTACTACGAGCATGGCGTACTCGTCGATGTGAAAGACGAGCTCATGCGGCAGGTGGACGCGGTGATCGCCGCCGGCGTCAGCCCGGAACGCATCATTATCGACCCCGGTCTGGGATTCTCCAAGCCGGGTGCGGAGCATAATCTTCCCCTGCTGGCAGGTCTTGAGTCCTTTGCCGAAACCGGCTACCCGGTGCTTATCGGGCAGTCGCGCAAACGTTTCATATCGGCGTTGCTTTCCGAAGCCGGCTTGCCTCAGGCGAGCATGGAGGATCGCGACAATGCCACGGCGGCGATCTCCGCCCTGTGTGCCGAGCACGGCGTATGGGCGGTGCGCGTGCATGACGTGGCGCGTTCCCGTGCCGCAGTCGCGGTGGGCGATGTCTGGCGCGCCTACGCGCAACGGTGAATCCTGCAGAAATAATGCACCGTGTCATCGCAGTGCCGGCCGCAGCACGCGCTGCGACGCAGAGAAAGGATCAGTATGGATCGAATCGTTCTTACCGGCGTACATGCCAACGGCACGCATGGCGTGCTGGAATTCGAACATGAACGCGCCCAGCCGTTTGTTGTGGACGCTACGTTGTACATGGATCTTACGGCGGCAGGGGCAAGCGACGATCTGAACGATACTGTCGATTACGGTCGCGCCGCGAAAGAGATTGTCGCCGTGATCGAAGGTGAGCATGCCGATCTTATCGAGCACCTTGCGCAACGCATCGCCGATCGGCTGCTGAACATGCCGCCGGTGTGCCAAGTGGACGTGACCGTGCATAAGCCGCATGCGCCCATCACCGTGCCGTTCGACGACGTAGCCGTCAGCATCACCCGTATGCGGCGGAATCCGGCAGGCGAGACGGAAACCGAATCGCATGCGCGGCAAAACGTCAGGCAGGAACGTCCCCATCATGCCGTTATCGCCATCGGCGGCAATCAGGGGGACACGGCTGGCATACTGCGTGATGCAGTGCGTCGCATCGATGCTTTGGACGGTACGCAAGTCACCGGTGTCTCGCCGCTGTACCGCACCGCCGCATGGGGTATGGCGGACGGCACTCCGGACTTTCTCAATGCCGTGGTGGAGATCACTACCACATTGACGGCGCATGAGCTACTGAACGGATTGCAGGGGATCGAACGTGACCATGGGCGCACCCGGGAAACGCATTGGTCCAGTCGTACGCTTGACCTTGACATCATCGACTACGACGGTATCGAATCGGAAGACAGCGAGCTCACCCTGCCCCACCCACGTGCCTGGCAACGGGCCTTCGTACTGGTGCCATGGGCCGCGCTCAACCCGAATGCCGATCTGCCTGGCATGCATGGTGGGCCGGTAGGCGAACTCGCGGACGGACTGCTCGGCGAAGCGGATGAACCACCAGTCGAGCGCATAGCCTCCGATTGGCTCAGCGGCGAGCTGCAAGCGCAGCATAGGCAGTCTGCACAACCGGTGACCGCCCCGACATCGGCTGGTGAAGCCGCGGTATCTCATGAAGCCGCAGGTTCACAACGTGCCGCGGAAACGCAAACCGGCACCGCAAACGCATCGGACGCGGCAGACGATCTGCAGACCAGACCGGCGGTCATTTCGATGGAATCCACCGACACCGATGCGGAGAATCTGTTCCGCGAGGCCATTGTCGCCATAGACGGCATTCCCGGTAACCAGGTCGAAGGTATTTCGCCGCTCTACCATGTCGGCAACTTCGACGGGCCGGACTCCATGAGCGCCGTCATACAGATTCGTACCAAACTCGGTCCTCGTGAGCTGATCAAGGCGCTGGGCGTCATCGAATCCATGCATGGCAAGGCCGTCGATCTCGATCTGGTCGACATGCGAGGCGTTGCCATCAATGAACCGGATTGCCGTGTGCCCTGGCCTTCGGCCGGAAAACGTGCTGTGGTACTTGCCCCCTGGATGGATATGGACCCCAACGCCACATTGGGTGGCGAGCCGGTGCCGTTCCTGCTGGCCATGGCGCAGGACGCCGGGCGGGTGGGCATGCTCACCGACGCATGGATTCTCGGTACAGGCGCGAATCAATGAGCGATGGCAGGAAATACAGGAAGGAGCACGGTAATGAATGCGCGTAGGACACCGTGGTGGCATGCCGCGATCGCGCTGGTGCTTGGTTTGGGTGTCGGCGCAGGTGCGGCGGTACTCGGCGAGAGTTCCGGTACAACGCTGATCGGCACTCCTTGGTTCGTGCCCGTAGTGCTGGGCGCGATTGGCGTGGTGGCGCTGGTACTGGCGCTCAACGTGCACAAATACGCCGCCACAGACCCAAAGAAGCGTCCGAAAACCTTTGTAAACCCAGCGGTGGCGTTCAATACGCTGGTGCTCTGCAAGTCGATGGTCCTGGCCGGTGCGGCGCTCGCCGGGTGGTATGGCGGGCAGATCATCCCCACGCTCGCCCATATCGAAGGCTCGTTCTATGAGCAAGCCGTGCTGGAATGTGCGGTGAGCGCGGCGGTATGCCTGGCGGATATGGTGATCGGGTTCGTGGGGGAGTGGCTGTGCCAGCTGCCTCCCACCGAAGGGCCGGAGAATCCCAAGGTGAAAGGCCAGCAGCGGCAAGGCACTCTGGCCGGTGCCACCGCCAAAACCGTGCGCTGACTCGCTTCGCTCAAGCCGTTCACGCCATGTTCCGCGTTCTGTGATGCGCAGACCCATATGACAATGTTGGGGGTATCCGCCGTAATCGACGGATACCCCCAACATTGATATAGGGCCAGGTGTATCAGAACCCGGCAATCGGCCGGTCAGCGCTGCGGCACGCGCAGCATGGCCTCCTGGGTGATCACCGCAACCAGCTCGCCATCCTGCGAATAGACCTTCGCCTCGCATAGGCCACGGCCATGCGCCGCCGTCGGCGTATCCTGCACATACAAGTGCCACTGGTTGATGTCCACGTCGCGATACCACCACATCGAATGGTCGATCGACGCATACGAGATGCCCGGCGTAGCAATGCTCAACCCCGCGCGGCGCAACACCGGCTCCATCATCACCTGATCGCACCCCAAGGCGAGCAGCGCACGATGCATGGCCTGCGGCACGTCCACTTCGCCATCGCCGCGCATCCAGACCATCTGCTTACCGCAATCGGCTTCGGCGGAGGCCTTATCGGGCTTAAGCATCACGGTCGGCGTAACGTGACGGATATCGAACGGCGACTGCTGAGCATAGAATTTGGCGAACGGCGACTTGTCCGAATACGGCTCCATCAACTGCTTGGCGCTCCTCAGGCTTTCCGGATCCGGCACGTCCTGCGGCATGGGATCGGCGAATTCGACACCGGACTGGCCCTCCTCCTGAAAACTCGCGATTGCGGTCAGAATGGAACCATCGGCCTGCGTGACATTCACTCTGCGCGCGGAGAACGAGCGGCCGTCGCGCAGCTTCTCCACGTCGAACAGCAGATCCTGGCGGATATCGCCGGGAGCGACGAAATAGCCGTGGGTGGAATGCGGCAGACGTGAAGGCGATACGGTTTTGGCGGCGGCCATCAGTGACTGCGCGATAACCTGCCCGCCGTATACGCGGCCTGTGGGGAAGTAGAGGCTTTCGCCGTTGATATAGGTGTGATCGCGGTATTCGGACGGGGTGCCGAGAGTCAGAACCTTCACGATATGTTCCAAAGGGGTGAGGGTTTCTTGGGGCATGGTTCACTCGATTCGACGTTGGTTCGATTGTGTTTCGATGGTGTCACTCTATACCGCATGTGTTACACGGTCCCGGCACGCTATGTTGTGACGGTGTTACGGTGTGGGGCGCCCAAGCCCGTGGACGCAAGGCTCCTACATAGGCTGGGCAAACGGTGTGGAACGCTTGATGTGCAGGGGAGTGCGGCTGTGCCCGGCGAGTCGATGGCGGCATGGTCCATATAAGCCGTTTGGCGGCTCCTCCGCTGGGGAAGAGCCGCCAAACGATTTCGCTAACAGCCGAGTATGGTCGATGGCATCGCCGACCATCGCATGCGCCGAATCCGGTGATCAGCCGCGCACAAGCTTCTTGTGCAAGCGGTGCGGGCGTGCCGCATCCTCGCCCAGACGTGCGACCTTGTTCTCCTGGTAAGCCTGGAAATTGCCCTCGAACCAGTACCACTTGGCCGGGTTCTCATCATCGCCCTCCCACGCGAGGATATGCGTGGCGACGCGGTCGAGGAACCAACGGTCGTGGGAGATGACCACGGCGCAGCCGGGGAACTGCAGCAGCGCGTTCTCCAACGATTCCAAGGTCTCCACATCAAGATCGTTCGTAGGCTCATCGAGCAGCAGCAGGTTGCCGCCCTGCTTCAGGGTCAGGGCAAGGTTCAGTCGGTTGCGCTCGCCGCCGGAGAGCACGCCCACAAGCTTCTGCTGGTCGGAGCCCTTGAAGCCGAAGCTGGCCACATAGGCGCGGGTCGGCACCTCCACACCGGCCACCTCGATGAAGTCGAGGCCGCCGGACACGGCTTCCCACAGGTTCTTGTTCGGATCCAGGCCCTCACGGTTCTGGTCCACGTAGCTGATTTTGACGGTGTCGCCGATCTTCAGCTCGCCGCTGGTCAGCGGCTCCAGGCCCACGATGGTCTTGAACAGCGTGGACTTACCCACGCCGTTCGGGCCGATCACGCCGACGATGCCGTTACGCGGCAGGGTGAAGCTCAGGTCGTCGATGAGCACGCGGTCGCCAAACGCCTTGTGAATGTGCTCGGCCTCCAGAACGGTGGAGCCCAGGCGCGGGCCGGCAGGAATCTGAATCTCGGAGAAGTCGAGCTTCTTGTTGTTGCGTGCCTCCTGCTCCATCTGGTCGTAGCGCTCCAGGCGGGCCTTGTTCTTGGCCTGACGGGCCTTCGGCGAGGAACGCACCCAGTCGAGCTCGTTCTTGAGCCTCTTGGCGAGCTTGGCGTCCTTGGCGCCCTGAATCTCCATACGCTTGGCCTTGGTCTCCAAGTAGGTGGAGTAGTTGCCCTTGTACGGGTACAGATGCCCGCGGTCCACCTCGCAGATCCATTCGGCCACATTGTCCATGAAGTAACGGTCGTGGGTGACGGCGATGACGGCGCCCTTGTACTGGTGCAGGAACTGCTCCAGCCACAGAATCGATTCGGCGTCCAAATGGTTGGTGGGCTCGTCGAGCAGCAGCAGATCCGGAGCCTCAAGCAGCAGCTTGCACAGTGCCACACGACGGCGCTCGCCACCGGAGCACACGCTCACCGGCGTATCCGGATCCGGGCACTGCAGAGCGTCCATGGCCTGCTCAAGCTGGGAGTCGAGATCCCAACCGTTGGCCGCGTCGATATCGTTCTGCAGTTTGCCCATTTCTTCCATCAGCGCGTCGAAATCGGCGTCCGGATTGGCCATCTCCTCGCCAATCTGGTTGAATCGCGCCACCTTTTCGGCGATCGGGCCGAATGCCATCTTGATGTTCTCGCCGACGGTCTTGGTGTCGTCCAGCGG
>ERZ827490.2704-NODE-2704-length-18183-cov-8.043358_pt1 | contig 18183 bp, 16 predicted proteins | sample MGYA00519770_ERZ827490 | MGnify/ENA primary metagenome ERZ827490 (study PRJEB31778, sample SAMEA3449324) | human gut metagenome | biome: human gut; feature: human-associated habitat; material: faeces | place: United Kingdom | collected 2010/2012 ...
CCAGAAGTGCCTCCGGCGTTGCGATCTTTTGAAGCTGCTTGAGAAGGTATTCCTTTCCGCGTTTTTCTTCCAGCCCGTCCACGGATTTCAGAACACGCTTGTCCTCCAAGAGTCTCAGAAAAATCTCGTAGAGGTCACATTCTTTAATGTGGGACGGCGTTCCGCTCTCCGCTTTCAGCCGGGAAACGAAGTCTCTGGTGATCAATTCGTCTGCCGGATCATAGCAGAACACATGAATGCCGACTTCGTTGCTCAAGCCTTCGTTTTTCAGAAAACTTGGTTCGGAAATACGTCCTCTGATTTTATCTAACTCTTGCTTGATGTCACTCATGCCAGAGCCTCCTATCAAGGCTTCTGATTGTAGCTTGTTTCAAGCATCAAGTGAAGTGAGCCGCAAACGGAGATTATGATTTTTATAAAGCAAAGTCTGCTGTATTGTGGAAAAAACTGCCTGTGCATAGAACGCCCGCTGCAGCAGATACTACCAATGAAAAATCTGCTTTGACTGGAGGAAATTTATATATGAAAGCAACCGGTATCGTCCGGCGCATCGACGATCTGGGTCGCGTGGTGATCCCCAAGGAGATCCGCCGCACCATGCGTATCCGGGAAGGCGACCCGTTGGAGATCTACACCACCAAGGATGGCGAGGTCATTTTCAAGAAGTATTCCCTGCTGGGCGGGCTGGAGGATTTTGCCGCCCAGTTCTGCGATACCCTCAGCCACAGCACCGAGTTCACCGCCGCCGTCACGGATCGTGACGCCATCATCGCCGGCGTAGGCAAGCGGGAGCTGCTGGGCAAGACCATCTCTGAGCCGCTGGAGCGGATCATGGAGGATCGGCAGGTGTGGCTGTGGGACAGCAGCGAGGAGCAGGTGGCTGCCTGCGAGGGCCTGGCGGGCTTTACGGCGGCGGTAGCCGCGCCCATCCTGTGCGAGGGCGACGTGCTGGGTCTGGTGCTGTTCCTCACCAGCGACGACCGCGCTGCCGGAGAGACGGAGTACAAGCTGGCCCAGACGGTAGCGGCATTTTTGGGAAAGAACATGGAAAGCTGAAAAGAGAACCGTATCGCATGGCGATACGGTTCTCTTTTGATGAAAAATAGTTTCTTACCGGATACCGGCGATGAAGCAGGCGGGATCGGCTGCCAGCTGCTTTTTGGCCCAGGAGAGCATCTCGTAGGCATTTACCGCGCCGGTGACGACGCCGCCGTCCCACACGTCGGCGGTGTGCTCCTTCAGCCATGCGTCGGGTGCGCTGGTGCGGACGTAGTAGGGGTGCGCCTCGCCGCTGCCGTCCAGCGCCGTGGGTACGGCCTGCTGGGCGTAGAATCCCAGACGTCCCTCCAGAATGGACAGACAGTCCTGCATTACGTTGGCAGCAGTGGGCATCTGGCCTGCGCCCTGACCGTAGAAGCTCTGGCGGCCGATGTTCTCGCCCTCGTAGGTGATGAGGTTAAAGTTGGCGGGCACGGCGGCCTCCAGCGCCTTGGCGTCCACCAGCGTAGGCTCGATGTAGGCGCACACGCCGTTTTCCGCCTGCGCGGCTTCCGCCAGCAGCTTGCAGGCGAAGCCCCGGCTCTGGAAGGTCTTGATATCGCCGTCGGTGACGGTGCGGATGCCGAACATGGGAATGTCCTCCTCCCGCAGCAGCGCGTCGAAGGCGATGTTGGCAGAGATCACCAGCTTGCGGCGGATATCGTCGCCGTCAATGTCGGCGCTGGGATCGGCCTCGGCATAGCCCAGCTCCTGCGCCTGCTTGAGAATGGCGGGGAAGGAAACAGGGGACTTGTGCATGGCGTCCATGATGAAATTGCTGGTGCCGTTCATGATGCCGCCCACCCGGCAGATGGTGTCCAGCTTTTTGCACCGGGCCAGATTCACCAGCCACGGAATGCCGCCGCCTACCGCCGCCGTGCACAGCAGCGCTTTGCCCTGTGCCTTTGCCAGCTCCGTCAGCTCCTGATAGTAGGCGGCGATCAGCGCTTTGTTGGCGGTGACCACGTGCTTGCCCGCCTTCAATGCGGCGGTGACGTACTCGTAGGCGGGGTGCAGACCGCCCATCACCTCCACCACAATGTCGATGCTGTCGTCGTGGAGAATATCCTCGAAATCATGGGTGGCGATATCCGCGATCTGGGGCTTTTCCGAGCGGACGAGAACGCGGCGGACGTGGAGATCCTCACGGTCGCGGCACCACTCGTATACGCCGCTGCCCACCACGCCGAAGCCCAGCAATGCAATGTTCATAATGACCCTCCTTCGTCGGTCGATTTTTGCTTATTGTACACGATGGGAAAGCATCTGTCAACGATAAAAGCACGCGATACACTCGTATCGCGTGCTTTTATCACGTTTATTTCAGCAATTCCAGCAGCTTTTCTCCGGGGACGACGCCCACGGATTTTTTCAGCGCCTTGCCGTCCCGGAAGGAGACGACGGTGGGGATGCTGGAAACCTGAAAGGCCATGGCCAGCTGGGGATTTTCATCCACGTCCACCTTGACCACCTTCACCTGCTGGGAAAGCTCCTCCAGCGCCGGGGCCAGCATCTGGCAGGGGCCGCACCAGGTGGCCCAGAAGTCCACCAGTACCGGCTCCGTGCTGTCCAGCACCAGCTCCTTGAAATTGTCCTCATTTGCATGAAACAGAGCCATAACGATGCTCCTTTCTTTTGTAAAGATGGGGTTAGTATACCCCGAAAAGCAGCAAGTATATTGCGGACAATGGCCCCCTTGTGTAAAGGGGGCTGTCAGCCGTAAGGCTAACTGGGGGATTGTCCATTATCTGACAACCCCTCCGTCACGGCTAACGCCGCGACACCTCCCCTTATACAGGGGAGGCTTTGGGCTTGCGCTTAACGAAAATCGAAGATTTTGCGCCAGTTACATTAAAACTCCGCGTTGCCCACCGTGCGGGGATGCAGCTCCACGTCGCGGATGTTGCTGACACCCGTCAGGTACATCACCATGCGCTCGAAGCCCAGACCGAAGCCGGCGTGACGGCAGGAGCCGTAGCGGCGCAGGTCGCAGTACCACCAGTAATCCTCCGGGTTCATGCCCAACTCCTTGATGCGGCTCTCCAGAATGTCCAACCGCTCCTCGCGCTGGCTGCCGCCGATGATCTCGCCGATGCCGGGCACCAGGCAGTCTGCCGCGGCCACGGTCTTTCCGTCATCGTTCAACCGCATATAGAACGCCTTGATCTCCTTGGGATAGTCGGTGACGAACACCGGCTTCTTGTAGACCTGCTCGGTGAGATACCGCTCGTGCTCGGTCTGCAGGTCGGTGCCCCACTCCACCTTGTAGTCGAACTTGTCATTATTCTTCTTCAGGATCTCCACCGCGTCGGTGTAGCTGACCCGGCCAAAGTCGCTGGACGCCACGTGCTCCAAACGCTCCTTCAGCCCCTTGTCCACGAAGCTGTTGAAGAAGTCGATCTCCTGGGGGCAACGCTCCAGCACCCGGCGGATGATGTGCTTGATCATGGCCTCGGCCACATCCATGTCACCGGCCAGGTCGCAGAAGGCCATCTCCGGCTCGATCATCCAGAACTCGGCGGCATGGCGCTGGGTGTTGGAGTTCTCCGCACGGAAGGTGGGGCCGAAGGTATACACATCGCCGAAGGCCATGGCGAAGTTCTCGGCGTTCAGCTGGCCGGACACCGTCAGGCTGGTTTTCTTACCGAAGAAGTCCTGCGTGTAATCCACCTGCCCGTCCTCGGTCTTGGGGACATTGTTCAGGTCGAGGGTGGTCACCTGGAACATCTCGCCGGCGCCCTCGCAGTCGCTGCCGGTAATGATGGGGGTCTGCACATAGACGAAGCCCCGGCTCTGGAAGAACTCATGCACCGCGTAGGCCGCCACGGAGCGTACCCGGAACGTGGCGGAGAACAGGTTGGTGCGGGGCCGCAGGTGCTGGATGGTCCGCAGGAATTCCACGCTGTGGCGCTTCTTCTGCAGGGGGTAATCCGGCGTGGACTTTCCCTCTACCTCGATGCTGTGGGCTTTCACCTCCAGGGGCTGCTTGGCATCCGGCGTCAGCACCACGGTGCCCTTGACGATCAGCGCCGCGCCCACGTTCTGTGCGGCGATGTCCTTATAGTTGGCCAGCTCCTCGGCGGACATGACCACCTGCAGATTTTTGAAGCAGGAGCCGTCGTTCAGCTCGATGAAGCCAAAGGTCTTCATGTCGCGGATGGTGCGTGCCCAGCCGCACACGGTCACGTCCTTGCCGCCCAGGGACTCCTGATCGGCGAAGATCGCGGCAATTCTCATTCGTTCCATATCATTCTCACCTTTTCTATGTTCTTCTGCGTTGCATTCCGCAGCCGTTTTGACAGTACACTATATTATAAACCAACGCGCCGGGATTTACAAGGCCGACTTTTGACCTGCAGACACCGTTCATAAAAAGAAAAGGCCCCGTAGCTTTCGCCGCGGGGCCTTTTGTCATGCCTGCCAATCCTTCACCTGCTTGCGCAGCCAGTCGCACCAGGCGTCCATGCCCTCGCCGGTCTTGGCGGAGACAGGGAAAATCTCCAGTTTCGGATTGCGCCGGTGGGCGTATTCGATCACCTTCTCCATGTCGAAGTCGAAATAGGGCAGCACGTCGGTCTTGTTGATGAGCAGCACATCGCACACGGTGAAGATCAGGGGGTACTTCAGGGGCTTGTCGTGGCCCTCCGGTACGGAGAGGATCATGGCGTTCTTCACCGCGCCGGTGTCAAACTCCGCCGGACACACCAGGTTCCCCACATTTTCCAGCACCACCAGGTCCAGATCGTCCGTGCCGATTTCCCGCAGGCCCTGTTCCGTCATACCCGCGTCCAGGTGGCACATCCCGCCGGTGTGCAGCTGGATGGACCGCACCCCAGCGCCGGCGATGGCGGCGGCATCCACATCCGAGTCGATGTCCGCCTCCATCACGCCCATCCGAAGCTCGTCCTTCAGCGCCTCGATGGTCCGCAGCAGCGTTGTGGTCTTGCCGCTGCCGGGGGAGGACATCAGGTTCAGCAGGAACGTTCCCTTTTGCTTCAGCGCCTGCCGTACCCGTACCGCCTCCCGGTCGTTGTCGGCAAACACGCTCTCCTTCACTTCGATGATCTTATAGGTATCCATACTACGCACCCTCTATCTCTTTAATGCTGATCTCGCTGCCCCGCAGCAGCCAGGTATCCCCGCTGCCGCAGTGGGGGCAGACCCGCCCGTGGGCCACAGTGGGGTAGTCCGCACCGCAGCCGCCGCAGTGTGTCACGGCGGGCAGCGTGTCGATGTGCAGCTGCGCGCCCCGCAGCAGGTCGGACTTCTGCACGGCCCAGTCCCAGCAGCTGACAAGCTCCCTTGGGATGGCGCCGCACACCTCGCCCAGCTCCAGCGTTACGCCCGCCACGCGGGTCAGGTCATTCTCCGCGCCCACGCGCTCCACTGTCTTGATCACGTGGAAAACAATGCCCAGCTCGTGCATATCACTTGGCCGCTTTCTTGGCCCTGCGCTCCGCCTTCTTGATCTTGATGTTCCGCTTGATCATGTAGGGCAGGATGGCCTTCATCTTGTCCTCGCAGGCGTACATGGTGCTGCACTCCGGGCGCTCCCGGTGCAGGTGGATGGCGTCAAAGGCGCACTTGGTGGTGCACACGCCGCAGCCGATGCACTTATTGGGGTCCACGATGCTGGCGCCGCAACCCAGGCATCGGGCTGTCTCCGCCTTCACCTGCTCGGCGGTGAAGGCCACGCGCTCGTCCCGGAAGGTCTTACGCAGGGCGTCGTTGTAGCCGATGCGCTGGCGCGGCGTGTTGTCGTAGCTGTCCACGGCGATCAGCGCGTTTTTCTTGTCCAGCTCGATGAACTGCCGGCGGTCGCGGCCGATGGTCAGCGTGGCGCCCTGCACATAGCGGTGCAGGCTGATCGCGCCCTGCTTGCCGGCGGCAATGGCATCGATGGCGAACTTCTGGCCGGTATAGGCGTCGCCGCCCACGAAGATGTCCGGTTCAGCCGTCTGATAGGTGACGGGATCGGCCTTGGCGGTGCCGTTGGGGTTGAATTCCACCTGGGTGCCCGCGAGAAGCGTCTTCCATTCCGCCTTCTGGCCGATGCAGTACAGCACCGTGCCGCAGGGGGCCATCTGCACGGTGTTCTCATCGTACACCGGCGCGAAGCGCCCGCTTTCGTCCTTGACGCTCAGGCACTTGACAAAGGCGATGTTGGCGGCCTTGCCGTTCTCGGTCTGGACCTCCTTGGGACCCCATCCGGCGTAAATGGCGATACCCTCGCGCTCACACTCGCTTCGATCCTCCTCGCCCATGGGCATCTCCTCATAGCCCTCCAGACAGTACAGGCTCACGCTCTCCGCGCCGCAGCGCACGGCGGTGCGGGCCACGTCGGCCGCGATGTTGCCGCCGCCGACGACCACCACCCGGCCCTTCAGCGTCTTTTCGTCCCGCAGATGCACGCCGCGGATGAAGTCGATACCGGAGATCACGTTCTCCGCGTCGCCGCCGGGCACGGCCAGGGTGCCGCCGTGCTGCAATCCGACGGCCACATAGAAGCCCTTGTAGCCCTCCTCACGGAGCTGGGCAATGGTGATGTCCTTACCCACCTCCACGCCGCAGCGGAACTCCACGCCCAGCGCGCGCAGCACGTCGATCTCCGCCTCCACCACGTCCTTTTCCAACCGGAAAGAGGGGATGGCGTTCATCAGCATACCGCCGGGGCGGCTCTCCTTTTCAAACACAGTGGGGCGATAGCCCTTTTCCGCCAGATAGTAGGCGCAGCTCATGCCGGCGGGGCCTCCACCGATGATGGCGATCTTTTCACTGAATTCGCCGTCCACCTTGGGAATGACCTTCTCCGGGATGAAGCGCGTCTCCGCGTCCAGATCCTGCTGGGCGATAAAGCGCTTTACCTCGTCGATGGCCACGGCCTCGTCCACGGTGCCGCGGGTGCAGGCATCCTCGCACCGGCGGTTGCAGATGCGGCCGCACACGGCAGGAAATGGGTTCTCCCGCTTGATGAGCTGCAAAGCCTCCCGGTACTTGCCCTGTGCCGCCAGCTTCAGATAGCCCTGCACGGCGATGTGGGCGGGGCAGGCGGTCTTGCAGGGTGCGGTGCCGGTGTCGTAGCAGTTGATGCGGTTGCGGTCCCGATAGTCGATGCTCCACTTCTCCGGGCCCCACTTCACCTCGTCGGGCAGCTCGGCCCGGGGATACTCGATATAGCCGTCCTTGGTGCACAGCTTCTGGCCCAGCTTCACCGCGCCGGCGGGACAGTTCTCCACGCAGCGCCCGCAGGCCACGCACTTCTCCGTCTCCACCGCGGCCACATAGGCGCTGCGGGACATATTGGGCGTGTTGAACAGCTGGCTGGTCCGCAGGGCGTTGCACACGTTGACGTTGCAGTTGCAGATACCAAAGATCTTCTGCTCGCCGTCGATGTTGGTGATCTGGTGGACGAAGCCGTTGTCCTCCGCCTGCTTGAATATGGCCATCGCCTCGTCATAGGTGATGTACTCGCCCCGCTGGGTCTGCACCACATAGTCGGCCATGTCGCCCACGGCGATGCACCAGTTCTCCACATCGTCGCCGCAGCCCTCGCCCAGCTTGTCGCGGCTGGCGCGGCAGGAGCACATACTCTTGGCGTACTTGCCTTCATACTTGTGCAGCCAGTAGGAGATCTTCTCCAGCCCGATGGCCTCCTGTTCCGTCTCGATGGCCTTCTCCACCGGGATCACGTGCATACCGATGCCCGCGCCTCCGGGAGGCACCATGGGGGTGATCCTCTCCAGCGGCAGCATGGTCATGCGCTCAAAGAACGCCGCCACCTCCAGGTGCGCGTCGATCTGGCTCCGCCGCATATTCAAAAACTCGGCGCTGCCGGGCACGAACAGGGGCAGGATATACCGCTTCTCGTGGTTCGGGTTTTTGCCGTCCAGGTTCTCCCAGTTGTACTCAATGAGACCCAGCCAGGCCATTTCGTCCAGCAGCTTCTGTAGGGGCGCCTGCTCCATCTTCGTCAGCTTCATCAGCTGCTCGATGGTCTTGGGCTTGCGGACGCCCATTTTCAGTGCTACGTCCGCCATCTCATCGGTCACCAGCGCATCCAGCCCCCAGTATTCGGGATCGTCAGCGGTGGCCTTCAGGCCAATGCGGTTGGTGATCATGCTGCCCAGTTTCAGGATCTTCTCCCGGGGCGGCCGGTCGGGACAGGGGATCTTGAACGAGAGCTTTTCCTCGTCCAGGGGGAAGCTGGTAGGCTTGCTGCCGTTGATGTCGCGCATCGTCTCTCTCCTCCGTTATCTGCTGCTCTGACCAGAGGCGTTTTGCCCTTATAGGGGAGCAGCGTTGTGATTTTAAGCTCTATTGTACTTATAATACCAACTTTTTTGCCGATATCCTATTGACTTTTCCGCCAAAGGTGTGATAACTTTTTATATGGTCCTGGTCGGACCAGAAAAGAAAGCAAAGGAGCATGAGCTATGGCCTTTCGTGAGATCGTCGCCCCCACCGTCAAGGAGCTATTCATCCAGCAGCTGGAGGGCATGATTCTCTCCGGCGAGCTGCGCCCGGGGGATCGGCTGCCCACCGAGCGTGAGCTGGCGGATGAAATGAAGATCAGCAAGACCGTGGTCCATGAGGGATTGCGGGAGCTGCATCGTCTCGGCTTTCTGGACATCGCCTCCCGCCGCGGCGTCACCGTGGCAGACTACGCCCAGACCGGCAGCCTGGAAACGCTGCGGGCCATCATGGATTTCCATGGCGGTCTCCCGGATGCCAAAACGGCGGGCAGTATCCTTCAGCTGCGCTATTATCTGGAGGGCCCCGCCATGGAGGAGCTGGCTGCGCGGCACACACCGGCAGACATGGCAGCGCTGCAGGCCTTACAGCGCCAGGCGGAGCAGGCGGCGCAGGAGGGGACGGATGCGCTGGCCGAGGCCCTGTTCCGCTACCACCGGGGCATCACCTTTCTCAGCGGCAACACCATCACACCGCTGCTGTTCAACGCCTTTACCCGGGTGAACCTGGAGTTCTGGAAGGAGTATATCCAGCTTACCGGCATCGACCGCTGTCTGGAACGGCTGGCCCAATTCACCGCCCATATCGAGGCGGGGGAGGGACAGGCCGCCTCGTCCCTGCTGCGGCAGGGCCTGGAGCAGTTCATCACCCAGGTGCGGTAGCTTCCGTCAGCTCTTCGGAGTAAACACCCCCGGTCGAAGGCCCCGCAGCGCAAAAACACCCGGCCGTCAGGCCGGGTGTTTTTACTATGCTTACCGACGCTTGCCGCCGCCGAAACCGCCGCCGCCAAAGCCTCCGCCTCGGGAGCCGCCGCGGGAACTGCCGCTGACCCCGCTGCCGCCGCTGGGACGACTGGGCCGGCTGGGCCGGGGCGCACTGGGTCTCGGACCGCCGCCGGGCCGGCTATTGGGCCGGGGCGGCCTCGGTGCGCCGGGTCTCGGACCGCCGCCCATGGGAGGCCGGGGACCACCGCTGTAGGGCGGCCGGGGCCCGCCGCCGTGAGGCGGCCGCGGGGGCCGGGGTGCTCTGGGAGGCCGGGGCGGCGCGTACCGTCTGCCCCAGAAAATGGGATAGTACACCGGACGCACCACGTTTACCGGCGCGCCCACGATATACCTCCGGCGATAGCGGCTGTACCGCATAGCATCCAGCACCATCCACACCAAGAAGATACCGATGATCAGCACCACCACGCTGCCGATGGACGTGCCGCCGCTGCTGGCCGCCGGTGCCGCCGGGGCGTACCAGCCGCTGTCATTGCTGTCGCCGCCGTCCAGCTTCGCCTGGGCGTAGAACACGTCCGCCTGCCGGAAGAAGGCTGTCACGGCGCTGTCGAAGTCGCCGCTGTAATAGGTGGTCTCAATGGCCTGCCGCAGCTGATTTTGCTGGGTGTCGGTCATGGTGTAGCCCACATTGTCGCCGCAGTAGACCTGCCAGTCGCCGTCCTTCACCAGCAGCAGTATCATGTCGTTGCGTCCCAGCCCCCACTTCTCGCCCAGGTTGGCGGCGTAATCCTCCGCGTCCCAACTGGTCAGATGGTCGATGCTGGCCACCGCCGTAATGGCGTAATACTTGCTGTTCCAGCTGTCGTTGTAGTCCCGGATCAGCTGCTCCGTCTGTCCGTTCAGCAGACCGGCCTCGTCACAGATCCAGTCCTGGTACTGCACGTCCAGCAGCTCCGTGGGCTTCTTGGCGATAAAGCCGTCCTTGCGGCTCTGGCCGATGAACACCGCGCCAGCAATGGCCAGCATCAGCACCACCAGTGCCACGCCGCGTTTTTTGAAAAATTCCATGTAGTTTCCTCCTTTGGAGGGAGATGTTTGTCAGAGGTCTTCTTGCATTGGAGGAGCGCCGCAGGGTACGGGCGGACAGAGTCGTCCGCCCCTACGAATGGCAGCGCTTCGCGCTGAGGGACGTCGGGGACGCCGTCCCCTACGAATAGGCTGTGGTTATCCCCGCAGCTCCATCAGCTTCTGCTTCAGCTCACCCTCGATCTTACCCAGCTCGACTTCGGCCTCCTTGCGCTTGGCCGCGCCCTCCTTCTGGATGTTCAGCACCTCGTCCAGGGTGGAGATCAGCTGCTGGTTGGTGTGCTGCAGCGTCTCGATATCGATGATGGAGCGCTCGGCCTCCTTGGCGGTGGCGATGGTACCCATCTTCAGCGTATCGGCGTTCTTCTTCAGCAGATCGTTGGTCATCTCGGTGACGGCATTCTGCGCGGCGGTAGCCTGACGGCTGTGCTCCATGCCCAGGGCCAGCACCATCTGGCTCTTCCACAGGGGGATGGTGTTCACCAGGGAGGACTGGATCTTCTCGATCATCAGCGTGTCGTTGTTCTGCAAAAGCCGGGTCTGGGGGCCCATCTGCACGGATACCATGCGGGTCAGCTCCAGATCGTGCAGCTTCTTCTCAAAGCGGTTGCACAGGTTCACCAGGTCGTTGTAGGCCTGGGCGTCCTCGGCCAGACCCGTCTGCTCCGCCTTCTTCCGCAGCGCCTCCAGCTCCGTGGAGCGCACCTCGGCCAGGCGCTTCTTGCCGGCCAGGATGTACATGGTCAGCTCCTTGTAGTACTTCAGGTTCAGCTCATACATCTGGTCGAACATGGCCACGTCCTTCAGCAGCGTGATCTGATGGTTCTCCAGATTTTGGGCGATCTTGTCCACATTGGCCTCGACCTTGCTGTACTGGGCCTTCATGGTCTCCAGCTTGTTGCTGGCCTTCTTGAACAGGCCGAATAAGCCCTTCTTCTCGTCCTCCTCGCCAAAGCCCTTCAGCTCCACCACCAGGCGGCTCAGGTCCTCGCCGATCTCGCCCATGTCCTTGCTGCGGACGTTGTTCAGCGCGTTCTCGGAGAAGGACGCCACGCTCTTCTGGGCCGCGGCGCCGTACTGCAGCACCTGGTTGGTGTCGCGGATGTCGATCTTGTGGGAGAAGGCCTCCACCGCCTGCTTCTCCTCCTCGGTCAGCAGCTTGTCGTCCATCTCCACCGGCTCGATCTTCTTTTCCTCCTCCTTGGGGACCTCCGGGGCCTCCGGCGTCAGCGTCAGGGAGGGCACCTCCACTGCGGCGGCAGTAGCGGTATCGTCAGGGGTCAGGGTCAGCTCGGGCATCATGTTATCAGTCATGGCGGTTGTTTCCTTTCTGTTATATTCTCACAAAGTTATACACATTGTTCTCATAGCTCCAGCGTGATGCCGTTCCCGGCGTCCACGCTGTCCTCCGCCTGGGGCGGCTGTGTCTGCGCGTCCCCGGCATTGCGGATATCCAACTCCGGCTGGGGGTCGGCCACCGGGTTTTCCTGGGCCGCCTGGTGCACGGCGTCGCCGCCGGTCAGGCCCTCCCGTGCCATCATGTTGTCCAGTACCGTGATGTCCGTGGATATATCCATGGCCTGGTCGCCGAACAGACTGTCCAGCTGCTTTTCAAAAGCCAGCACGATGGTGGCCATCATGCCCTCTACCTTCTCCATGGTGCCGGTGATGTTCTGGCCGGACACGCCCTGGCGGCTCAGCTCGTCGTAGCTGCGGAGCAGCTTCAGCGTGGTGGGCAGGTAGTAGGACATGAACTTCCGGATCTGCGGCAGCTTCTCCGGGTGCGCCTTCACATAGTCGAATATCTTGCCGCTGATCTCCTCCAGCCGGTCGATCTGGCCGGAGATAGTCTCGTCCTGTATGCGGTCGTTCAGTGCCCGCATGGCCTTGATGGCCGCGTCGCCCTCGGCGATGGCCTTGTCCAGGTCCACATTGCCGGTGCTCACCGGTTCCTCCGGTACCTCCACGGTCTCGGTCACATCCCGGCAGAACATCCGGGCGATCAGTGCCACAACGGCGGAAGCCGCCGCCGCCAGCAGGAAGTGCCCTACCTGATACAGCGGAAACAGCAGTGCGTACAGCACCCACGTCACCGCCGCGGCATAGATGGGTGCGGCTGATTTATGGACGATGGTCTTTGTTTTCAATCCTGTCGCCTCCAGTCCTTGTTTGTGACTATACATTATATAGCATTTCTGCTTTCCGGTCAATGTTTGAAAGGAAAAAAGGGCGCCCGCGGGCGCCCTTTTTCACTTGTTGTTCAGCTTGCCCAGATACCGGTAAATGCTGGCCTCGCTGCTGTGCAGCGTCTGTGCCACATGGCTCACGGATCCCTTCAGCAGGAACACGCCCTTGCGGTTCAGAATGTCCATGATCTCCATCTTTTCGTCCTGGGTCAGCCGGTCCACCTCCACCGGGTAGTTGGCCACCACCTGGGATACGATGCTGGCGGTGGCGCCGGCGATGGACGTGGGATAGCCGCTGCGTACCGGTGTCTCCACCGGGTCGTTGCCGTCGGCGATGAGCCGCGTGCCGCTGGGTACGCCCCGCTTCACGCCGCCGCCGCACAGCTCCATGACCCTGCGGCTCAGTTCCTCGTACCGGCTGGCGTCAAAGTTGATGCACAGCAGGCCGGACAGCTCCCCGTGCCGTCCCTTGATGAACATGGAGTTGGAGCACATGGTCTTGCCCGTGGCGGACACGGACTCAAAGTTCAGCACATAGTTCTGCGTCTCGTACAGGTTCCCAGCCACGAACTCCAGCATTTTGTTGCTGAGAGGGGAGCCGATGTGCCGTCCGGTCAGCTCTCCGTTGGCGATGGCGATGATCCGGTTGGAGTCGTCCTCCAGCTCGTGCAGGGCGATCTCATAGTCAGGGCCCAGCACGTGGCCCAGAAAGTCTACGATCAGTGTGTATTGCCGTATCAGCTCCACTTCCATGGCAGGCAGTCTCCTTTTCTGTTTTATGCGGTGGGGAGGGCGCTCACGCCTCCGGCTGCGCTGCCTGGGCGGCGATCCTCGCCTTCTCCTCGTCCTCCAGCACCCGGTAGGCCACCTTGCCCACCAGGGTCTTGGGTAGCTCATCCCGGAACTCGATGTCGTAGGGCATGGCGTACTTGGCCACGTGCTTGCGGCAGTAGCTCAGCAGCTCCTGCTTGGTGGCCTCGCTGGCGGGCACGCCGGGCTTGAGCATCACGAAGGCCTTGACCTTCTGCATCTTATAGGGATCGGGCACGCCGATGATGCAGCTCATCTGCACGTCCTCATGGGCGTCCAGAATGTTCTCCAGCTGGCCGGGATAGACGTTGTAGCCGGAGGTGATGATCATCCGCTTGGCGCGGCCCTTGAAGTAGATGAAGCCCTGGTCGTCCATGGTGCCCAGGTCGCCGGTGTACACCCAGGTCAAACCGTCGTCATGCGTCCGCAGGGTGCGGGCCGTCTCCTCGGGGTTGTTCATGTACTCCTTCATGACGGTGGGGCCCGCCAGCAGGATCTCACCCTCGGTGCCGTAGGGTACCTCCTTGTCGGTGTCCGGCTCCACGATCTTGATATAGGTGTCGGGGAAGGGCAGGCCGATAGAGCCCTCCTTGTAGATGTTGGTGGGCGTCAGGCAGCAGGCCGTCACCGTCTCGGTGGTGCCGTAGCCCTCGCGGACCTGAATGACCGCGTGGTGATCGTACAGGAACTTGTCAAATTTCTTCTTCAGCTCGATAGACAGGCTGTCGCCGCCGGAGAACACGCCCTTCAGACTGCTCAGGTCCGCGCCGTCCATGCTGGGCAGGCGCAGCAGCGCCTCATACAGCGTGGGCACGCCGGCGATAAAGTTGCACTTGTACTTCACGATCTGCTTGGCATAGCTCTTGGCGGTGAACCGTGGGATGAGGATGCACCGTCCGCCCTGGCTCAGCATGGAGTGCACGCACACGCCCAGACCGAAGCCGTGGAACAGGGGCATGGCCGCCAGCATCCGGTCGCCGGGCCGGAACATGGGGTTGGTGGCGATGATCTGCTGGCCCAGTGCGTTGAAGTTGCCGTTGGTCAGCACGATGCCCTTTGTGGTGCCGGTGGTGCCGCCGGAGTACAGAATGACCGCGGGATCGTTGTAACCTCGCTCTACCCGGTAGTTCTTGTAGAAGCAGTACCGGGACATATCCATAAATTCCTTCCACCGGATGACCGGCGCGTCCTCGGGGATCTTCTGGATCTTCCGCCCCTCGGTGAGCATATAGCCCGCCCGGATGGTGCGGCTCAGCGCATCCTTTACGGAGGCGATGATGATGTTGATGATGCCGGTGTTCTGCCGGATGTGCTCGAACTTGTCGTAGAACTGATCCAGTGTGATGGCCGTGGTGGACTCGGAGGCGTTCAGATAGAACTCGATCTCCTTCTCCGCCGACAGGGGGTGGATCATGTTGGCGATGCCGCCCACCAGGTTCACCGCGTAGAACATGTAGATGGCCTGGGGGCAGTTGGGCATAGCGATGGTCACCTTGTCGCCGGGCCGCACGCCCAGGGTCTTCAGGCTCTTGGCGCACTTCTCGATCTCCTGCACCATCTTTTTATAGGTGGTGGACTTGCCCATGAAATCAAAGGCGATGTTGTTGGGATACAGCTCGGCCATGCGCTCCACGGCCTCGAACATACTGCCCTGGAAATAATCCAGGTGCATGGGCACATCGCCCATATAGTCCTTCCACGGGGTCTTTACTTCACTCATATTGTACCTCCTCGCTCATGGGCTTTTCCAGCTCCTCCGGGTGTGTCAGCAGATACTCCAGCAGCCGCACAGACTTGGAGTAGTAATAGCCGTCCGCCAACCGCTCGTCAATGGTCAGTCCCAACTCCAGCGTCTCCCGCATGGTCACGGTGCCGTCCTCATTGATAAACGGCGATTTCTTCTTTTCACCGATGATGCAGAACAGGGAGCAGGTGCCCCAGTTGGTCAGGTGGTGGTATCCGCACTTCAGCTTGATGGACCCCAGGTTCGAGATGACCACAGAGCTGTAATAGGGGTCGGTGGCGATGAGGTCGGACGGCACCCAGCCGTGGCGATCCAGAAACATCAGGAACCGCACGATGGCCTTTCCCATCCACCGGGGCATCTTATTGAACATATCCATGCCCGCGGTGGAGGCATCCACCTTCTCACTGCGGCACTCCGTCACCTGCCGGCGGATGTAGTCGTGTACCTCCGCCACCGTGTCCGTCTCCTTTCCGTGCAGGAAGGCCAGCGCCTCCGCGCCCTTGTCGGAAAACTGCTTCTTCACCACGAACGCGGCGGACACCTCGTTCCGCTGATAGAAATTGCTGTTCACAATAAAGCGGTTCAGCTTCGGCCGCAGGGTGATGGTTTTCTCCAGCGCCGCCACCACGATGTGGAACATGGTGTAGGGAAAGTCCTTCTCCTCCTCGTTCTTCCTGGCCAGATACGCGTTCATGGCGGTCAGGTCCACCTTCACGGAGATGTACGCCTCATTATCGCACCGGTTTGGGTAGATGATGCCGGTGATGAAGTGCAGGGAATCCAGCTCCCGCAGCAGCCGGCCGTCCTTCCGATCGCCCCGCCGTCTCTTATAGGTCTCCATATGTTTCTCCTATGCAACTAATATAAATGTGAAAGTTTTACAAGCATATCTAATATGCTATATTATGTTGACAACATAAATCAACAACTGTTACCCGCACATTATACCAGCCTCCCCCCGAAAATGCTACCCCCATTTTCACACTTTACGCAATTCATACAAAAATGTTAGGCGCTAAAAAGGACCGGCGAGAGCCGGTCCTTTTTTCACTCACAGATTTTTCACCCGCAGGGCCCGTATGGCGTTCAGCACCGCCAGCACCATCACGCCCACGTCGGCGAAGATGGCCGCCCACATATTGGCCGCGCCGATGGCCACCAGCACCAGGCAGGCGAACTTCACCGCCAGCGCGAACACGATGTTCTCATACACGATGCCGATGCACTTCCGGGAGATGTGGATGGCCTTGGCGATCTGCTTGGGCTCGTCGTCCATCAGCACCACGTCCGCCGCCTCGATGGCCGCATCGCTGCCCATGGCGCCCATGGCGATACCGATATCCGCCCGGCTCAGCACCGGCGCGTCGTTGATGCCGTCGCCCACGAAGGCCAGCTTGGCCTTCCCGCGCTGCCGGGACAGCAGCTGCTCCACCTGCGCCACCTTGTCCCCGGGCAGCAGCTCGCTGTGTACCTCGTCCACGCCCAGCTCCGCCGCCACCGCGTCCGCCACCTTCTTGGCGTCGCCGGTGAGCATGACGGTCTTTTCCACGCCCGCCTTATGCAGCGCGGCGATGGCCGCCTTGGCGTTGGGCTTCACCACGTCGGAGATCACGATGTGCCCCGCATACTGCCCGTCCACCGCCATGTGGATGATGGTCCCCACGCTGTGGCAGTCGTGATAAGGAATACCCAGCTGGACCATCAGCTTGCTGTTGCCGGCGGCCACCGTGTGGCCGTCCACCACGGCGGTGACGCCGTGGCCGCTGCTCTCCTGGATGTCCGTCACGCGGCTGCGGTCGATGGCCTTGCCGTAGGCTTTCTGCAGGCTCTTGCTGATGGGATGGGAGGAGGCGCACTCCGCCAGCGCCGCGTATTCCAGCAGCTTCTGCTCGTCCATGTCGCTGTGGTGTACCGCCGTCACCTCGAACACACCCTTGGTCAGCGTGCCGGTCTTGTCGAACACCACCGTCTTTACCTGGGACAGCGTCTCCAGATAGTTGGAGCCCTTGATCAGGATGCCCTCATGGCTGGCGCCGCCGATACCGGCGAAGAAGCTCAGGGGAATGCTGACCACCAGCGCGCACGGGCAGCTGGTCACCAGGAACGTCAGCGCACGGTATACCCACTGCTCCCACTGGCCGTCCATGCCGCCCACCAGCCGGATCACCGGCGGGATAATAGCCAGCGCCAGCGCGCTGTAGCATACCACCGGCGTGTAAATGCGGGCGAACTTGGCGATAAAGTCCTCACTGCGGGACTTGCGGGAGCTGGAGTTCTCCACCAGTTCCAGGATCTTGGACACCGTGGACTCGCCAAAGGCCTTGGTGGTCCTGATCTTCAGCACGCCGGTCATGTTGATGCAGCCGCTGATGACCTCGTCGCCCTCCCGGGCGTCCCGGGGCAGGCTCTCGCCGGTCAGGGCGCTGGTGTTCAGGGTGGAGCTGCCCTCGGTGACGACGCCGTCGATGGGCACCTTCTCGCCCGGCTGCACCACGATGACGGTGCCGATGGCCACCTCGTCCGGGTCCACCTGCACCAGCTGGCCGTCCTGCTCAATGTTGGCGTAGTCCGGCCGGATGTCCATCAGCGCGCTGATGTTCTTCCGGCTCTTGCCCACGGCGTAGCTCTGGAACAGCTCGCCGATCTGATAGAACAGCATCACGGCGATGGCCTCGTTGTAGTCGCCGCTTTTCTCATAGATGGCCAGCGCGAACGCGCCCACCGTGGCCACGGCCATCAGGAAGTTCTCGTCGAACACCCGCCCATTGGCGATGCCCTGTCCGGCCTTTTTCAGAATGTCGTAGCCGATGACCAGATACGTCGCCAGATACAGCGCCAGCCGCAGCCACCCCGTCACCGGAATAATATACAGCGCGACCAGCATCGCCGCCGTGATGAGTATGCGTATGAGCATTTTCTTTTGTTTTTTCGTCATAGCGTTTCTCCTTTCCTGTATCCGCACCGCCGTCCCGCCCGCAGTCGGCACAGGGGCTATTTCGCGCCCCGGCGCGAGCGCTTTCTTTGTCTCCGCCGGGGATAGTTTCGCGCCCCGGCGCGAGCGTTTCTTTTGTCTCCGACGGCCCCATTTCTTCCAACAGCGGAAGAAATGGGGGAAAGAACG
>ERZ827490.2715-NODE-2715-length-18078-cov-5.901126_pt1 | contig 18078 bp, 20 predicted proteins | sample MGYA00519770_ERZ827490 | MGnify/ENA primary metagenome ERZ827490 (study PRJEB31778, sample SAMEA3449324) | human gut metagenome | biome: human gut; feature: human-associated habitat; material: faeces | place: United Kingdom | collected 2010/2012 ...
CCGCAGCCCTCCGTATCAATCGTTTTTGAGATTTTCAGGAATGATTGAACGGAGGAAAATAAATTGAAAAGTATTTTTTTAGTATGGAAAGATAAAAACTGTAACGGGGAAAATCCCGAATGGATACATATGACCGCGAAAGAATTTTTTGAATTCAAGCAGAAACCCGAAAACTCGGAAAGGAAATTTGTTCAGGTAGATGATAAGAATTTGTCCTCAAAATATTCGGTTATCTTTATTGAGGCAAATAAGGAACTGTATAAAAAATGTAATGCCGAACACAGCGAAGATATGCGCAGAAAAGAGGAAAAGAAAAAATACCCGCGCAAATTTGTATCCTTGGACAAGCTGCGGGGCGATGACTCGGACACAGATAACCACGAGAGATATTCGGATAACAGGTGGGAAGAAGAATATATATTGGACAAGCTCCAAGCGGAGGAACTGCATAAGGCAATAGAGCAGCTTGCCGAAAAGGAAAAAAGATCCTTTGAGGTAATAGCGTTTGCCGTTTTGCAGGGTATCAGCGAAAGAGAACTGGCAGTATATTTGGGTATTCCTCAAGAGACTTTAAATTGCCGAAAACAAAAAATATTTAACAAACTAAAAAAATATTTCGCTCAAAACAAGTAAAACCGTACTGTAATATAGTAGAGGGCAAAAAACGACCTCTGCGAACATTGAAAACAGAATAGTACAGCGCATCCTTTACCTTCCTTCTGCTGTCGGGCAACCGATAAGCCACTTGGACTCTGTCCGAACGGTACGGCGCAACCGTAACGATGGCGATGACAGGCAGAAGAATTAAAGATACTTCCGTCACGAGAGATCGGGCGGCCTGCGGAGATCCCGGGGGTGGTGAGATTCCAATGAGGCAAAATGCATTGCCGGAGGGTGCGTTCCTTGTGTTCGGGGCGTCGTGGACAAATACGGACAAAACAAATGATTGATACAATAATTATTTAAGGACGGTCGTGTTGCTTTATTTTCGGATTATTATATAATTTGCAAAATTGCATCCGACCGTCTTTTTTAAGCCGTAAAAAGGCGAAATGCAGACAAACGGATAAAAATATTCATTTCGGCTTTTTGGGGCTTAAAAAACAAAATTATTCGGAGGGTTTTGAAATGGATAAAATGGTAGAAAACAACACTTCTTTTGCTTACAGCGTAAACCTGCTGCGAGTGCTTTTGAAAATGGACTTAATAACCGATGACGAATACGGTAAAATAGTTAAAATCAGCGCGGAGCATTACGGCACAGAGATAATATGTGTCTGAATTTTTAAATTTAAAGTTTTAGGAAAATTGTGCTGGAAGTATTCGTACTCTCGTGGTATTGTTGTGTTGCCGAAGGGTAAAAACAGCAAGACAGCTTACTTGCGGAAAGGATAAGGAATATGAACATTACGGAAATTACAAGTGTCAAAAAGCAGATAAACGGACGGTCGCGATTAGCTCCGTATTGTCGGGTATCAAGCGACTCTGCCGATCAGCTTCATTCCTTTGCAGCACAAATAAGATATTACAGCGAGTACGCAAAGAGCCACCCCGAATATGAGCTTGCAGATATTTACGCAGACGAGGGTATTACGGGAACAGAAATGAAAAAACGGGATGAGCTTAACCGCCTTATAACCGACTGTAAGAAAGGCAAGATTGATCGTGTTATAGTTAAATCGGTTTCAAGACTGGCTCGGAACACCGAGGAACTGCTTGTGCTGCTGCGATTGTTTAAGGATCTCGGCGTAAGCGTGTATTTTGAGGAGCAGGGCATTGATACAGACAAACTTAATATGGAAATGATTGTAACATTCCCCGGTATGGCCGCACAGCAAGAAAGTGTGAACATATCGGGAAATATGCGTTGGAGCTACCAAAAACGAATGCAGTCGGGTGAATTTAATTGCACTCGCCCGGCTTACGGCTTTAATCTTAAAAATGGACAGATGACCGTTAATGAAAACGAAGCGATTGTTATACGCCGAATATTTGACCTGTACCTGCAAGGCTACGGTATTCAAAGCATTACCGAAATATTAAATAAGGACGGAGCGCCTCGGCGGTATTGTCACGGCAAATGGAGCTATGGTACGGTTAGATATACATTGACAAATGAACGCTATATAGGCGACGCGCTATTGCAAAAGAGGTTTACCACCGATATATTGCCGTACAAAAGAAAAAGCAATAACGGTCAGAAACCTAAGTACTATGTGGAAAACAGTAATCCTGCCATTGTCAGCAGGGAAACATTTGAAGCTGTGCGGGAGCTTATGAAATCACGGAAAACAGACGGCTGCAAAAGAACGGTATATCCGCTTACGGGAAAGCTGCGCTGCCCCGAATGCGGATTTGCGTTCCGCCGACAGATAACAAGGAATATTCCGTATTGGATCTGCTCCGGCAGATCAACGGGAACTGCCGATTGCCAAAGCCGTCGGGTAAAGGAAGAAGCGGCATATGAAACCTTTAATAAAATGATATTCAAGCTGAAATCCTATCGGTCTGAACTGCTCGGTACGCTTATACGCCAAATGGAAACTATGCAGAACCGCACAAATATAAGCAGGGAACGCATACGGCAAATAGATAAGGAAATAGCCGACTTGGGAGCAAGAAACATAGTTATTGCAAGATTGCACACAAGCGGCGTTTTAAATGCTGCCGAACATTCCATGCAAGCCGCAGAAATAAACAACAAAATTACCGAGTTACGGACTGAACGCCGAAAGCAATTATTCGAAGACGAAAATAACGAGCTGATAGATACTCTTAAAGACTTAAATGAAATACTTGAAGAATATGAACCGACGACCGAACTTGACAGCGGGCTATTCGGGCAGGTCATAGAAAGTATTACCGTAGACAACAATTCACAGCTTACATTCGAACTTATAGGCGGTATAAGGCTTACCGAGCAAATAGACGAAAAAGGGAGATGTAAATCGGTATGAAAAACAGGATTCTGCCTTACGGCTACTGCTGCGAAAACGGTAAGGTTATCTTACAACCGCAGGAGAGTAAAATATTAGCGCGGATATATAAAGAGTATACCGAGGGCGGATCGCTTTCGGGCATTGCAAAACAGCTTAACAATGACGAGGTTGAGTACATGGCGGGCGTTATCGCATGGAATAAGGGGAGACTTAAAAGACTTCTTGAAGACAAACGGTATCTCGGCACAGAAAACTACCCGCAGATAATAGACAAAGAAATATTTGAAACCGTACAAAACCTAAAAAATGAACGAAATAACCAAAAGGAAACAGATAGGAAAAAAGGTGTTTTCAGACTGTCCGTGCCGATTAAATGCCCCGACTGCGGGAGCACAATGCACCGCAGACAGAACGGCAGTTGCAAATGTCAGCAGCGTTGGAGCTGTAAGAATAAGGATTGCAACATCGTAATAGATATAGCGGATGACGACCTGCTGAAAGAACTCTGTAAACTGTTAGAAGCGGTAAAACCCGAAAGCATTGATAAACTTGATAAAAAGCCGTTTTTGCCGAGTGATGAGGTAAACAGGCTTAACAATGAGATCAACCGAATGTTTGATTCGGTGGAAATCGACAGGGAAGTACTTCGGAATAAAATGTTTAACTGCGTAAGTGAAAAATATAATTGCCTTGATAATGACTTATACACAACCCAAAAGCTGCAGCTTGAATTTGAACGACCCATTACAGATGATTGGATGCAAAAATTCAACCGTACCGTAAGAGAAATAAGGATGTATAAGAATAAAGCAATAGGCGTTGTGCTGTTAAACGGACAACTAATAAGAAAGGAGCAGAAAAATGGAACAAGCGACTGTAATAAATCCGCCGAAAGTGGTTCATGTAATTGAGCCGACAATATCGGTAAGGGAAAGTGTAAAAAGCGGTTACCGATTGCTGCGTGTAGCCGCCTACTGTCGGGTATCTACCAAGCAGGAAGAACAGTTGAACAGCTATGAAAACCAAGTGGAGCATTACGCCAACCGAATCAACGCCGAAAACGGATGGACGCTTGAGGGTATCTATGCGGATAAGGGTATCTCCGGTACAAGCGTTAAAAACCGTGACGAGTTTAACCGTATGATACGTCGCTGCAAGCAAGGCAAAATTGATATGATAATAACGAAATCCATTGCAAGGTTTGCAAGAAATACTGTTGACTGCTTAAAATATGTCCGATTGCTTAACGATCTCGGAGTGGATGTATACTTCGAGGAACAGGGAATACACAGCAATCAGCCCGGCGCAGAGTTTTACATAACCATATACGGCAGTATAGCCCAAAGCGAATCCGAAAATATAAGCGCGAATGTGAAGTGGGGTAAAGCGCAGGCGGCAAAGGAAGGTAAGGTGATATTTCGGTATAATAACTTTCTCGGCTACCGCAAGGGCGATGACGGAAAGCCCGAAATCGTACCCGAAGAAGCTGATATTATTCGGCTTATATATGACCGCTTCCTCGTGGGCGACAGTCTTAACGGAATTGCCGAGTTGCTTGAATCAAAAGGGATTGCAAGCCCGTCAGGAAAAGATAAATGGCAGCTGTCTACAATACAGTCCATTCTTTCAAACGAAAAATACAAAGGCGACGCCGTAATAAACAAAACATATATACGGGATTGTATATCCAAAAAGGTTATGGTAAATAACGGTGAACGCCCTAAGTATTATGTGGAGAACAATCACCCTGCTATTATAGACGCCGTTACATTCGGCAAGGTACAGGAAGAGCTTGCACGGCGCTCCGGTAAGCGAAAGGTCAAGCAAAAGGGTACAAAGACCGAGCAGGGGAAGTATTCAAGCAAATATGCGCTGACCGACCTGCTTGTATGCGGAGAATGCAAGACACCTTATCGCCGATGCACATGGACGGCGGGCGGCAAGAGGAAAATAGTGTGGCGCTGTATAAACCGACTTGACTTTGGCAAGAAATACTGTCATAACTCACCGACTTTGGAAGAAAGCGTATTGCAAAGGGCTGTAATGGCGGCGATTATGAAAATCGCGGATATGAACGCGGAGAGCCTTAAAACGCTGAAGCTGCATATAGGTATGGGGTTAAAAAATGAAAAGTACGAGGATAACAGCCTTGATATACAAATACGAATTGCGGAAATAGATGCGGAATTCAAAAAAATGCTCGACCGTGTAACCGATGATACATTGGAAGCCTTTGACGATGAAACCGCTACACGACTTATGGATGAAAAAAGCCGTCTGCAACAGCAGCTTGACAATATAGCCACCGCTGAACAGCAGAGAGAAAAGGCAAACTCCCGACTTGACGACATTTGCACGATACTTGACGGCATAAAGAACCGCCCGATGGAATATGACAACCGAATCGTCCGGCAACTGCTCGAATGCGTAGTGGTCGACTCAAAAGAACAGATTACCGTGATATTTAAGGGTGGGGTTAAGGTGGTAGAAAAAATTGAATATTAGAAATTGAAAGAAATGCGGAAATATGTTATAATTAAATTGGAATTTTCAGATTAGGGGAAATACAATTGAAAATGGTTACCGAAAACTTATTCAATTTGTTAAGAACAAGAGAAATAATAGATATTTTAGATGGGGATAAATGTTTTGGCGATTTCCCTTTGTCTAGCGGGGATACAGTCCAAGTGAAAATGCCATATTTGAATGGGCCCAGTTTATGTGACTTATCTACAATGTTTGGTTTGCCTGTAACTTACACATGGGGAGGTTCAAACCTCAGTCGTTGGCAGTATTTGGATAATTTGTTGAATCACTGTGTAAAGAATAATAAATGCTCAGATTTGCTATCGCATCTGTTTTCAAAAAAGCAGTTTGTAAGTTCTCTTAGTGGTAGCACTCCTAAAGTAATAGATGAGTCTTATGAACTTATTGTCGAAGAAGTGATTTCTAGAATAAATGGTTTGCTATATTTCTGGGGCAATGAATTGTCAATAGAGGGTGATCGTTTCATTGTTCGAAAAATTGGAGAGAAGATAGAAATACAAGCACCAAAAATCAAATCAATAAACCGTGAGTATATAAAAAGCATATCGAGTCGTGCTATTGAAGACATTGAGAAAAAGAATTTTGACAGTGCTATTACAAAGAGCAGAACATTACTAGAAGAGGTGTTTTGCTATGCAATTGAGAAAAAAGGGGATACACCGACAACATCCGGTAATATGTCAGAACTATATAAACAAGTGAAGGGTCACTACAACATGCATACTGACCCTAATGCAGATAGGCGTATAAACACACTGCTATCAGGTCTTGAAAAAATAGTATCTTCTATTTCGGAAATGCGTAATAAAGATAGTGATGCACATGGAGTGGGTTCAGCTAGGATAAACATTGAGGAACACCACGCTCGACTATTTGTAAACTCTGCAGTGTTAATGGCTGACTTTATTTTATCAATAGAACAGAATTCAAACCAGTGATATGATATTTCATATTGTAACAACATCTAACAGATTGTAAACAAAGAGGTAACTCATTTTGAAACGAAATTATTTTAAAGATTTGAAGTGGCATATCATTTTTCTAATCGTATCATTATTTTTTATTTGTAAGTATTCATCTGCTCCCACTATCTTTGATGCGCTTAATGTGATATTTCAAAAACCTGAAGAAAATACTATTATCTATGAAGTAATAAGAATTGCAGAGAATCTCAGTTTAGCCTACATTGCTTCCCTTGTTTTTTATCTTCTTGTTGATTATATCCCGTCAGTGAAAGAAGAAAACAACACTATCAGTCTTTTGGAAAAATATCTTTATCCATTGTATATGTATATGGATAAAGTGAATTCTTACTTCAAATACGCAACTGGAGTTTCAGATATCAAAGAGGCATCCCCCGAAGAAATAAAAATTGTTGACAACTTCTCTTTCAACGATTCAGATGAATTTTTGATGATTAAGAGTTATAGGAACGGAAAAGAAGATGGTGAACATGTAGAACATTTTGAGGCAAAAAAATCCATAGTGTTTTATGGACGAAAAATCGAGGAATGCATCCAGGGTATTGATCAAGTCTTAATTGGTAATAAAATGCCAAGAGAGTTTATAACACTGATAAATCAGATTAGAAGTTGCTACTTCCTTGAAATAATAGTAAAAGTAATGCCGTGTTCAGATATTTTTGTTGATGATGTGCCCATAGCTCAAAAGTACCTTAATTTCCATAAAGGCTTGGCTGAATTCGTTGAACTTGAGAAAAAACTCATCAACTACCGCTTCTTAAAATTAGAAACAGTTTATAGGAAAGCGACAACTGAAGAAATCAAAGAATGGCGAGAATATCAAATTAAAATCCGCAAAGAATATCCGGAAATTGACCAAATATATGCACAGTTAAACAATAGTAGTAAAGCAGATATAAATTGAAAACATCATTGAAATCTGAATTCTCAAGGGTTGGATTCAATGTCACATTTTCTTTTTGCCGTTTGAACTCAAAACAGAAAAAGCGCGAAATTCATAAGCTGAATTACTTAAAACAAACCTTTTGAACCCTATGGTCTATTTGTATTCATCTTTTAAGTTTGAGGAAGATGGGGGAGTATCAAAATAATTTTAGTATGGGGTGGAAATTCTTTTAAAAATATGATATAATGCAGATAATAAAACAATACTGCGAGGTAAACATGAAAAATAAACAGCCTCCTTTTCAAATTACGAATAAAATCATTGATGATGTCTCGGAAATTTCCGAACAGATAGGCAGACTTTCTGCTCACAATCATCTTTCCGCCAATCCGAATCTGCGCCGCACCAACCGCATTCGTACTATTTACGGCTCACTTGCTATTGAGCAAAACACCCTAAGCCTTGAACAGGTTACAGCCGTTCTGAACGGCAAGCATGTTTTAGCTCCACCTAAGGATATTGCCGAGGTCAAAAACGCCTATGAGATTTACGAGCGCTTGGACGAGCTTGACCCTTATTCCGTGGATGATTTGCTGATGGCGCACGGAATTATGACGCGCGGACTGGTAGATGAATCCGGTATGTTTCGCACAAGACCCGTTGGTGTTGTGAATCAGGATGGACAGGTTGTGCATCTCGGTACGTTGCCGCAGTATGTTCCGGATTCAGTTACGGAGCTTCTGGATTGGACAAAGCACAGCGATTTGCATATGCTGATTAAAAGCTGCGTGTTTCATTATGAATTTGAATTGATACATCCATTCGCAGACGGCAACGGCCGCGTTGGACGGCTTTGGCATACGCTGTTGCTCTCAAAATGGAATCCGACATTTGCATGGCTGCCGGTTGAATCCATCATCCATGACCGCCAGCAGGATTACTACAACGCTATTAACGCGAGCAACAACGCAGGAGAGTCAACCGCATTTATTGAATTTATGCTTTCCGCTATCAAGGCATCACTCATTGACGCGACCAAAATGAGCGATGATATGAGCGATGAAAAATCAGATAAAAAAACCTTGCGCTTACAGAAGATTGAGCAGTTCTTGCGGACGCACGAATACATTATGAACGCCGATGTACGGGATCTGTGCGGCGTGTCGGCAGCAACGGCCAACAGAATATTAGCAGGGTTGACAGAAACGGGAGCACTCAAAAAATACCATATAAACGGATATTGGAAATATAAGTCGGCAAAAAATAATTTATGAAAACAGCAAGAGTTTATTTGCCAAAGAAAAAACTATGTGAAAGTTCGGGGTCATATGTGAAACCCGCGAAAAATCTTTTTCGTAGTCCTGCCACAAAAATCCTCATTCGTAAGAATGGGGATTTTTACTTCTTACCTCTTTATTCTCTGTTTATGACCGATTAGAAGCACCGCAGGCTTCAAATACATATTTTGAGGTGTAAATTATGACATTTATTCAACATTACAATTCTCCGCTGGGTGGTATTCTGCTGGCGGCAGATGAAATCGGTCTGACCGGCTTATGGTTTAACGGGCAAAAATATTTTGCCCGCAGCCTGCCTGCCGGGTATACAGAGCAGAACACCCCGGCACTTTCGGAAGCAAAGCGCTGGCTGGAGGTTTACTTCACAGGCAAGAAACCGGATTTTATGCCGCCGCTGCATATTGTCGGTTCTGCGTTTCGCAGGGCTGTATGGGAAATTCTCTTGCAAATTCCCTACGGAAAAACCACAACCTACGGCGAGATTGCGCGACAGCTCGCCAAAAAACAAAAGCTTCCTAGGATGTCGGCACAGGCGGTGGGCGGAGCTGTTGGGCACAATGAAATATCTATCATTATTCCCTGCCACCGCGTGGTTGGCACAAACGGCAGCCTAACCGGGTATGCCGGCGGAATTGACAAAAAAATAAAGCTGCTGGAGCTGGAGCATACCGATATGAGCAGCTTTTTTGTACCTAAGAGCGGTACGGCACTATAATTAAGTCTCCAAACAGAGTCAAATTTCAACCGGCTTTGTTATTTGTATAATAACTCCGAAATCCATAAAAGTTAAGCCATTTCCGGTTAAAAGCGTTATTTCCGAAAATGGCAGGGGAACAATGTGCTGTTATATTCCGCCGATCTGGCGGTTTATAAAAAGCTATTTCATAATCATTTTTATCAAAGCAAGTGCAATAGGGCTTACAATAAATCTGTTGAAAATATTATTGCAAATACCGCCCGCAAAAAAAGCTATGTACGATGTTCCGCCGTCTGAATACTTAATTTTTTTAAGTATATGCGACCTGTAAATACAATCGGCTGACAGCCCAATGGGTATTTGTAAAACTATTATTACAAGAACCGACCATAATGTAATCTTAATTGATATGTAATATATCTCTTTTTCCGCCTCGTAGGCCCTTATCGGCTGTCCGTTCACCTCTATAATTAAATCGGGATTATTTGCCGTGTAATCATCCGCGTTATAATTCTGCTCATACTCTGCTACCTCTTTGTAAAGAGGCGTTAATTGTCCCCGATAAGAGCAGGATATTAAAAGCGTTACGCATAACGCCAAAACAGAATAGATAACCGCAAAAAGCGCCGCGTTTTTATACATTTTACGGTAACACATCCAATTAACGCCAAAGAAAAATGCCGCCCAGTTCCAGCTTAAAAAGAGCTTTTTATTCTCATTTTCAGCATAAATACCAACATAGCGAGAAGCGTTTTTATCAATGAAAAAATGCCAATCCGCCTTTTTAACCCCGTTTAACAATTCTTCCTTCGGGGAGGCGGTAGGGGGTATCCTTTTCCAGCATTGTTTGCAATATCCGTCGCTTACAGTATAAGCAGCACCGCAATATTCGCATTTCTTTTCGGTATTATCCGCCATTTTCCCAACCCTTTCGTAATATCCTCAGTTCCGATGCTCAAGATAATTATAGCCGCAATCCGGGCATTTAGGGTAATCAATATCGTGGGTTTTTCCGCATTTGGGGCAGGTGCGCTGCATAATCATATCGTTGCCCGCTTCGTCGGTTTCCTCATTTTCAATTGCGGCTTTTTTTCTGTAGTACCGTTTGGCTTTTCTCGTATAACCTAAAGCCATAAGTAGGAAAAACAATGAAATTACCGACATCATTGTTAAGACAATAATTTTATTTATGAGCGGAGACTCAATCAGCCCCGAAGACACAACCCGGGCATCAGAAAAGAACAACCATAAGCCAAATACCAAAAAACTGGCAGAGGCAATAAAGGAAAACACCGCTATCGGCGTTGCATTACCCGGTGCGGATACTGTCGGCGGTACTTTACCCGTACCGATGTAATGACCCGGGTTAAACATATTATTTTGAAACTCGGCAACATCCTTAAAGGAGTCGTATTCTTTTTCAAAATCTTTATTATTTTCGTTCATACCGACACCTCATTAAGTTTAATATATCATAAATTACTTGTGCGCCGGCGGCGAAAGCCGCAATTTAGTCATTCAATGTTCTCCGAAACGGTCAAAATCTTTAATTTTGTCAGCATTTCGTGAGGTTATTATATCATATGATTTAATTTTATTCAATATACAGTGTCCATGAATTTGAATCGGATTGTAAAGCTAAAGAACTCAAAGCGGGACAGAAGATACAAGGGTGTATTTTCTTATAATGGTATGATATGCTTGTATTTAACTAATCAAAATTTGCGGTATAAAAATCAAATGGATGTTTCCTTTAAGATAGGAAATGAAAAGTTTAATTACAGAGTATGTGCTATGATAATTTCCGAGGGCAAAATATAGTGGTTGGAGTTTGATAAATTAAAGGATGAATACTTTTACCCGATTGTATTGTCTATGCGGTCGTGAAAATATGTTTTTCCGAAAAGTGGCGGCAAAATACCTAATAAGCATAAAAAAACCGCTGAACACCAATGTTTCAGCGGTTTTTGGTCGGGGTAGCGTTATAGTAATCGGGCTGAAACCCGCATAAATAAAGGCTTTTTACGCAGTCAAAACAGTACATTAACTCAAAATTTAAGCAAAACACCGACCGAAAACAGCATAGTTTTAAGTTTTAAAAGTGAAATGAGGGAAAATAATGCTTAGCATAAAAGAATCTGTAAAAATACTTTTTATTGTTACTGTATCGGTATTGACTGTCGGCTGTAAAAAGCATAATGCCGATTATACTTCATCAGAAAATACCGGAGATGTAAGCTCTGTTGTTCCCGAAACGACAGCAGAGAGCGAAATGATTTCTTCGGCGGAGAATGTGTCCTCGGAATCCTGTGCAAGTGTTGCACAAGGTTCATCAGCTGAAAGCTATGTAGGAAAACCGAATAAAACGGTATCGCAGGTTAGAGAACAACCGAAAACTTCTTCGGCTGCACCGCCTAATACAAATACCGTACAAACGCCGCCGGAGATAAAACCCGAAACACCGGCAAACGCAACCGCGGCGGATACCAAAGCTGTTGCCGACAGGGTTATATATCATCTAAACCGCGCAAGAGCAAATATAGGCAGCGGGGAGCTAAAAAAACTGCCGCGCCTGACAGGGTACGCAGAGTACAGGAGCAGTCAGCTGCCGTCAAACTTTGCCCATGATATATCCGACTGGTTCGCCGCGGCGAAAGCCACGGGCTACGGAAGATATACGGAAATGCCGGACGGCAGCGAGAGCTATGATATAGGCGCGCAGGAAGCAATAGCAATGGCGGGCATAGTCGGCAGCGCAGATAAAATAGGTCAGTGCTTAGCGCAGATAATAATAGACAGCAGCCGCCATTGGCAGTATGTAGGTTCAGACGAAATGAAATATACCGGCGTGGGGGTAACCTGCGTTGACGACTTGTGGTATACTTGCATTATGGTAATGGCGACAGACAAATACGAAAAGTAACAGTTAAATATTTTTAAATCCAAGCCTCGGTTTTTCCAAACGGAAAAGCCGGGGCTTTTTGCATTTCCATAAAAATTAAATACGGGGAGGTGAGTCCGATGTATCAATAAAGCCGGTGGGACCGGCAAAGCGGAACGCCAAGCCGTCCGCAACAAAAACAAATATAAAAAACTTAAAAAGGAGAAATCAAAAATGTTTAAGAAATTCTTGAAAAAATTAAGTCGCAAGGCAGATAACGCCGTTATAGCCACAAGCGTGGCGCTCAAAAGCCGCAAGGCAGAGGGCTATGTAGATACCGGCGTAAAGATTTTAATTGCGGTGGTTTTGGGAGCGCTGGTGCTCACATTGCTTTACGCACTTCTCAAAACAACCGTTATGGGAACCGTAACTACAAAGGTTTCAGAGCTGTTTAATTACAGCGGAGCCACCACCTGATGAATATTAAAACGAGGGAGAAGATTACGATGAGAAAATTTTTAAATAAGCTCCGCAGAGGAGCAAACAATTTGGCAATAGGCGCTAAATGCGCATTACAGACAAGAAAAGCCGAGGGCTATGTGGATACGGGCGTTAAAATCCTTATAGCCGTAGTCCTCGGCGCACTGGTGCTGACGCTGCTTTACGCATTGCTCAACGGCACCGTTATGCCGAAGGTCACCGAAAAGGTGAACAGTATGTTCGCGTATACGGCATAGACGGCATAAAAAACAGAATCCATAGGCGGGGCGTAAAAGCTCCGCCGAAAGGAGGGTATATATTTGAGAGAAAATATGCTTCCGGTAATCGAGAAATTTACCGGAACTGAATACAGTACCGCGGGGTTTGTAATAACGGCAATATTACTTTTGCTGATCACAGGCTTTGCGGGATATATAACCGGCAAAAGCGCGGCTGAAAGCTTCGGCGGAAATAAAAAGAAAACCGCGGTTGTTTTCACGGTAACGGCGTTAATAACAATGGCGGCGCTGCTCTGTTTTTTCGGAGCGTCGGCAAAGGCGGCGCGTGGGGGTGTGATGTGTATTATCATGCTGTACGCGGCGTTTGAGGATATTAAAACACGCGAGTGCGACGACTTTTTATCCGTGACGCTCGGTATAACCGGGATTATAGGTAAAGAGCCGAAAGAATTGACTTTATCCTTAATTGCCTTTGCCGGGATCATTTTAATACTTTTAATATCTTCCGCCGTAACCAAAAACGGGATAGGCGGCGGGGATGTCAAATTTGCAGGCGCGGTATCCCTTGTGTTAGGATTCTTTAATACTGCCGCAGCGCTGGTATTAGGCCTGCTTGCGGCAGTGGTAATAAACAAGCTTAGAAAACAAAAGAGCTTTCCGCTGCTGCCGTATTTAGCGCCGGCATTTATGACGGCATATTTTATGACTTAAAAGGAGACAAAAAATGAGGAATAGAACAATTTTAGGTATTGTCTGCATATTTTTAAGCCTTTTAATTACATTCGGCTTTTCGCCCTTAATAAACAGACTTTTGGGCGGAGATATGACGGTTATACGGCTGTCACGGGATGTAAGACAGGGCGAGGAAATAACGGCAGACTGTACCGAAAGCGTAAAGGTGAAAAAGTCCACCGTGCCAAGCGGAGTAATTCTGAATTTAAAGGATATAAAGGGGAAATATGCTTTATCCGATCTGTACGCGGGAGATTATCTAAAAAAAGAAAAACTGTCGGGTACGGGCAATAGTGTAAAGGAAGCGTTCGCAAGCCTTGACGGGGATAAAAGCGCCGTCAGCTTTACGGTCAAAAGCCTTGCGGCGGGGCTTTCGGGCAAGATAACCGCTGGGGACATTATAACCCTGCTAATAACTGACAAAAACGGCGAAACCAAAATCCCGCCGGAGCTTAAATACCTGAAGGTCATAACCACCACAACAGGCGACGGCACCGACGCAGATAAGGCAAAGGCAAACGAAAACGGAGTAAAGCCGACCGCCGCTGCCGTGACCGTGCTTTGCAATTCGGTGCAGGCAAGGCTTATTGCCGAATATGAAAACAGCGGTAATATACAGGTTTCTTTAGCTTACAGAGGTAAAGCAGAAAACGCCAATGTCTTTTTAGAGGCGCAGGAAAAATATTTCGGAGGGAAATAAAAGAATGAGTAAATTGACACTTCTTTGCGGACCGCCCCAAAGCGGCAAAACCGCAGTAGGAATTAAAATAGCGCAGGAAATATATTATCACTTTAAGGGCAGCGTACTGTATATTTCCGCCGACACCGTAACGCCGTTTATGGGGCTTGTGTTCCCGAACGCGTCAGAAAAGCAGATTTTTTCTTTAGGAGAAGCGCTGGAGCACACAAGCATTACAAAAGAAAATGTTTTGCGGCACACCGTGCCGCTGCCGAAAGCGGATAATTTCGGTTTTTTGGGATATAAGGCGGGAGAGAACAGATATACCTATTCAAGACCTACCAAGGATAAAACCGCAGAGTTTTTTGAGGTGTGCAAGTCGCTGGCAGACTATGTATTTTTGGATTGCGCCTCGTCGCTTGACGACCCGTTATCCGTTTACGGTATGGCGGCGGCAGATAAAGCCGTGCAGCTTGTAACGCCGGATATCCGCTCGGCGGCATATTACGCCTCATTTGAAAAGACATATGAACAAATAAAGAGTAAGTCAATCGGAGTTATAAATATAACAGATAAAGACCTGTATTTGCCTGTGGGGGAAGTGAAAGCCGGATTTTCAAACGCTAAATATATACTGCCGTACAGTATGTATTTAAAGCAGCAGTATATAACCGGAGAGCTGACCCACAAAATACCCGATCAGAAATTCAGCGCTGTGTGCCGCGGCATTGCGGGGGCGGTGCTGTGAACGGGCAGGAATTTTCGGAGCTGCTTAAAGGCACGCAGCGGCATATTTCCGCTGTATATTCGGGTGCTGTGAACGGCAATAAAAAGGAGCAGCTGCGGGCATATATTGAGCAATATTTAAGGCAAAGCGGGTATACCGATGAAACGGAGCTTAAAGAACTGACGGACAGGCTGTATTCCGAAATGGCGGAGTATTCCGTCCTTACACAATATCTCGGCAGAAAAGATATTGAGGAGATAAATGTAAACGGCTGGGACGATATAGCCGTCACCTACCGTAACGGCATAACAGAAAAAGCGGACGAGCATTTTTTAAGCCCGCGGCACGCCGAGGATATTATAAAGCGGCTGCTGCACCATTCCGGCATGATAATAGACAAGGCATCCCCCATAGCCCAGGGGCATCTGCCCGGCAACACCCGAATAACCGCCGTTAAAAGCCCTGTTGTCGATGAGGACAGAGGGATAGCCGCCTCAATAAGACTCTTACACAATTCAGATATTACAACAGAAAAGATAGTAACCGTCGGTACGGCGACAAATAAGATGGTGGATTTTCTTTGTATGTGCCTGCGGTACGGGGTTTCATTTCTTGTGGCGGGGGCTACCTCATCAGGCAAAACAACGCTTTTAAATGCGCTGCTTGACACCGTACCCGACGGCAAAAGAATTTTCACCATTGAGTCGGGTTCAAGGGAATTATCTTTAGTAAAGCGAAAGGACGGCAAGGTGGTAAATAATGTTGTGCATACGCTTTCCCGCCCGTCGGACGATGAGGGGCTTAATATAGCTCAAGAGGATCTTGTTGTGGCGGCTCTCCGTTTTGACCCGGATATTGTGGTAGTGGGTGAAATACGCGACAGCGAGGCGTATTCGGCAGTCGAGGCGAGCCTTACGGGGCATACCGTGGTTTCCACCATTCACGCATTGGCGGCGGACGCGGCGCATACAAGACTGGCGCTTTTGTGCCAGAAGAAGTTTCCTATAAAGTTTGAAACCTCTCTTTCCCAAGCGGCGCAGGCGTTTCCGCTGGTGGTGTTCGCCCATAGATTAGAAGACAGCAACCGAAAGATAATGGATATATCCGAGTGTATAGTGTCGGGTGACGGAAACAGACAGTACCATACATTGTTTCGGTACAGTATAACCGAGAATACCGTGAAAAACGGAAAATACATAATAAAGGGGCATTTTGAGCAGCCGGAGATTATGAGCGAAAGCCTTAAAAAACGGCTTTTGCAGTACGGCGCACCGGCGGATGTATTAAGGAAATTTGAAACGAGAGGGGCGGATTACAAATAAAAAAGCCCTGCATAAGCAAGGCTCAGTTTGTAGGCAAACCCCAAAGTCTATTTTGCGGCGATCACGCCGCATCTCCGTTTTTCCGCTGACATGCGCGGCGGAAAAACACCTTGTAAGCGAAAAACTGCTGAATAAGCGGTTTTTCAAGGGTACTGGGGTGGTATTGGCGGGGATAGAGTGCAGTCCGAAAATCCGTGATTTTCGAGCGAACGGCATTCCCGTCCAAGAGCGTGGCGAATTTTTCGACACGCTCAGCCCTGCATAAGCAAGGCTTTCAGGTGTGTGTTCAGGCTATCGGCACACTTTGCATATAAAGTGTGTCGGGGCAGTAGTCAATGTCATTCGGCCATACTACCGTTCCGAATTCAACATTTACGGAATTGAAAAAATCGGGGTTTTTAAGCGGTGAAAATACCGGAATATCCAGCAGCACTTTAGCGTCAAATTTTCTTTTTTCTCCGTTGTTAAAGGTGAGCAAAAGCGTATACCCGTCGCAGGGAACAGCACTTACAACGCGCGGACCTAACGGCGCGCCCTTGATGATTTCTGACATAGTATTACCTCCGTTTCAGCGTAAAGGATCAATACGAAAGGTTTCTTCTCCGTTTGAGGCGAGCTTCCAGTTGGCTTTTAAATCGTCCTCGTGGAGCAGACACCAGGCCTTAACAAATGCCGCTTGCTTTTTCGGAAAATCTCCGGAGATTATTTCTCCGTCAAGACCGAAAACAGCTTCGTGGTCTCCGTAAAACACATGAATGTGGGGAGAGCTGTGGCGGCCAAAATCTTTCCAGTTCATTTTAACAAGAATACCGTAGAACATTGATAAAGTCGGCAATTAAAACACCTACCATAATTTATTCTATATTTATTTTAAACCAATATCCGCAATTAGTCAAGCGGATTAAAAGGGGGAATGAAAAATGATTTTTAAATTTTTATCTGCGCTTATGTCTGTAATAGGGATATGCCTTGTATTTGAGCTTACTCCCGACAGCATAACCGACGGTCTTTTAAGGGCGCTAAAGCCTAAAGGCACAATAGCGGCAAGGTCGGCGGCACTTCGCGGCGGCAATAAACCCACAATGTATTCAAGGCTTATAAAGCTTAAAAATGCGCTGAAAGCAACAGGCAAAGCAAAAAGCTTTTCGGTGTCCGTTACGGCGGCGGTTGCGCTTATGTTTTTGGGCGCTGCTGCGGCGGTAATGCTGAACAATATTTTCCTGCTGCCGGTATTTTGTATTGCCTGCGGCGCCGCGCCGTTTATGTATCTTTCATCTATTATATCTGCCTATGAAAAGCAGCTTGCCGATGAAATTGAAACGACCCTTTCGGCGGTCACCAATTCATATTTGCGCAGCGAGGATATTATATCCTCGGTAAAAGAAAACCTTAAATATATTAAACCGCCGCTTTACTCTGTGTTTGAAGAATTTTTAACCGAAACCGAGACTGTATCGCCGGATATACAGGCAGCCCTTATAAATATGTCGGACAAAACGCAGGACGGGATTTTTAAGGAATGGGTTTTAGCATTGGTGCGCTGTCAGGACGATCGGACGCTTAAAGACACGCTTTTGCCCATAGTAGCCCGTCTTTCGGATGTACGGCGGATTAACACCGAGCTTTCCGGCATTTTAAGGGACGCTAAAAACGAATACCTAATGATGG
>ERZ827490.2749-NODE-2749-length-17913-cov-4.938347_pt1 | contig 17913 bp, 16 predicted proteins | sample MGYA00519770_ERZ827490 | MGnify/ENA primary metagenome ERZ827490 (study PRJEB31778, sample SAMEA3449324) | human gut metagenome | biome: human gut; feature: human-associated habitat; material: faeces | place: United Kingdom | collected 2010/2012 ...
CTTTTTCAGGTTGTATTTCGTAGAGCGTTCCACCTGTAACTTCTACAATCAACTTCGCTGCTTTTTCCGTTGTTCCTGTTGCCGAAAAATAAGCAACCAATGTCTTATTACTCTGTTCCTGTGCATTTATAGTGATACATAACATCATGATCACTACCATAATCATACTTTTACTCTTCATTGCCCTTTATAGTTTTAGTTTCTTTTATCATGGTACAAAATTACAGAATAGCATCCATCATAATGGTATATAAATCACTGATTATCTAACCAAAATCACTGATAAAAGAAAAAACGAAGGACAACCTTAAGTTTCAATCAGGATTTACTATTGAACTTTCGATTCCAATAAGACAGAATACAACCGATTTGAGTAATGTATGACCGAATCGACGATCCATCCGTTCCTATACACCACTACAGTTTGTACATAACACTGCTTGGGTAGAGTAATCCTGGCTTATTAATTTCTCAGCCTTTCATGTTAAAAATCCATTAACCAATATACGATTAGCCACTAAGTTTGTTCTAGTTTAAATCAGTAATTAGAATAATATATGGATGCTTCAACCATTTTATTAATAGTGACCGGAACCGGCGAATATGCAAGTGGAAATCTGCCTACAGGACTTTGGCTGAGTGAACTGACCCACATCTACCATAGTGCAGAAGAACGAGGGTATGAAATTACCGTAGCAAGCCCGAAAGGTGGTAATGTGCCTATTGACCCCGAGAGTTTAAAACCACTGCTATTAGACAAAATATCCAGGAAGTATTGGGACGATCCGGCATTCAGACGCATGTTGCAACATACCCAAAGCCTGGATGCAATATCGGGAAAGATGTTCGATTGCATTTATCTTGCGGGTGGGCATGGCACGATGTACGACTTCCCGGACAACGCAGTCTTGCAATCCATTATTAAATTCCATTATGAAAGCGACAAGATGGTGGCAGCCATTTGTCATGGTGTATGTGGATTGTTGAACGTCAGACTCTCCGACGGAGAGTATCTAGTAAGAGAAAAAGAATTAACCGGATATAGCTGGTTCGAAGAAATTTTGGCAAGGCGGGAAAAGGAAGTGCCATTTAATCTTGAAGAGACACTGAAAGAGAGGGGTGCCGATTACCGGAAATCCTTTATACCGATGACATCGAAAGTCTTGGTGGACGGTAACCTGATTACCGGTCAGAACCCCTTCAGTTCGAAAGAAATAGCGAAAGTCATTCTGCAACAATTAGAGCACTCTTATATCAATACCCGGAATTGAATCGATGAAATGGCTCCCTAATAACATGGAGGGGGTGTAATATCCGCTTTTCCCGTGGTTGCCTAAACAGTACCTGGCAATTCGGATACCTACCTCGACAGTCAGCGAATAGACGTTCGGAGTTGACATGGTCATTTCCACTTTGTCGCCGCCGGGCGCTTCCGCTTCTCCCCAGAATTGCCCCTGCTGCGTTTCTCTTGCTTGTTCGTCGGGACCTTTCTTTATGAATTTGCTTACCAGACTCTTGACCAAGTCCTGCCCGAAACGGGTGTTCATAATCCCTTTAAACGGGTTGGACACATGCAGCATATAAATGCTCGGTTTGGTCATCGCCATATAAACCATTCCGTCAGGCACTCCGGTAGATATTCCCGATGTGAAGACGTCGCCCCAAGGAATAGTTACCGCCCATTGCGGTTGATTCTGGAAAGGAATCTTCTTCATCCGATATGCATTGGACACAGTTTTGAGCCGACCGTCTTCTCTGATTAATCCTCCTTTTCCAACACTTTCGATGGAGGTTTTCACGGTGCCGATGCTCGGGCTTGTGCCAAAAGAAAAAGCAAGGTCGATACGGGTGGCGGCAGGCAGCTTCTCCTTCAGCATGGCTGCCAGGCAGTCGGTCGGTACGATGTCGGTTCCCACACCCGGCATCACGATTACGTTACGGCTTTTGGCTTCATTGTCCAGCGCATAGCATTTTCTAAAAACATCTATCTCGCCGGTAATATCCAAATAATGTACCTTTTGTGAGAGACATGCCTTTGCCAAAGCTTCTGCCGTAGCAGAAAACGGTCCTGCACAGTTCAGCAAGACGGTTACATCCTGCAAATACCCTGCGGCATCCTTCACGCTGAATGCCCTATATTCCAAACCGAGCTCATTGGCTATGGGCAGCAATTTTTCGGCAATACGTCCTGCAACCACCGGTTTAATTCCTTGCTTGATGGCTTCGCGCACCATTAACTCTCCGGAATACCCATAAGCACCGTATATCATTAGTTTACTTTCATTCATAATATGCATATCAATAATGAGTCAATAACACTTTTGGTACCCATTAGGTTTTTGCATTTTACACGACAGCTACATTGGATGGTGAATACCCGAATTTCCTTTTATAAGCGGTGGAAAAATGAGAAATATTCTTAAAGCCGACTTCCAGATATATTTCTGAGACTTTTCTTTTCTCATGCAACAATTTATCTTGCGCTACATTCAGTCTTTTCTCCATCAACCATTTTTGCGGAGAAAGATCGCTCACTTTCTTGAAGTCGCGTTTGAAAGTGGCGAGGCTTCTGCCCGTATAATGGGCAATATCTTCAATGGTCAAGTCATACGCATAGTTCTTTTCCATGAAGCCCAGTATATCGATTTTCCAGGGATCGGTAAAGTCGAACAGGCTTGGGTAGAACTGCTCGTCTATGTCCAGCAAGGCATAAATACCTTCGTGCAGTTTCATGTCGATAATACGGTCTGTGGGCTGGGTGGAGGTATCAAAATAAGGCAGCATGGACTGGAACAGGCTTGCAATGGCAGGCGTCTGCGGTAGTCTTATAATGCTGGGAGTATGCTTCCGCACCTGCAAAGGCAATTTCTTCTTGTCGATAGCCTGGTAGAAATCCCGTAGAAAAGCTCTTTTGAAAACCAGAGAAATACCGATAAATTTCTCTTTTCCTTTGGGTTGCTTGGTCAAGCTGATACGATGGTCCTTTCTTAGAAACACACATTCCCCCTTACGGATTTTGATGGTGTGTTGTTCTTCCTGCAAAAGCATTTCACCCGAACAAACATACACTAGTGTATGGTCTTCTACCACGCCCCAGCATCCCCGTTCATTATCGGAATAACAACTGAAAAATATATCGGAATAGTTGAACACATTCGGTGCGTTGGTTGTAAGTTTCATATCGTTCCTTATTTGTGGCAAAGTTAATTGGAATAGCAATAAATGAAAGAGATACAACGTTTTTTCTTTCATTTATTGCTATATACTACTTTCAGAAATTATCAACGGCGAAACCGGACAAATCTATTAAGCTTCCGACAGCCATATCATTTTCAGATATTCTTCTTAAAAAAAGGAACAAGCACAGACACTGCTTCGTCCACATACCGTGGTACGTCATACATTTCCATGTGGTCTGCCCCTTCCACAATATGAAGATTCTTGTCCGTGCTTGCAGCGCGGTTGTACAAATCTTCACTGTACCATTTGCTACCAGCCATGCTACCGGCTACAACTTGCAAAGGTCGTACGAGGAATATATCCGCCATATGGTATGCATCGTAAGTCACTAATTGCGTGAAGCATCTTACAGGGGCCATACTCGGAGCAGTAGAACATTGGGCACGTGGAGTACGGTAATATTCCCATGCTTCTTCCATCTCTTTATTCTGAGCCTCTTCTTTCGTAGTCGGAGCCAGCGGGAACATAGCCATTTCCGCTCCATTCGCTTCTGCCGTACGGGAGGCGGCACCAGCCATCAAAACCGGGAACGCATCTTCCGATTTCTGGCTACCGTCCCATCCGTTACGGAACATGGCTCCGATATTAACGGCACTTACTGTTCCCACAGCTTTGATACGATGGTCGTTAATGGCAGCATTGGCTGTATATCCGCCCCCGGCACAAATGCCCATCGCCCCTATTCTTTCGTTATCTACATAAGGAAGTGTTGTCAGGTAATCAATTACGGCACTGATATCTTCCGTACGTACATAAGGATTTTCCAACTGCCGGGGCTCACCGGTACTTTCCCCTTGGTAAGAGGCATCATAGGCAATGGTAATAAAACCTGCTTCAGCCAATCTCTTTGCATACAGGCCTGCTGTCTGTTCCTTTACCCCGCCACCAGGGTGTGTTACTACAATTGCCGGATATTTTTGTTCTTTATCGAAACTCTCCGGGAAATTGATCACTGCCGACATTGTAATGCCCTGACCGTTCTTATTTTCAAAATTTACTTTTTGCTGAGACATAATGTTATCTTATTAATGATTAATACTATCCTTAACCGTTAGGCTAAGTTATTGTTGCAAAGGTAGAAGGAAATACATGAACTCGTTTTTCTTTATGGCTCAAATGATGTTTTCTCTACGGTTCATTTTGCTATAATTTAATTATACCTGCAAAATTCGGAGTGTTCACAAGAAAACGAAAGAAAGACAAGGTAGCACGGAATATCTATGAAGGCAGGCAGATTGTTATTCCAGCTTATGGACAGGATTGTTTATAAACCAGATGCAGACCTCGTTGAAAAGGTGAAAACAGACACTAGAAAGTAAAGTAACACGGGCAGTACCGGTATTCCTGCTGTACTGTTAATTAAAACTTCACTTAATCTCATCCTATAGCTATAATGAATGGCAATAGGTCTTGGGCAAAAGGTACAGTCACAATATATCTTTGTAGTAGCCCGTTTTTATAAAGTATTGTCTTATATTTGTTGATGTATAACCAAAACAACAATAATTAAATTCTAATTGAGAAGAAACAAAGCATATTTCAACCTTCACTAAATGGAACTACGTCAGAAAAATTGTCATTGCCGTTGTCTCTATATTGATACAGAACCTTTATCAGGACAATCTGAACATTCTTTTTCCATCGGGTGTGTATATTCAACTCGCCACAAATAAGAACCGATTTACGAAGTTCATCTTCTGTGTTGGTTCCTCGTTTAAGCACTTCGGATAATATATTACTATTATCATTTAACTTGATTTCAGATAGATATAAGTTATATGTTTGATCAGAACATTTCAAATCATATTTATCAATAATAGTCTTATCTGGAGCCAAAAAATATAATCCGGGCAAATTTTGTTTGTCCATAATGACAATATTATTGACAAAATCCAAGGAAGTATCACCTTGCAAGTCATACATTTCTATACCGTCCGAAGTTTTGTATAAAAAATCATCAATTTTATGACATTCTTCCTTAAAGATACTTAGCCAATTTACATGGAATCCCAAAATAATGTGTTTATCCTTATCGAAACCTAAGCGTTGGAAAGTTTCCTTGATGTTCTCTGCAAATATCCTATACTCTTTTTGTCTCTTTTGTAACAAGAAAGTTCTTAAAAAATAATATCTGAATCCATGAACAAGCATATAACTTAATGATTCTTTGAAATTTGTATAAGATATTGTTTTCTCTTTAGAAAATAATTCAGCAGGCTCCACTTCACGAAGCTGTCCTGCTGTATCGTAGTCATTATAATTATTATCTACTTTTGCAGGGAACAATTTTGCCAGATAGGAAATATTGCCATCAATGATAGTGGAAGCTACTTTATGAAAAGATGATATTTCTTCTTCTGATAATGGTTGCTCTTTGAGTTGCTGCGCTATACCTTCTTTAAGTTTATCCTCCAGTTCATCCAACAAATTCACTAATTCAGTTCTTTTATTCTTAACATTAGATTTCTCTAATGGCAGTATCTGTGCCACCCATTCATCAATAGAGTCATCAGTCAGTTTCTTTTTTAGTATTGGAATATTATTCAACCATCCTTGTTTTTCCATTAATTGTTGGGGCAATCCAGGAATAGTTAAAGAACTATAAGCTGAATAAGTTTCAACTACAGTGGATAAACGTATCATTAATAAGATTAGATATTGTTGTATCCATCCTTTTATGATATCTTCGTTCCTAACACCCGCTTGCAAATTTAAAAATGGAAATTTTGCTTCATAATACACTGGAGAAAACGACAACAAATCCATATACAAAAGATATATTTCTGCAAATCTTCCCGGAATTAGTACATATTGTGGAGGTATGGCATTAGTATAGTACAAAATTTGTTTTAGCAAATCGTATTCTTTTCTATATAACAAAAGTCCTCCCAATGCTATATGAAAATCGAAAAACTCTTTTCTTGCTACATCTCGTAACTGAACCTGTTCTTCAGTAATCGAAACAGGATTTCCTTCTGAATCTATATTTCTTTCACCTTCATAATATTTTGGTAAATGGAATAAATAATGTTGATGTGCAGCTATCCAATAGCCTAGAACCCATTCCTGTCGATTGTAAAACAACTGCTGGCTTAAACAAATCCAAATTACTCTAAATGTTTTAGGGTCTATTGTTGTCTTCTGCATTGTATCAAAAAGAATTATAATAATATCACTTCCGTTAGCAATCGAAATCGCTTTCTTTGTCTGTTCACACAACGCCTCATTAATTGTAATAACACCATCATAAAATTCGGAAGGATATTCTACCATCTGATCAGGTTTACCTTTGCGTAAATCAATAACCCATTCGCAAAATGCTTGATAAGCCTTACGTAACACTTCTGAGTTGTCTTTTTTAAGCATCACTACATAAAATTCCAGCCACGCCAATCTCCTTTCCTTGCTTATCAAAGGGCGGAGTAAACGCTCCTGTAGTTTGATAGGATCATGGTAAACATAAATCAGCCAAAAAACACGGAATAAAGTTATAATCAGGCAGATACAAACTATAAATATCAGAATAAAAACTGAGTCATTTATGAATGGATTTAAAGGACCGAAATTATTATTGTTGGTAGGAGCTATTATCGAATAAAACAATAATATAATAGCAACAATTAATGTTATTAAGAATCCTATAGTCCATCGTTCCTTGACAAACAACCTTATCAAACGGGTAGATTCATATTTATCATCAATACGCTGAATAATGCCTATAAGCATTGGCAATGCTATACCTAAAATAGCTGCTACAAGTGGGATAATTAATTCTTTTGTACAAACACTACACATAAGTAATAGATTATAGCGATAAAGAGTAAAAAAGCTTACTCTATTATCTAAGGTTTATTATAAATAAATATGCGAGCTATTTTTCGTATGTATTAATGCCACAATTATAAGTGTCCGAACAATCTTTTGCGATGCTCGCCAAAGTTAAAAGAAGGAAGCGGATAAAGCATATAGACAAAAATAATAATAAAATTCTAAATACTCACACTTATTTGTCTATTTTTTGAGTAATAGGTATTTTCAGGTGCTAAAAGATCCTATTGTAAAAACTGATTAAAGTCGTATTGTAGTAGATATACAAAACTTTATAAAGACACCATACATTTTTTTAGAGTAGCTGGAACCATTCCACTATGACCTTGTTCTATTCCACGATTTTTTAAAAATGTGATAAATTTGTCGATGAATGCCGAATCAACGTCGAGGAAATAACAGGTAGGGTTTGTAAAATTTAAGCGCCCCAAATAGGTTGATACAAATAATAACTGTACACCCTCATTGTTTTAGAAAAGTTTTTATTTATTTCCCTTAATACTACCACACCTCCTTTGATGACGTAAGGCGTAACACTTAGTAGATTTCGTGTAAAATCAATGATATTCATTGACACAAAATTGATACCCCCAATGGAAACAACCAGTAGGGTTATTAATTGTCCACAAAAAACGATATTGATATCGAATAAATAAAATTAATACAATAATCGTACCACAATTTCACTTGTCTATCTTCGCAGATTAGACATATCATCTTTTTATGAAAACTCTATAGTCTACAATTCCCTTTTTCATTCATATATAATACCAGGAGATTTCCTAATATTTTCTGGTTGTATATCTCCTTCCATTGTGTATAATTCAGTTCGCCAAAAATCAGCCAATTGAATCCTACATGATCTAAATCCACCTCTGATTAAGTCCAATGGTAAAACCAACCATTCCTCATCTCTTGTAGCATTCTCAATTTCTTTTTCAAAGTTTTTTTATATGCATGTTTTTTTAAGAGAGTGACAGCATCAATTAACATAAATCGATGATTGGGAGTTGTATTATGGCAAATATCGCAATCTACATGTCTTTGTCGTACATGCTTGAAAATCTCCAAATCAAGAGGATCTCCAGAATCAGATGATATAAGATCAAGATTACATTTATAAGAGAATAAAAATATACCTTCCCCTAATTTCTTCAAAAGACCTTCGTCTATATCTATGTCAAAAACATATCTTGTTTCAGTATAATCTTTTGCCGGGAATAATTTACTTGCTTTATTACCACGGCAAAATAACTTAGCTCTTTCTTTCGAGCGGCTAAAAGATATAAAGTCCGTAGCTTTGTAATATGCCTTGTCAAATTCTGTTTCGTGAACAATATGCTTTGTTATTGTATCAAAAAAAACTATTCGTTCGATATTGTTAGGATCGGAATTTCCCCAGAATGATGCTGCGGTCAATCCATTTCCTCTAAAATAATACGGCTTTGTCCTTTCGTTGTAAATTTTGTCACCTCTATACAGCTTCATAATTTTTGAGTTGAAATGAATGTTATAAACCTTTCTATTAATTGTTCCTCAAACATAATAGATAGTTGTATCATATGCAATATATAAACTAAATTTCTCTTATTAAATTTCAAATTGCGAATATCTTATTTTATTCTATCTCCCCTTTGAGATTACAGGATACTTTTTTATAGTTTAACTTCTCCCAGAAAATGGATTTTCCATATTGAAAATCCCAGGAATCTTAATTCTTACATTTATAATGATCTATTGCCCAAGAATACATTATCTCTTTTGGGAGGTTTCTTCGGATGTATATAGAGAGGTTCTATTTGTATGGAAGAGTGAAAATGTAGTTGGAGCTATCTTAAATAGCTAATGATCTCCGATAAACTTTTATACGATAAGTTCTGATAATTCTTGAAATTTCCCCAGAACAAGTGAATAGTATGTGTAAGGTGCAACCCTATATATAAATATAGGTTGCACCTTACACATAAGTTATACATTCATTATCAACACATTAAAAATTCGACATATTAGCTATATTTTGAAACTCAGTATATATGCAGACAAAAACAGACAAATTCTCAATCTTATTTATATATTTCCAATCCAAGTTATCGAAGTAACAAACAAATATTTTATCTTTGCCTGAAAGAGAGTTCTTTGAAGATTAATGCAGAATAATGAAATTGACCTCAAAAATCAATCGTTACCTAATTCACTATTCATTTTTCTTTGACTTCACGAATATCCTGCTAATCAGGCTATTTCGTCACTGTAGTTTTTGACTTTAGTGTTATTTAGTCTTATCAGATGTGATAATCCAGAAAGTTTGCTATTATCTTTGTTTGCATGAAACTCCCCATAAAACATATTGCCATACTCGTAATAGCCTCTTTAATAGCTATTTTTACCTACCAGACATATTGGTTGGTCAGCATGTACCATACCATGAAAACAGACATGGAGCATTCCATTACCGAGGCTATGCGCACATGTGATTATAATGAAATGATGCTACGCATAGAATGCATGCGCCGTGATGACAAAGATCATGGTGAGATCTCTGTCTCTGCCGGGTACAATGATGAAGGTGGAACACTGGTTCGCAGCAGCACTACAGTTCATAAAGAGAAGGTTCCCAAAGGTATGGATGTACAACAGGACACCATTCTTAGAACCGAAAAAAAACTGGACACCCTGATCGTAGTCCGTAATGATCAGAGGGAAATAAAAGTAATCCCCCAGGACTCTACTTCGCAGGAAGTGAAAACTGCCATGCTACAAACGAAAGGTGGTCTGGACCTATTATTGAAAGATCAGAGTAGCATGCTCGAACTGGCTACTTATTTTCAAAGGGGATTACATTCGGGACTTGACATAATCATGGATCCCGACTTTCAGTCCTACGACAGCCTGCTGACACTAAGCCTGCAAGAAAGGGGAATAACACTTCCATATCGGATAGAATATCTGCGTTTCAGCCACACTCTCGATTCTACTCAGTTTTTTACCGATACCTTGGGAGTTGCCGGTACAGCGGACTACATCCCCGGACCGGATGCACATACTTACGACTATACTTTCGACATCCATTCACACTCGCTCTACCGCCTCCGGATGAATTCTGTAGCCGGAGTTATTGTCCGGCAGATGGCTGGTATACTTATTACTTCATTTATCATTTTGTTGATATTAGGATTCTCTTTCTGGTACTTGATCCGTACATTGCTGAAACAGAAAACACTGGAAGAAATGAAAAGTGATTTCACCAACAACATCACGCATGAATTAAAGACCCCTATAGCTGTGGCATATGCCGCCAACGACGCATTGCTAAACTTCGGACAAGCTGATGAGAAAGAAAAGCGAGACAGATATCTAAATATCAGCCAGGAGCAACTGCAAAGACTCAGTGGGCTGGTCGAACAGATACTAACGATGAGTATGGAACAGCGTAAGGCTTTCCGACTCCGCCCGGAAGAGATAACTCTTATCCCTTTGCTCGAAACATTAGCAGAGCAACACCGACTCAAAGCAAAGAAACCCGTCAGCATTGACTATAAAACAGAACCGGAAGATCTTACGGTATTTGCCGACCGGACTCATTTCAGCAATATTCTGAGTAATCTGATAGACAATGCCGTGAAATACTCACCAGAGAAAGCCGTTATCCATATCCGCTGTCGTGAAACAGAAGTTAACGGAAAAGTAGAAATTTCAGTCACCGATGAGGGAATAGGTATCGCACAAGAGAAACAAAAACATATATTCGACAAATTTTACCGTGTACCGACCGGAAATCTCCATAACGTAAAAGGATACGGTCTGGGACTCTACTATGTGAAAACAATGATTGAGAAGCATGGAGGCACAGTTTGTGTAGAAAGCGAACCAGGACACGGTAGTACATTCACCATTATGTTATGAAAGAGAAAATTAAAGTATTATTAGTGGAAGACGAACTGACCCTCGCCATGATTATCAAGGATACACTTGAAGAGAATGACTTCACCCTCACCATTGCTGCCAACGGTGAAGAGGGATTGCGTATGTTTTTCGACATACGTCCGGATGTACTGGTAGCCGACGTGATGATGCCGCGTATGGATGGCTTTGAGATGGTAAGACGTATCCGCCAGACCGATAAACAGACCCCGGTACTTTTCCTGACAGCCCGTTCGGCCATCAATGACGTAGTAGAAGGTTTTGAATTGGGTGCCAATGATTACCTGAAAAAGCCATTCGGAATGCAGGAACTGATCATCCGTATTAAAGCATTGGTAGGTAAGGCATTCAGTTTTGCAGAAGAAAAGAAAATAACCACACGGTTTGAGATAGGCAACTATTTGTTCGATACCCTTGCACAAACACTGACACATGCCGGATTGAAACAAGAGCTCTCCCATCGGGAAACAGAAATTCTAAAACGGCTTTGCGAAAATCAGAATCAGGTAGTCAACACACAGAATGTACTACTCGACCTTTGGGGAGACGATAGCTTTTTCAATTCACGGAGCTTACATGTTTTCATCACTAAACTCCGACATAAATTATCGGCTGACGAACGTATACGCATCGTAAATGTCAGAGGAATCGGATACAAATTGATATTAAACTAAAAAAACAGCATGATAACCCCAAAGATATACAGCACATTTATACTGGCAATCATGTCTACGATAGCCTTTGCACAAACGGAACAACCGCAAGACAGCGTCACAGGTCATAGCAGGACTGTGCCCGAAATCCGTCAGGAATTCCTTGAACGTATTCGGACAATATTCACTTAATGGCCAACGTAACTCTAAAATGGGCTATATGGTTCCCGATCTCTATATACAAAGCCATTTCGGAGGTACACTCGACTACATGTTCAATGATAAATTAGGTATTACCGGGGGAGCTGTCCATGAATTTAATCCAATAAAAGGGCACTGGGAAACCACCCCTGTTTTCGGTCCCGTAATTCATCTAAAAAAGAAATAAAGGATTCACGGCAAGCTGATTATTTTCATATCTTTGCGACACTAAAGATAAACCCAACGGATATGAAGAAGCTGATATTCTTTTTGCTGCTGTTACTGAGTACGGCCTCACTTTCTGCACAGTCGGAATTACCGTCCGACAGCATCCGGCATTTGCCCTCTACCGTCAAACAATATGGAGACTTCCTGATCGACATGGGACTGTTTATGGCAGCTCCTCCCAAACTACCGGAATATAAATTCGAGCTGCCCGATGCGAGCAAAGATTATAGCCGAATATTCAGTCTAAATCCCGACATTATAATGACACAAGGGTTATCCAATGTATTCACGCCCTCTCTTTCATACGGATTTGGTGGTTTCTTCTCGTCTCCACAACAACTCCAGATGGGATCGTTTAAACTGAAAAACGGCATGCGCCTGAATACATACGGAGAATATAATGCCAAAGGCCAGAAGGTGCCTAACCATGGTGCCATGCCATGGGAAAAGAATAACTTCAAAGGTGCTTTTGAAATGAAATCTTCCGATGGTAATTTCGGTATCCGCATCGAGGTTCAACAAGGACGTTACTATCCATATTAAAAAAGAAAAAAATGAAAAACATACTGATTATCGGTGCAAACGGATTTACGGGTCGCCGGATACTGAACGATTTGTCGGCTAAACCTATCTACAATGTCACCGGATGTTCTTTAAGAGATGATATCTGCCCCGGAAAGGGTTACCGTTTTGTACGTACAGACATTCGGGACACAGATGCCGTACAAAGGTTATTCAATGAATCCCAACCGGACATTGTAATCAATACTTCTGCCCTTTCGGTGCCGGATTATTGTGAAACTCACCATGCAGAAGCTGAAGCCACGAATGTAACGGCTGTTGAAACCATTTCACATGCCTGTGAACAGTATGGCAGCCGTTTCATCCATCTGTCAACTGATTTTGTATTTGATGGTAAAAGCAATCAACTCTACAAAGAAGAAGATGAAGCCTCTCCGGTCAATTATTACGGAGTTACGAAACTGAAAGCTGAAAAAGTGGTGGCTGATTGCTGCAGCAATTATGCAATAGTGCGTGTAGTTGTTGTTTATGGAAAGGCTCTCACGGGGCAGCATGGCAACATTCTTCAGTTAGTTGCCAACCGGTTGAGAAAAGGGGAAACAATTCGTGTTGTATCCGACCAATGGCGTACACCGACTTTTGTAGGGGATATTTCGGAAGGAGTAGAAAAACTGATGTTTCACCCCTCCAACGGAATCTATCACATTTGCGGGAATGAATGTCTCACGATTGCCGAAATCGCCTACCGGGTAGCCGATTTTCTGAAACTGGACCGTTCTTTGATTGAGCCCGTCACTACCGAAGAAATGCAAGAGGATACTCCCCGTCCCCGCTTTAGCGGATTGAGCATTGAAAAAGCTAAAACTGAAATCGGATACAACCCACACACATTGGAAGAAGGTATGGCAGCCTCCCTGTTTTAACCGTCTACTGACTTATTCATCACACAAAGGACACAGAGTTTAACTTTTTTGTTTTGGCGAGTATCCCCCTCCCTAATATATCCTCTCCGTGCCCTCTGTGGTGAAAAGGAACTGATTTAGCCTAACTTCTCCAACAATTCTTCAATGCTCCCCACCGTCACCACTTCTCCTTCCTGCAGATGCATAATGAATCCATTACCCTCTTTCAAATCACCGGTTTCGATATAAATATCGGACTCGATGTTACGATTTGCCAGAATTCCATTACGCTGCAAGGCTTTACGTACCATGGCATATTTCTGTCCGTGCCCTACCAGACGTATTCGTGATGTATATTCATTATCTACCCGGAACAAACCGGTCTCCAGATCGAATACAATACCTTTACGAGCGAAGAAACTACTCAATTTACCACTTAGGGAAAGATCCTCGGGAGTGCCGATAGTCACTCCATTCATCTTATCCATCAGCCATATTTTATCGGCAATCTGTAAAGCCAACTCTAAGTCGTGGGTAGAAAGAAAAATCGTTTTGTTGGTCTGCCGGCTCAGTTGGTGGAGCAATTGCATCATCTCCACTTTACTGGGAAAGTCGAGAAAGGCTGTCGGTTCATCCAGAAAAATCACCGGGGTTTCTTGTGCCAGTGCTTTGGCAATCATTGCTTTCTGGCGCTCACCATCACTCAGGGTATGTACCATGCGGTGCGCCAGATTCTCAATCTTTACCAGAGCAATAGAACGTTCAACCACCTCTTTGTCTTCTCCACGAAGTGTCCCCCAAAAACCGGTATACGGACTCCGACCTAAACCTACAAGCTCGTGTACCGTCATATTGCGTATGTCACATTTCTCGGTGAGCACCACACTAATCACAGTCGACAACTCCTTGTCGGTATACGCATCGATTTCCTTACCCACAATCTCTATCTTGCCTCCCAGTTTAGGCTGAAAAGCCGAAAGCGTACGCAACAAAGTAGACTTCCCCACTCCATTAGCGCCCAGTAAGCAAGTCAATTCGCCACAGTTAATGCCGGCATTGATGCGGTCGGCCACCACTTTGACATCGGTCTTACCCAGATAGCCTATCGAAAGGTTCTCTATATGAATGGTCTTCTGCTTCATATCTTTATTCACTTAATTCACTTTTACGTTTACGGAACAACACAGATGCCACGACCGGCGCACCGACCAATGCTGTCACGGAGTTGACGGGAAGTGCCCCCTCGAACCCCGGCATACGGGCCACCAGATTACACACCAAAGCCAGTGACGCCCCCGCCAGCAAAGTAGCCGGCATCAGGATACGGTGATCTGAAGTGTGAAAGATGGCACGGCAAAGGTGGGGAACCGCCAAACCGATAAACATGATCGGACCACAATAAGCCGTCACAATGGCGACAAGCACTCCCGAACAAGAGATTACCAACAGCCGGGCACGCTTTATGTTCAATCCCAGGTTACGGGCATATCCATCGCCAAGCAGCATCAGGTTCATGGTTTTAATCAACAGGAAAGAGAGCGGAATCAGTACGACCATAATGCAGACAAACAAAGTCATCTGATCTCCGGAGACACGGGCAAAACTTCCCAGTCCCCAGATCACATAGGCACGGATATCTTCTTCCACACTAAAATATTTGAGTACACCGATGATAGCACTTGCCACATACCCAATCATCACACCGATTATCAACAGCGTGACGTTCCCTTTCACTTTTTGCGACACATATACAATAAGTGCCATAACCGACAAGGCTCCGATAACAGCCGCTAACGAAAGTGCCACTTCACCCATATATCCCAGTTTGCTAAGTGCCACACCTCCCAACGCACCGGACAGCAATACGACAAAGGCTACCCCCAGACTGGCACCGGAACTGATTCCAAGTACGGAAGGTCCCGCCAGCGGATTACGGAATACGGTTTGCATCTGCAAACCACTGATGGAAAGCCCGGCACCGGCCACTAAAGCTGTCAGGGCCTGTGGCACACGTGATTTCCAGATTATATTCTGCCAGATAATGGACTCATCTGTCCCTCCCCAAAGTATGTTCCATACCGAACCGATAGGGATGGAAACCGAACCCAAAAGAAGGTTCAACAGGAAAAAGATAAAAATAGATGCCGCTATAAGCAACATAAGAGGTACTGTCGGTCGTTTCATCAGGCAGATCAATTGAGGCGTTCGTAATAAACAGGAGTATAATCGGGCAACAAATCCGGATGAAAAGCTTTAATCAAATCCTCCAGTACAACTTCCGGCTGGGTAGGCATACTTTCATAAAACGGCTTCTCCCGCATATTGCAATAGATCACCCCTTTATCACGGAAAGCCCGGAAATCGGCATATCTCGGATCTTCGCTTTTCAGTGCATCATAAGAAAAGGCTCCGTCGAAACTATTGACGATGCGCCAATAATCGGCATTCTCTGCCTGGCTATACACCGTTTCAAAATCGAGCGTGACACCTCCCGAACGGGGATCGTCTTTCAAGAAATAGTCGGCTCCTGCGTCACGGAAAAGTTGTGCCAGAAAGCTCTTACCTCCTACAGCATACCAGTTGCCTCCCCGGATTTCTCCACTGAAAACTACCGGACGCTTTTCTACATGGGCAACCCGCTCTTTCAGTTCGTTATAATGCTTTTCAATAGCCGCAAACTTCCGGTTGGCCGTTTCTTCTTCACCTATAAAAAGTCCGATAAACTTAATCCATTCGGCCTGCCCCAACGGAGTCATCTCTTTGTAACCCAGATGCGGAACCAGCGGAATACCTACTTCACGCATGGCATCGTATCCGCCTCGTTTGAATGGTGAGATGAAAATGACATCGGGATTTACACTCATGATTACTTCGTTATCGAAATTCCCCTCAATACCTATCTTAGCTGTTTTCCCTTGCTTCAGACGTTCGTTCATCTCTTTGTTGAAAAGATGGCGGGTGCTCGTAATACCTACCACATGACTTAAAGCATCCAGTTTAATGAAATTTGATAACTGCAAGGAGGTCATACAGATAACACTTTTAACAGGCGTTTCTATGACCGTATAGTCAGCAGGAATATTTTCGGGTTTCACGCCTCTGGGTACAAGCGCATAATGAAAAGACTCGCCGCCTTCCTTCTGAGGATCACTGATATCGACCAAACGGCACGTAGGTGTATAAGTCACTCTGAATCCTTTAGCATAAACAGGTGTGATACGGATGGAAGAAGTATCGGCCGCCTCACAGGTTACAGTTGTTACGTTCTGGTTGTTTTTCGGACGGCAACCGGCAAAAGAAATACAGGCCAGCAGTGCGCATCCAATCAGGAATTGTTTCATCGGTATTCGTCTTTTAATTCAGATTATAGCGGTCAAAGATACTTAATAATTCTTGTTTCATAGGGATATTTTCCTCACTTTTGCAGAACATTAAGATGATAAACCGATAGCAAATGACAACATCACACCCCATACGTTTCGTATCTTTAGGACCGGGTGAACCGGACCTGATAACACTGAAAGGATTCAAAGCCCTGCAAACGGCCGACTGTATCTTTTGTCCTGCCACCATGACCCGCGACGGGAAATCTTCGTCACGAGCACTTTCCATTCTGGATACTCTCGGATTCTCGGACACCGTACAATGTTTCCGGCTTCCAATGGACAAAGATCGGACACAAGCTCTAAAAGCCTACGAAGCTGTATACGAAAGCAGCAAAACACTCCGTGCGGAAGGAAAAAACATTGTAATTGTGGCGGAAGGAGATGCAGGTCTCTACTCTTCCATCCATTATATTTACGACAAGCTGCGGGAAGACGGTATCCCTGTAGAACAGATTGCAGGTATTCCCGCTTTTATAGCTTCCGGAGCAATGGCAGGCATGCACATCGTCAGCCAGGAAGAACGGCTGATTATACTACCCGGACTTGTCACAACCAAAGAGCTGGAAGATTACCTGAAGCAACAAACCGTAGTGGTCATTATGAAGCTCTCGCAATGTGTAGAAGAAGTACACCAATGCATAAACAGCCATCCAGAATATCAGTATCACTATTTTGAGAATGTAGGAACAGAGAAGGAATACTACTCTTGCTCCAACGAAGAACTCCGTGAGAAGAGATTCCCCTATTTTTCAGTAATGATTATCAGGTTCTGACCGGACTTTATCCGGCGAAGGTCTTGAACTACCTATAGACGAGTTGTGTACCCCGGCATATACCGGTTGTACAACTCGTCATGGACCAGTTGTGCAACTCGCACGGATCTTTCATTTACCCTGCCTTCCTCTCATACAAAAACGCGTTTCGATCTTCCATCTTCCACCTTTTAGAGTGCATATCGTTGATTGTGAGATGTATAGATTGGTGGAAGATGCGGTTTTTATGCCATTTATCTTCCACCCCCATCTTCCATCT
>ERZ827490.2757-NODE-2757-length-17841-cov-3.792027_pt1 | contig 17841 bp, 15 predicted proteins | sample MGYA00519770_ERZ827490 | MGnify/ENA primary metagenome ERZ827490 (study PRJEB31778, sample SAMEA3449324) | human gut metagenome | biome: human gut; feature: human-associated habitat; material: faeces | place: United Kingdom | collected 2010/2012 ...
CAACAACTACCCCTGCCTGATGGCTGGTGTGGCCATGGGCCGCACCCTGACCTTCGCCATGAAGGCCGTCAAGCAGATGGCGGGTCTGGATAACGCCTGATCCAGCGCGGTTTTCCGGCACAACTTAAGCGTTTTTCCATTTCTTCTTTCTTCATGAAGAGAGGCGGTCCCTGTTTGGGGCCGCCTCTCTTTGCCATTTTTTCGCCACCCGCCCCCTACACAAATCCCCACGATTGTGCTATGATAAAGCTGAACAGCCGGTTTGTGCCAGACAACCGGCAAAATCGAGGTGTTTGTACAAATGTCTGATCTCCTTGAAACTCTGCAGCAGGAAGGGGTAGACCCCGCTCTGCTGGAAGCAGTCCAACAGTACCGCACTGCCCATGCCCTGCCGGACGCACTGCGCCCGCGCATTCCTTCCCCTGCCTTTACCTACTACGGCAAACAGGTGTGGGAGCAGGCGCTGGCGGCGCTGCTCTGCGGCGAAAACCTGCTGCTGGCAGGCGGAAAAGCCACCGGCAAAAACGTGCTGGCCGAGAACCTTGCCGCCGCCTTTGGCCGTCCCGCATGGGACATCTCCTTCCATGTGAACATGGATGCAGCATCCCTCATTGGCATGGACACTTTTGCGGACGGTCAGGTGGTGTTCCGGCCCGGCCCGGTATACCGTTGCGCCCAGTGCGGCGGCTTTGGCGTGCTGGACGAGATCAACATGGCCAAAAACGAGGCGCTGGCGGTGCTGCACGCGGTGCTGGACTTCCGCCGCGCCATCGACGTGCCCGGGTACGACCGCATCCCGCTGGCCGAGGAGACCCGCTTTATTGCCACCATGAACTACGGCTACGCGGGCACCCGGGAGCTGAACGAGGCGCTGACCTCTCGCTTTGCGGTGGTGCAGATGCCTACCATCACCCAAGATAATCTGGAAAAGCTGCTGCGGGCGCAGTTCCCGGATCTTACCGCAAAATATGTGCATCAGTTTGCGCTGCTGTTTCTGGACCTGCAGAAAAAATGCGACAGTGCAGAAATTTCTACCAAGGCGCTGGATCTGCGCGGTATGCTGGACGCGCTGCGGCTGATTCGGCGGGGCATCCCGGCCGGGGCGGCGCTGGATATGGGCATCACCAACAAGGCCTTTGACTCCTACGAGCAGGGACTGATCCGGGACGTGATCGCCGCGCGCATCCCGGCCAAGCTGGATGCCGGAAAGCTGTTTGCCTGATGGACGCCCAAAGCTACACCGCGCAGGAGCGGCGTGCGGCCAATCAGGTCTGGGCCGCTGCCGGAGCCTACGGCTTTGAGCCGCTGTTTCTGGCCCGCAATACGGACGGCACCATTGATTTTTACATGAACTGCATCGTCGGGCTGGTGCACAAATACTACGGTGACGCGCTGATCCGGGACATTTTTTCCGCTTGGGAGGGCGATGTACGCCAGCCCATGCTGGACGACATGGCGTGGCTGTACTTAGAAAACGCCGCCTATCGGCTGGAGCTGCCCCGCCGCCCGGTGCTGGAGGTGCTGCGGTTTGCCCACGCGGACTACTTTTTTGCCATCCAGTACAAGCTTTCGCGGCAGGAGTGGATGGCGAAGAACCAACTGGTGTACACCATGCAGGCCGCCCGCTGGCGTAAGGTTCTGGGACGCACCGCCCCGGTCATGACCCCTTACGAGAGCAGCCTTGCCGCCGCGCTGGAACCGGAGACCGTACCGGAACCAGCACAGCTCAAAAACGACCTGCTGACGCTGTTTGCAAAATTTGCCCTGTTTGACGGCGAGGTACGCCAGAAGCCCGCGCTGCATCTGCGGCTGCAAGGCTTTTGGGCAAAGCTTGCCACCAAAACCATGCCCACCCAGATGATCAAGACCGACCGGGTGACGGTGGAGCATTCCGGTGCGGTGGATGCCACCGGCAGCGGGTTGGCGGTGGACAAGCGCCGGGCAAACATTACCCTGAAGCAACGCGCCGCGCAGGATCGTGCCTACATTGAAAGCTGCTTCGGGCGCTGCTTCTACCCGCCGGAGCAGCTGCGCAAGGCCGAGCAGGAACTGTGTACCGGGGTGCATCTGGGCTGTCATTTGTGGTTCAGCGCCGGTGTGCCCAGCCCGGCGCAGGCGCCCACCCCGGAAGCGCGGCAGCTGGCGCAGCAGGCCGAATTGCAGGCCGAACGCAACCGCGCCTACTATGCAAAAAATCAGGAGCTGCACCGCAGCGTGGTACTGCGCCTTACCGAGCAGATCCGCAACTGTATTCTGGTGCATCAGCAGCCAGACCAGCGGGTGGCACGCAGCGGTGATCTGTGCGCCGGGCGGGTGTGGCGCGCCCCTTACCTGAACGACGACCGGGTGTTTTTGTGCCCGGAGGAGGAAAACTGCCCCGCCTTTACGGTGGACCTGCTGCTGGACGCCTCCGCCTCCCGCCTGCACTGTCAGGAGGTGATTGCGGCGCAGGGTGTCATTCTGGCCGAAAGCTTGGCCAACTGCGGTATTCCGGTGCGGGTAAGTGCCTTCAGCAGCCTGCGTGGCTACACGGTGCTGCGGGTGCTGAAAGGCTTTGCAGACAAAAACCGGCAGAATATCTTCCGTTACTTCGCCTCGGGCTGGAACCGGGACGGTCTGGCACTGCGGGCAGCGGGTGATCTGATCCGGTATGCCCCCGGCCCCGCCCCGCGCCACCTGATGATCCTGCTGACCGATGCCAGCCCAAACGACAGCCGCCGCATCCCGCCCACGGCGCAGAACCCGCTTGGCTGCGCCTACGAGGACGCCGCCGGTGTGGCCGATACCGCCGCGCAGGTGCGCACCTTGCAGCGGCAAGGCGTGCGGGTGTCTGCTGTTTTTATGGGCGAGGACAGCAGCGCCGGTGCCGCCGCGCAGATCTACGGCAAAAATATGGCACGTATCCGCGGCATGGATCAGCTTGCCCGCGCTGCCGGACGGCTGATTCAGAACGAGATCCGGGAACTTGGCGATTGAAGTAAAATAAAACGACCCCTGTGGGAGCAGTACCGGCCTTAGCCGGCATCTCCCGCAGGGGTCGTTTTTACAACCGTTTATTTCAAAGCACAACCATGCTTTGAACCTTTGTTCGCTCTGCGCCACAAGCTTTTGCAAAAATTTGTCGTTTTGGAAAACTTACAGTTGTTTTTTATTCAAGAGTATGCTATACTACGTTCAGAGAAGTTTTATGCAGCCTGTCGGCCCGATCACCCGGCTGGCGCTTTTACAACGTTTCGCTGTTTGCTTTCAGGAAGGAGATTAATCATGGACGCTTCCCGTTATTTTGACGCCATGCACAACGCCATGTCCACTCAGCACGCCGGTGCACAGTTGCTGCTTACCGTCCGTTTGCAGGATACCTGCGGCAACGATGCCTATCTTGAAGTAAAACAGCTGCCCGGGGAGCAAAGCGCCCTTGTGTGCTACTCCACCATGGGGCGGCGCTGCCTGAATTTCCAGCTGTTCCGCAAGGGCTGGCAGCTGTGCCACAATGCGGATGGGCAGTTGACCGGGCGTTTTCCGTCCAGTGCCGACAGCCTGCTCAGCCAGACCGACTTCCGCGCCTACTGCCGGGAGGATCGGCTGGATGCTGCCCGCACCCAGCGCCTTATTGAGGAGCTGGGGCAGCGCGCCGGGACCAACTATGTTGGCTCCATCCCGCAGAATGCCCGCACCGGTGCACAGATCACAGTGGAAAGTCACCTTGGCTGCGGTGCACGCTGGAGCTACTGGAATCAGGACACTTCTCCCTGCCTGCCGCTGGGCGCAATTTTGTACTGGCTGGCAGATTTTCTGGCCGGGAACGAGCGCCGCGCCCTCCAGTCTGACCCGCAGGCTGCCGCACTGGCTGCGCAGTGGCTGGCAAAGGACACTGCTGTGTTCTTCTGCCCCTCCCCTGCCCTGACGGTATCCTCTGCGACCGGTCATAGTGCTCCTGCTGCACGGCGCACCCGCCCCGCCCCGGTGCCTGCCGCACGCAGCAAGAGCTGGCAGAGCGTTCTGGCCGCCATGGCTGCGGTGTAAGCTGGTACCTTTTCAATCTGGTTTACATATAAAAGACGAGTGCTCGGCAAAACCGAGCACTCGTCTTTTTTACAAAATAACAGCAAAAAAGCACCCCGCCAACCGTTTCCGATCAGCGGGGTGCTTAGTGCTTATAGTTTACGGTTCAGCTTACACTGCACAGCACAGGGAGGAAATCACTCCTCGATGTAGCCGTACTGGAAGTACCAGTAGCCGTAGGGGCTGTGCCAGGTGCCCTTCAGAGAGGGGCTCTGCAGCCAGAAGTCGTTGTAGTAAGCAACGGGGATGCAGCCCATATCCTCCATCAGGATGTCCTCAGCCTTATGCAGCTGCGCAAAGTGCTCGGCAGGATCAGCAACCTTGGAAGCCTCCATAGCAGCATCGAAGTCAGGGTTGGAGTACTTACCATCATTGTTGCCGTTGTCGGTGCAGAACATCTCGATCATGTTGGAAGGATCGTTGTAGTCCATGACCCAGCCGTTACGGGCAACATCGTACTCGCCGGCACGGCGAGCAGCGGTGAAGGCAGACCACTCCATCTTGCTGATGCTCAAAGTGATGCCCAGATCGCCCCAAGTCTGCTGCAGGTACTCTGCCAGAGGCACATGGTAGCCGGAATCGTTGGTGCTGTACTCGATGGTGGGGAAGCCCTCGCCATTGGGGTAGCCAGCGTCCTCCAGCAGCTTTTTAGCCTCGGCCATATTTGCCTCGTAGTCATCAGCAATGTAGGGAGAACCGCCGTTCGCGTTGTCGTAGAAGTAGCCCTGCTCGTCCACGATGCCAGGGCCGACAATGTTGGAAGCAGCAGAGTAGGTGCCCTGCATGATGGTGTTGGCAACGTAGTCGCGGTCGATAGCCAGAGCCAGAGCCTTGCGGACCTTGGCATCCTTGAAGGCATCGCGCTGCAGATTCATGCTGACGTAGTAGGTGCCCAGAATGGTGTCAACGTAGAAGTCGCCGCCGTCCTCTGCCTTGGTCAGGCTGGGGATCTCGTCGGTGGGCACGTCCTTGATCAGGACAGCCTCGCCGCTGTTGTAAGCAGCGTAGGAAGCGGAAGAGTCCTCCAGCAGCAGCAGAGTGATGCTGTCGGAAACGATCTTGGAGCTGTCCCAGCCGCCAACGTAGTTGGGGTTCTTGGTCAGGACGATACGCTCGGAGGGAGTCCACTCGGTGATCATGTAGGGGCCATTGGAGACGAAGGTCTCAGCGGAGGTGCACCATGCATCGCCGTTGGCCTCAACGGTAGCCTGCTGCACAGGGCTCATGGATGCGAATGCGGCCATCTTGTCGAAGTAGGAGCAGGGGTAGGACAGCACGATGGTCAGGGTCTTGCCGTCATCGCTTGCCTTAACGTTCAGAGCATCGGGGTTGGGCTCTGCAGTGGGGTTGCCGTCTGCATCGGGGAAGCCGGCAGCTGCGTCGTAGCCGTCGATCATGCCCAGGCAGGTCGCTGCATAGGGAGCAGCGGTAGCAGGATCAGCCATACGCTTGAAGCTGTACTCGAAGTCCTTAGCGGTCAGGTCGGTGCCATCGCTCCACTTCAGACCGTCACGCATGGTGAAGGTCCAGGTCAGGCCGTCCTCGCTTTCTTCCCAGCTCTCAGCCTGGCCACCAATAACTTCGTTGTTCTCGTTGATGATCAGCAGGGGCTCGAAGATGGTGATGATGGTGTTGGCACCATCAACAGCGCTGTTCAAAGAGGGATCCAGAGTCTCGGGGTTGGGGCCGTACTGGACGGTAAAGCCAGCGGTGTTGACACTACCGGTAGAAGAACCAGCAGCGGAAGAAGCAGTGCCGGAGGTTGCGGTAGAACCGGACTTGCTGCCGCCACAGGCTGCCAGACCCAGAGCAGCGGCACCCACGCCTGCAACCTTGAGGAAATTACGACGAGAAATGCGTTTCATAATAATATCCTTCCCTTATATCAAATTTGAGTGTGCCAGGTTCCCCCAGCCGCCTCTATATTCGATCCGGTGCAAATGCACACCGGAGGAACACGAATGATTATAATGCGTTCTCACGGCGGTTACAAGTCCAAAACCTGGACTGTAACCATTTTGTGACAACATTTCAGCGCTAAGTTGAATTGATTTCACCTTTTACTGGCGTGAAGTGTTCTCACTTCACACGGTCAAGGTGATGGCAGGCTGCCCAGTGGCCGGTGGAGACCTCCTTGAACTCGGGCACCTCGTTGGCGCACTGCTCGTCTGCATAGGGGCAGCGGGTGCGGAAACGGCAGCCGGACGGCGGGTTCAGGGGGCTGGGCACATCGCCCTGCAGCACGATACGCTTGGACTGGCGGGCCGTAATGGGGTCTGCCACCGGAATTGCGGAAATCAGGCTGCGGGTGTAGGGGTGGATGCTGTGGGTGATCAGCTCGTAGCTGTCGGCCAGCTCCACCATCTTGCCCAGATACATGACGCCGATGCGGTTGGAGATGTGCTTGACAACGCTCAGGTCATGGGCGATGAACAGGTAGGTCAGACCCATCTCCTGCTGCAGATCCTCGAACATATTGACGACCTGAGCCTGAATGGAAACGTCCAGTGCAGAGACAGGCTCGTCACAAACGATGAACTCGGGGTTCACAGCCAGTGCACGGGCAATGCCCACGCGCTGACGCTGACCGCCGGAGAACTCGTGGCAGTAGCGGTTTGCGTGCTCGCTGTTCAGGCCAACGCGCTCCAGCAGGGCGATGATCTTATCGTGGCGGTCCTTTTCGTTCTCAGCCAGATGATGGATATCAATACCCTCGCCCACGATGTCGCCAATGGTCATGCGGGGATCCAGACTTGCGTAGGGATCCTGAAAAACGATCTGCATCCGACGGCGGTAGGGCAGCATATCCACTGCGATCTTGTTGTCCTTATCGAACAGCAGGTTGCCGTCATAGTAGATCTTGCCGCCGGTGGGCTCGTACAGGCGCAGCAGGGTGCGGCCGGTGGTGGTCTTGCCACAACCGGACTCGCCTACCAGACCAAGGGTCTCGCCCTTGCGGATGGCAAAGCTTACGTCATCCACAGCCTGAACGTACTTGCGGTTCTTGCCCACACCGCCGGCGGGGAAATACTGCTGCAGGTGCTGGACTTCAACCAGCGTCTTGTGTTCACTCATTCTGCCTTTTCCCCTTTCTCAAATGCAGCCTTCTGCTGCAGCCAGCAGTAGGTATAGTGGGTATCGCTGAGCTCGGTGCGCGGGGGCATCTTGCTCAGACAAATCTTCATGCAGTTCTTGCAGCGGGGCGCAAAGGGGCAGCCGGCCGGCGGATTCAGCAGGTCCACAGGGGTGCCCTCGATGGGCACAAGGCGCTCGTGCTCCGCAGTGTTCAGCTTGGGGATGGAGTTGATCAGGCCCTTGGTGTACTCGTGACCCGGCTGGTAGAAGATCTCGTCAGTGGTGCCGTACTCCACAATGTGGCCGGCGTACATGACGGCGATCTTCTCGCACATGGAAGCCACAACGCCCAGATCGTGGGTGATCATGATGATGCTCATGCCCAGCTTCTTGCGCAGATCCTGCATCAGCTCAAGGATCTGTGCCTGAATGGTCACGTCCAATGCGGTGGTGGGCTCGTCGGCGATCAGCAGCTTGGGCTCACAGGCCAGTGCAATGGCGATCATCACGCGCTGGCGCATACCGCCGGACAGCTCGTGGGGGTACTGCTTCAGACGCTTCTCGGGCTCGTTGATGCCAACCAGCTCCAGCAGCTCCTTGGCGCGTGCCCATGCATCGGCCTTGTTCTTATCGGTGTGCAGGCGGATGACCTCCACGATCTGGTTGCCGATGGTGTACACCGGGTTCAGGCTGGTCATGGGGTCCTGGAAGATGATGGAAACCTCGTTGCCGCGGATCTTGCGGAAGTCCTTCTCCTTCATGTTCTCGATCTCGTGGCCGTTGAACCACACCTTGCCGCCCACCAGCTTGCCGGGATAAGCGGTCAGGCCCATAACGGAGTAGGCGGTGACCGACTTACCGGAGCCGGACTCGCCCACAACGCCCAGAACATCGCCCTGATTCATGGTAAAGGAAACGCCGTTCAGTGCCTTTACTTCGCCCGCAGGGGTGAAGAAAGAAAGGCGTTCTTCTTTGATGTCAAGAATTTTCTCGCTCATTTCTGTTCACCTCATCAATTCTTCAGCTTCGGGTCAAAGGCATCACGCAGGCCATCGCCGAACAGGTTGAACACAAGGATCATCACGCTGATCATCAGTGCGGGGGCGATCAGCAGATGGGGGTAGGTGTTCATGCCCTTGACGGCATCGGTAGCCAGAGAACCCAGAGAAGGCAGCGGAGCTGCAACGCCCAGACCGATGAAGCTCAGGTAGCTCTCAGTAAAGATGGAAGCCGGGATCTGCAGGGTGGTGGTAACGATCAGGGTACCGATGCAGTTGGTGAGCAGATGCTTTTTGATGATACGGCCGCTGGAAGCGCCCAGTGCGCGGGCAGCGGTAACGTACTCGCTCTCCTTCAGGATCAGGATCTGGCTGCGGACGATACGCGCCATGCCGACCCAGTACAGCAGAGCAAAGATGATGAAGATGGAGATCATGTTGGGGCCAAGGGTCTGCATCCACTTGAAGCCGGGCTGGGTGGACAGCTTGTCCAGCGGGTCCTTCAGAGCCATGCCCAGCAGGATGATCAACAGAATGTCCGGGATGGTGTACAGAATATCTGTGATACGCATCATGATATTGTCCACCCAGCCGCCGGCAAAGGCCGCAACCGCACCATAGGTAGCGCCGATGATCAGCACCAGCACAGAAGCGATCAGACCAACGGACAGGCTGACGCGGGTGCCCATCATGATACGCACAGCGAAGTCACGACCCATACGGTCGGTGCCCAGAATGTGCGGGAACACCTTTTCGCCTGCGTCGATACGCGCCTGCTCGGAGGCAGAGTATTCGAAGGGCTTCAGGTTGTTGCTGCCCTTCATCTGCTCGGAATAGCTGTAAGGCCAGACAGCGGGCAGCAGATAGGCAAAGATGGCAATGGCAATGATGAACACAAAGCTGACCATGGCGATCTTGTTCTTCTTCAGGCGGCGGATACCGTCCTTCCAGAAGTTGACGCTTTCGCGCATGACCACCAGACTCTGCTTTTCCTCATTGCTGGCGGGCAGAAAATCCTCCGCGTTGAGCTGCAGGCTGAGCGGATTCTTTTTAATGTTTTCCATGAAAATCGCTCCTTTCTCTTACTGCAGTTTGATGCGCGGGTCGATGATCTTATAAAGGATATCCACGATCACGTTTGCAATGATGACCATGCTGGACAGCAGGATGGTGGTGCCCATGATCATGGTGTAGTCACGGTTGGTGATGGCAGACACGAAGTCGCGGCCCAGACCGGGCACGGAGAAGATCTTTTCCACCACGAAGGAACCGGTCATCAGGCCGGCCAGCATGGGGCCAACGTAGGTGATGACAGGCAGAATGGCGTTGCGCAGTGCGTGCTTGAACAGGATCATGAACTGGGAAACGCCCTTTGCGCGTGCGGTGCGCATATAGTCCTGACCCATAACGTCCAGCAGGCTGGAGCGCATCAGACGGGTGATATAAGCCGAGGGATAGATGGCCAGTGCGGTAACCGGCATGATATAGGCGGCTGCGCTGTTCAGACCAACGGTGGGCAGCACCTTCATGTTCATACCAAACTGGTACAAAAGCAGCACGCTGGAGATAAAGCTGGGGATCGCGATGCCGCAGGTAGCAAACACGATAATAATGTTATCCAGCCACTTGCCGCGGTTATAAGCGGAAATGCAGCCCAGCGGGATGCCCACGCACAGAGCCACCACCACTGCAATGCCTGCCAGACGGCAGGACACCGGCAGTTTGCTGGCGATGATCTGGTTCACGGTACGGCCGCGCTGACGCAGGCTCAGACCCAGATCGCCGTGCAGAAGGCTCTCCATGTAGTTGACGTACTGCACACCCAGCGGCTTATCCAGGCCATACTTTTCGGCCAGAGCCTGCTGAGCAGCGGCACTGATGGACTTTTCTGCCACGAACGGGCCACCGGGGACCAGGTTCATGACAAAAAAGGTAACCGTAGCCACAATGAAGATACTGAAGATACCCATTGCGACACGCTTGATGATGTACTTTGCCATCGTTTGATGCCACTCCAATCCTATCAATGAATTACTGTTTTTGCTCTCAGGCCGAGCCACACTTTCCCGCAGTCCGCCAGCCTCACACATAGCGGACGTCTGTCCTTGGCACGTGGACAGAAAAGCGAATAATAAAACGATGGCATCTTGCGGTTGCATAAACACCATCGTCCATACCCGAGAAACACTCTATCTATTATAAAGACAACCTCGATTTTTGTCAATTTACATGAAAAAAATTCACTTCATTACAGCAGAGCATGAGTGAAATCTTATACTTTATACAAATTTTCTGTTTATTTGTAGGTAAAAGTGCTACTTTTCAGTTCTTTCGGACAACTGTTCCGTTGACACGTACAATCTGTTCTCCCCTATCAGTACAAAAGGCAGCGTCTCCGCCCCTGAGCCATCCATCCATAAGGGTGCTATTTTTCTCTATATCACAAGCAAAACCACCCGCAGCTCCCCTCTCCGGCACGGTCAATGCCCGGAAAAAGGTACTGCGGGTGGTCATGGGTCGTTTTGCGGGTCAGGAGTACAATTTTGCGGTCAGCTGGGAGTACATGGCGCTCTTTTGTGCCTTATAGGAAGCCATTGCCTGATCAGCCAAGGCGGTGCTCTGGCCGTTAGCGGTCAGCACAGTGCGCATCTGGCTGACGATGCTCGCCACTTCCTTATCGTAGGACGCCTGCATCGCGTACAGTCTGCCGCTTCTTGCCAGTACGATGGAGACCTTGCGTGCCTGTGTTTGCTGAGACTCAGGCAGCGACTTGAACTCTGCTTTTGCTCCGGCAATGCAGCTGTTCAGTTCTGCCTCGGCCCGCGCCTTAACGCTGTACAGCTGCTTCAGCAGCGCCTTGACCTCCGTCTCGTAGGCAGCTTCCTGTTTACCGGAAGAGGACGCCGGTTTTTCTGTACCGGAATTGGCTGTACCGGCATTCTCCTGCTTGCCGGAGGAAGCGGTACTGCCGCTCTCCGTCCGGGAGGCAGCGCTCCCCGAAGAAGCAGAAGAACCTGCCGGGGCGAACACCGAACCTGCTCCCTCCTGCGGAGCACTGGCTGATGCTTCTTGTTCCCCACTGTTGGACGCAGCGGCTTCGTCGGTCAGTTCTTCCAGCGTGATCTCGCCGCTGAGCAGCTTATCCAGATCTTCATCCGTCAGGGTGAGCTGTGTACTGTCTGCCGAGGCGTCCGGCAGGGTTTCCGGCAGACCGGCTGCCATACTGTGGAGATAGAACAGCACCCCAAGGACTGCTGCTGCCAGCAGAACCACCAGCGCACCCAGCACGATCAATACGATTTTCAGGACCTTATTTTTCTTCATACCAAAATCCGCTGCCCGGGCAGAGTACACCTCCGCCCGGGCAGTTTTCTCCTTATAATAGGATCAGACCCACCTGCCCAAAAACTTTTTGGGCTGATGCAGGGTCGCAGCGTCCAGCTCCTGATCGTGGAACAGTTCATCGCCGTTGTGCACGATGCGGGCGGCAGTTTCCTTACCCAGCAGCTTTTCCAGCTGCTGCACGCCCTGTGCCATGTGTGGCGGGCGCTTGTCCGGGGAATGGGTATCGGTGGAGATGACATGAACCAGTCCCCACTGGATGAACTTGCACAGCTTTTTGCAGAGCTTGGGTTCCAGCAGGGCGCCCACGTTGATCTGTGCATAGGCACCGGCGGCTACCCAGTCGTACAGCAGGGTGGGATCCTCCAGCACATAGGGGTAGCGCTCGATATGCGCGATCAACGGCACAATACCCTGCTGCTGCAAATTGTACAGGGTCTGCCGAATAAAATGCGGCTTGTGGGTGGTGGGAAACTCCAGCAGCAGATAGGCGGTGTCTCCCATGCACAGCGCTCGGGTATCCAGCTCGCACAGACCGGGAGAGAAGAATACCTCTGCTCCCAGCTTGAAGTCAAACTGTATGGGCTGCCCTTCCAGTGCGGCGGTCAGCTGTTCAAAGGCAGCCTGCCGCTTTGCCGTAAAGGCTTCCACCGTGGTGCGTTCGCTGTTGAAGTGGCTGGTGAACGCGATGTTCCGCACACCATCCTCATATTCCCTGCGCAGCAGCTCCAGCGAGACTGCCGTATCCTTTGCGCCGTCATCCATGCCGGGCAGAATGTGACAATGCAGATCGGTCATAACAATGCTTCCTTATTATTTACCGGCAGTGGCATCCTGCTTGCCGTAGGCATAGTTGTAGTTGTAAGCATAGCTGTATGCGTAGCTGGAGCCCTTGAGTGCCTTCTTCATGTCGTAGCGGGTCAGCACGCTGCCCAGCACCCGGACACCGGCATCCTGCAGCTTTTTCACTGCGCCGCGCACCGCATCGGTGGGGGCGTAGTCGGAGCGCACTACAAAGATGGCACCATCCACATAGCGGCCGATGACGGCTGCATCGGTGACCACGGACACCGGGGGTGCATCAAAGATGACAAAATCGAACTTCTGGCGCAGAGTATCCACCATAGCCTGCATCTGCGGCTGGCTCAGCATCTCGGAGGGGTTCGGCGGCGGGGTGCCTGCGGGCAGGAAGGTCATGTTCATTTCCTTCAGCTCCTGCAAAGCCTCGTCCAGCGTGCACTGGTTGGACAGCACGTTGGAAACGCCCTTTACATTGTGACCGGCCTTCAGATAGCGGTGCAGCACCGGCTTGCGCAGGTCGCAATCCACCAGAGCCACCTTTTTGCCGCTTTCGGCCAGCGTCAGCGCCAGATTGATCGCCACATTGCTCTTGGATTCCTCCGGCACGGTACTGGTGATGACCAGCGTGTGCACGTCCATGGAGCCTGCCATAAAGTCCAGATTGGTGCGCAGAGACTTGTAAGCCTCCACATAGCCAAAGGGCATCTTTTTATCGGTGATCAGCTGCAGGGTACGGTGCTCGCCGTCAGTTTTGTTCTTTTTGTTAAACAGATTCCACATCGTCTTACACCTCCGGGATCAGGCCCAGCACGGGCAGGCCGAGCTTCTTCTGAATATCTTCGTCATCCACAATGGTATCATGCAGCAGATGTGCCAGCACCAGCACGCCGCACACCAGAACAGCGCCCAGCAGACCAGCCATTACAACGTACTTCTTGGTCTGGGGGAACACCTTGTTGGGGTTGATGGCAACATCGCTCACCGTCTTGCAGGAACCGGCTTCCACCTTTTCCACCAGCACGTCGGGCACGATGTCCGCAATGGTCTGTGCGATCTCACCCGCACGCTCTGCATCCGTATCGGTGACCGTGATCTTCATGATCTGGGTAGCGTCCACATCGGCAACATCCACCATGTCGTACAGCTCGGCGTAGGTCATGTCCAGATCCAGCTCATCAATGACCTCGTTCAGCACGGTGTTGCCCTTGATGATGACCGCATAGGTGCTGATCAGGTTCTTAGCCGAGTTGAAGTTATCACTGGTGAAGGTAGTAGTCGTGTCCTGCCGGGTGTTCACGATCATGTTGATGGAAGCCTGATACTTGGGTGTAAGTGCAAACATACACACCAGCAGGCAGATCAGCGCTGCCGCAACAGCTGCTGCCACGATCTGCACAGCATGAGCCCACAGCAGGCGCGCCAGTTCCATCAGATCAATGGTCTCTTCGTCCTCCATGTTCCGGAGCGACTGTCCCATAGTTGTTTTTTCGTCCATAATAGAGAAACTCACCTTTCTTGTTTTTCCGCAGTGCAAGAAATGTACACCGGGTTCCTATAGATACACATTCGTTCTTTAATGATAACATATCTCGTTGTATTTTACAAGCAAAAATGCCATTTTCTACCGGCAAATACATGGATAAAATGTGCCATCTCCCGTACAAAAAAGGCATCCGCAGCACGTTGATGGCTGCGGATGCCCTGATTTTATGGATTTTTAGCAAAAGCGCTTAACGGGAGCCCTTGTCGTAGGGGATACCCTCGGCCTTGGGTGCCATGCTGTTCTTGGAGGTGAAGGCCAGAATGACCATGGAGGCCACAAAGGGCATCATATTATAGATGTTGCTGGACCAGTGCAGCTGTGCGAGGAAGGTGGAGTCTGCAATGTTGGCAAGGCTCTTGAACACGGCAAAGAACATGGCCGCGCCAAAGATGTGGAAAGGCTTCCACTGGCCAAAGATCATAACTGCCAGTGCCAGAAAGCCTGCACCGGCCACGCCGACTTCAAAGTTCCAGGTCTGCACCGGGGGCACGATATAGGCCAGACCGCCGATGGCGCCCAGCGCACCGGAAAGGATGACACCGGCGTAGCGCATCTTGTAAACGTTGATGCCCACCGAGTCCGCAGCCTGCGGATGCTCGCCGCAGGCACGCAGGCGCAGGCCAAAGCGGGTCTTATACAGCACGATGTAGCTGACCACCAGCAAGATCAGCCCCAACGGCACGAACACGCTGAGTTCCAGCCCGCCGATGCTGAACAGGAAGGGCTTGTTGGAGTAGTTCAGCTTGGCGCTGCCGCTCTCGCTGAAGTACTTGGAGATGACCACGGCAATGGCGGTGGCCAGCAGGTTCAGTGCCGTGCCGCCGATGGTCTGGTCTGCCTTCAGGTTGATGGAGGCAAAGGCCAACAGCAGACTGTAAACCACGCCCGCCAGCGCCGCCACCAGAATGGAAATCAGCACCACAAGGAAGGGTGACAGGCTTGCAGGCAGCATGGTCAGGGTAAGCACACCGGCCACACCGCCGATGACCATGATGCCCTCCAGCGCAATGTTGATGATGCCGGAATGTTCGCTGAACATACCGCCCAGTGCCACCAGCATCAGCACGATGCCGTACAGCAGGGTATATTTGATCAGAAGCAGCATATTACTTGCCCTCCTTTTTGGTCTTTTCTGCGGCAGGCGCAGGCTCTGCGTTCACGTTGGTCTTTTCGGCATTCCGGAACAGCAGGCTCTGGATCTTGCCGCGGAACAGCATGGAGAATGCGCACAGGTAGATGATGATGCCGCTGATCAGATCCGAGATCTCAGTGGGGTAAAATTTGGTGGACAGGAAGGAGCCGCCGACCGAGATATGGGAGATGAACAGCGCAGAGAACACGGTACCGATGGGGTTGGAGCTTGCCAGCAGTGCCACCGAGATACCGTTGAAGCCCATGCCCGGCAGGCTGGTGGAGTTCAGCGGGTTCCACTGGGACACGTTGGACAGAAAGAACAGACCCGCGCCGAAGCCCGCCAGCGCACCGGCAATGGCCATGGAGAGGATGATGTTCTTCTTCTCGTTGATACCGGCATAGCGGGCGGCGTTCTTGTTCAGGCCAACGGCCTTGAGCTCGTAGCCGAAGGTGGTCTTGTTCAGCACCACCCAAATCAGCACGGCCACCGCTGCCGCCAAGAAGATAGCAATGGTGGTGCTGTTGGTCTGGAACAGCTTGTTCAGGCCGAAGTCCGGGATCAGGGACTGGGCAAAATCGGCATTCTTGCTCAGGTTCAAGGTACGGGTGTTGCGCACGTCGTACATGGGGCCGGTGCCGTTCTGGTAGATGAGCTCATTTACCAGATACAGGCCGATCCAGTTGAACATGATGGAGGTAATGACCTCGTTGATGTTGAAGTAGGCTTTGAAAAAGCCGGGGATCGCGCCCCACAGGCCGCCCAGCACGGCTGCTGCCAGCAGGCAGACGAACCAAGGCAGCTTGAGCATAATGGCGCAGTACAGCGCGCCGTAAGCGCCCAGCGTATACTGACCGGCTGCACCAATGTTGAACAGGCCGGTCTTGAAGGCAAAGGCCACGGACAGACCGGTCATGATCAGGGGTGCGGCATTGGCCAGCTCCTTGCCCACGCCGTAGGGGGCATCGTGGAAGCCGCCCTTGATGATGCGCACAAAACCATCGCCCCATGCGTGTGCGGGGTTGATGGCCACCAGCACCAGAAATCCCACCAGCAAACCAATCAGGATGCACAGCAGTGCAGCCAGCACGCTGGTAACAGAGCTTTGCAGGCTGCCGCCGCGGGAAAGTTTTTTCTTATTCATGTGTTACTGCTCCTCCTTTCCCTGCTTGCGGGCGCCTGCCATATACAGACCCAGCTCCTGCACGGTGGTGGTCTTGGGGTCAAACTCGCCCACGATCTCGCCCTCGTACATTACAAGGATGCGGTCAGAAAGGTTCATCACCTCGTCCAGCTCCAAGCTGACCAGCAGCACGGCCTTGCCCCTGTCGCGCTCGGCCACGATCTGGCGGTGAATGTACTCAATGGCACCCACGTCCAGACCACGGGTGGGCTGCACTGCCACCAGCAGCTTGGGGTCGCGGTCGATCTCGCGGGCGATGATCGCCTTCTGCTGGTTGCCGCCGGACATACTGCGCACGGTGGTCACACTGCCCTGACCGCTGCGCACGTCGTACTGCTTGATCAGCCGGTCGGAGTACTCGCGCACCTTATCGGCACGGATAAAGCCACCCTTCTGGAACTCCGGCTGCCAGTAGCGCTGCAGCACGATGTTGTTTTCCAGACTGAAATCCAGCACCAGACCGTGCTTGTGGCGGTCCTCCGGGATGTGACCCATGCCGTCCTTGGAGCGCTGGCGGATGCTCTCGTGGGTGATATCCTTGCCGTCCAGCGTAAGCTTGCCGCTAGACACCTTGCTCAGACCGGTCAGGCCGTAGATGAACTCGGTCTGACCGTTGCCCTCGATGCCCGCCAGACAGACGATCTCGCCTGCGTGCACCTTGAAGGACACATCCTTCACCACGTCCTTCTTGCGCTGGTCGTTGTGGATGGTAACGTTTTCCACGTCCAGCATGGTCTCGCCGGGGTGTGCGGGCTGCTTTTCCACCTGCAGCTGCACGTCACGGCCCACCATGCGGCGGGAAAGCTCTTCCTTGGTGGTACCCTTGATATCCACCGTGCCCATATACTTGCCCTTGCGCAGCACGGTGCAGCGGTCGGCCACAGCCATGATCTCGTTGAGCTTATGGGTGATGAACAGGATGGACTTGCCCTCCTTCTTGAACCCGCGCATGATCTCCATCAGCTCGTCGATCTCCTGCGGGGTCAGCACAGCGGTGGGCTCGTCAAAGATCAGGATCTCGTTGTCGCGGTACAGCATCTTCAAAATCTCCACGCGCTGCTGCATACCCACCGAGATATCGCTGATCAGGGCGTCCGGGTCCACCCGCAGGCCGTACTTTTCGCTCAGCGCCATCACCTTTTTGCGTGCCTCGGCCTTCTGCAAAAAGCCCATCTTGTTGGGCTCCACGCCCAGAATGATGTTGTCCAGCACGCTGAAGCATTCCACCAGCTTGAAGTGCTGGTGTACCATGCCGATGCCCAGTGCGTTGGCATCGTTGGGGTTGCGGATGGCAACCTCCTTGCCGTTTTTCAGGATCTTGCCCTGTTCCGGCTGATACAGGCCGAACAGCACGCTCATCAGCGTACTTTTGCCCGCGCCGTTCTCGCCCAGAAGGGCGTGTACCTCGCCCTTGCGCAGTTGCAGGGTGATATCATCGTTTGCCTTGATACCGGGGAATTCCTTGGTAATGTGGAGCATCTCGATCACAAAATCCTCTGCCAATCTGCTCACTCTCCTTTCGTGTCCAAACGACACTTATACTATTGTAATGCCCATTATACCGTATTTTTGCTGTTTTGCACACTTCTTTTTGATTTTTTGGCGGGATGTACTCTTATAAGTATTACTTTTGTGCAAGCTGCACGATTTTTCGCGAGACAAAAACGACCCTCTCCGTCAAAGCCTGGCGGCAATGACGGAGAGG
>ERZ827490.2764-NODE-2764-length-17823-cov-7.940342_pt1 | contig 17823 bp, 10 predicted proteins | sample MGYA00519770_ERZ827490 | MGnify/ENA primary metagenome ERZ827490 (study PRJEB31778, sample SAMEA3449324) | human gut metagenome | biome: human gut; feature: human-associated habitat; material: faeces | place: United Kingdom | collected 2010/2012 ...
TGAGTATGTATGATGTTGTTGCGCTCGGTGAGCTGCTGATTGATTTTACGACGCAGGCAACCGACCCGGACGGCTAGCGCCTTACTTTAATGCGGCGTAGGCTGAAGATGCAGCAAGCGATTTGCGAAAAAATATAGGGCAATACCGCACAGAAAGAGCAAAACGAAGCCCAGACAAAGAAAAAAGAGTTTCTGACTCAGCTCGAACGGATCGTCCCGTGGAAGGAATGGCTATGCCTGATCCAGCCGTTCGTTTTCGGATTTCTGCGGCATCGATTCCAGCAATCAGGTTCCGGACGGCGATACCCTTGGCCGTTTTCGCAATCTGCTGATCAAGAACGGACTGCAAGAGCGGCTGTTCGCGCAGGTAGTTGCCGCGCTCATGAAACGAGGACTCATTCTGAAAAAGGGAACGATTGTGGATTCCGCCATCATTTCCGCACCATCTTCCACCAAAAACAGTGAGAAGAAGCGGGATCCAGATGCACATCAGGTGAAAAGGGCAATATCTGGCACTTCGGTTATAAGGAACATATCGGCGTTGACAAGGACAGCGGACTTGTTCATACCGTGGAGGCAACAGCAGCCAATGTCCATGATGTCACAGAAACATCAAAATTGCTGACTGAAAACGAAGATGAAGTCTACGGCGACAGCGGTTACCTCGGAGCAGGAAAGCGTGGCGATGCGATCATCCGCAACAAGGCTGGCCGCAAAATCAAATACAGGATCAATCGCCGTCCATCCCAAGTGAAGAAACCGAGCAAAAGCGGGCAGTATGCCGCAAAGAAAGCAGAACGCGTAAAGTCCTCTGTCCGTGCGAAAGTGGAGCACGGATTCGGTGTCGTCAAGAAACAGCTGCGTTTCCGAAAAACACGATACCGAGGGCTCGAAAAGCAGAGCACCAAATTCAATATCATGTTCGCGTTAGCAAATCTGATTCTGTCTGACAGACCCTGTCTGGCAGCTTGAATCAGTGCGCTCCTGTGAGCAAAAGCTCGGGGGTGACCTATTGATTCTTACAAAATGGCTTCCCGGCAATGTGAATTGTAGCAGTTGTGCGGTGTTGCCTTAGGATTTTTTATTGACAACAGGCTTTCGCGGAATTATACCCCGAAAGGATTATTTGAAGGGAGAGATTTTTATGATTCACAATCAGATAGTTATCTGCAAGGACAAAGAAGCTGTCGGCAAAGCAGCCGCAGAGCATTACATAGCACTCATGAACACAAAGCCCGGCTGCGTACTCGGTCTTGCAACAGGATCCACCCCGATACCCCTTTACAAAGAACTCGTTGCTCTTAACAAAACAGGCAAAATAGATTTTTCAAAAGTTCACACTGTAAACCTTGATGAATACAAAGGCCTTGAGCCTACACATGACCAGTCCTTCCGTTATTTCATGAACAGCAATCTGTTCAATCATGTAAATATCGACAAGGCAAACACCTTCGTTCCCAACGGGCTTGCTGAAGATGTTGAAGCATCCTGCAAAGCATACGAAGAGAAAATTGAAGAGCTCGGCGGCGTGGACATCCAACTCCTCGGAATCGGCCAAGACGGTCACATCGGCTTCAACGAGCCCGATACCGTTTTTGCAAAGGCAACTCATGAGACTGGTCTCACCGAGATGACACGCGAGGCAAACAAGCGTTTCTTTGATGGTGACATCAATAAGGTCCCGAAAGCTGCTATCACCATGGGTGTTGGCACTGTTATGTCAGCAAGAAAGGTCATTCTCATTGCTACCGGCAAGAACAAGGCAGAGATAGTCAAGAAGAGTTTCTTCGGACCTATCGATCCTCAGGTTCCCGCATCTGCACTCCAAATGCACAGAAACGTTGTCGTATTCCTCGATGAGGAAGCAGCATCAGCACTGTGATTACATTGGGGTGTGTCTGAAAACAGCGCTTAGATGTGGAAAATGCCGAAAGCGACGCAGATCGCGGCGACTGATATGTAATGCCCGATGTCAATGTCATTAAGTTAGTCCTGCACAAAGCGCAAGGCAGCTGCCACAAGTAAGCGAAAAGGCCTATTTTTGCGGTAGCTGCCCTTTTTGCGCATGACAAAAGCAGGTGTCCAGAGGACATCTGTGATTACGTAATATTGTAAGTTGTTTTAAGAAAACCGGTATTGGAAAGCTACAGCGGAAACCGGGTTTTGATAACGCTTATATTGTCGCCCCGGCCTAATTGGCGACAGGTGCTTAGACAATATTCCAAATATTTGAGCAGGCCTGATTTTCCTTTTCAGGAATTGTTTGCATACAAGTATAGCAACCGAAAAGTTGATTTGTTTTTCCTGTGGGACAGGTATTTTCCGCGCAATAAGCGAAGCATTATTTGTATTATAGCGACTTTTTTGAAAATATCCATGCAGCACAATCTCTATTTGCGCAGAATTCTTCCTTGCAGATTTGTGCATTTCGCTGCTGGAGGGTACAGTCACCGGAAAGTCCGCTCTGCATGGAGCTGCACCGCCCTGAAGCAGTCCGCGCAGGTGCTTTTTCCCGTATTCCTTGCCTGTGCTGCGAAATTGCCCATCTTTCCGGCAGCGCTTTCCTGTATCTGGCGCGTGATAAAATACCGCCTGCCGGAACTGCTCCGGCAGGCGGTATGACGAGATCTGGCCGGAGATGCTGGAGATGTTCCGGCGCGCCGGGATCCGGAACTATTCGATCTGGCAGGCAGGCGATACGCTTTTCGGATATTACGAATGTGACGATCTGCAAACAGCGCTTGCCGTGCAGAAGGACGCACCTGTCAGCGCACGCTGGCGCACATATATGCGCGATGTGATCCGTATGGAACGGGATCCGAAGAGCGGCGCACAGCCGCATCTGGAGCAGGTGCTCTTTTTCGGCTGTGACACCTGTACCTGAAGGTACAGGCCTACATGTTCTTAAAAGGCAGTCTGCGGTTATACAACGCAGGTCCAGCCGAAGGGGTCTGGCCGGGTGCCCCACTGGATGCCAGTCAGCTCGTCGTAGAGTCTCTGTGACAGCGCGCCGATCCGGTTCTGGTTGACCTCGAACGTTTCTTCGTTCCATGCCAGCTCCCCGATGGGCGAAATGACGGCTGCGGTGCCGACGCACCACGCTTCCTCCAGCGTGCCGTTTTTGGCAGCCTCGAACAGCTCGTCCACGCTGAGCAGCCGCTCCTCGACCGGAACGCCCCAGCTCTTCAGCAGCTCGATGCAGGACTTTCTGGTAATGCCCGGCAGAATCGAGCCTGTCAGCATCGGCGTGACGACGGTTCCGGCGATCTTGAACATGACGTTCATGCCGCCGCCCTCCTCCACGTATTTACGCTCCACGCCGTCCAGCCACAGGACCTGCGAATAGCCTTTTTCCAGCGCCTTATCGCCCGCGCGGTTGGCTGCGGCGTAGTTGCCGCCGCACTTGGCCTCGCCCGTTCCGCCGCGCACCGCACGCACATCCTCCGTCTCGACCATGATCGGCACAGGCTTCAGGCCGTCTGAGAAATAGCTTCCCGACGGAGACAGAATGATTGCAAATGTCGCCTCATGCACGCCATGCAGGGCAAGCGTCGGGTCTGTCGAATACAGGAAGGGGCGGATATAGAGCGACGTGCCGGGTGCAGACGGGACCCACGCGGCATCCATCTTTACCAGCTCCCGGATCGCCTGCAGGCCGTCGCGCTCATCGATGCGCGGCAGGCCCAGCCGGTCGCAGGAGCGGTTCAGCCGTGCGACGTTTTCCCAGGGTCTGAACAGCTGCACCGCTCCATCCGGGCGGCGGTACGCCTTCAGTCCCTCGAAGACCTCCGTGCCGTAATGCAGAACGCTTGCCGCCGGAGAAACGCTGATCGGCCCGAAGGGTACGATGCGCGCGTTGTGCCACCCCTCCCGGTCTGTATAATTCATCAGAAACATATGGTCCGTGAATACGGAACCGAAGCCGAGCCGGTCGGCGGGCGGCAGCTTGCCGGGATGCGTTGTTTTTGTCATGCTGATGTTCATCGTCATAACCTCCTGTCTGAACGGTTTTTTATAGTTCCTTGAGATGCTGCATATTGCGGCGGATGCCCTCGCAGCAGCTGTGGAATTGCGCCTGCTCTTCCGCGCTGAGCGAAAGCTCGATCACCTGCTCCACGCCGTTTGCCCCAAGGACGCACGGAACGCCCGCGAACAGCCCCGTCTCGCCATACTCACCGCAAAGCTCGGCGCTGGCCGGCATAATGGCCTTTTCATCGTGCAGCACAATGTACGCCATCCGCGCCGCCGTTGTCGCGATGCCGTATTCGGTGCATTGCTTGCCGGAAAATGTGACCCATCCACCGCCGATGGACTCTTTTTGCAGGGCTTCGCGGTCAAAGCGGAAGCGTTCGTCTGTTTCCGCCCACACATCCAGCGGCATTCCGCGGAAGCTCACGCAGGACCAGGGTGCAAACTGCTGATTTCCGTGTTCGCCCAGCATATAGCAGGTAATGGATTTATCGTGTTCAAAGAATATTGGTGTAGCCCATAAGACTTGCGTCCGCCTGCGCAGCGGCCTGTTTGCCGCTGGCAATAGCCAGCACGACGAGCGACACGCCAGACGCCATATCGCCTGCTGTCAGGGCCGGCACGCCGGTCTTCCGGACAGCCTCATACGCATCCACAGACGCCGGTTCACACCCGGAAAAGCCGGAGGCAAGCAGCAGCAGATCGCAGGGCAGCTGTTCGCCGCTCCCCTGCAGGATCACCGCGTTTACAGAGCCGTCATCGCCGCAGACAAGCCGTTCGATCTGCGTCTCATAGCGCCGGATATCCGCGCCGAAGACAGCCTCCGCCTCCTCGTGCGCATGGTCGCGTTTTTCTGTCTGCTCCGTGCGCGGCTTGCGGATCAGCTGCGTGATGGACCGGCAGCCCTGCCGCAGCGCAACGGAGATGCAGTCTGAAGCGCTGTCGCCCGCACCGACCAGCACGACCTGCCTGCCGGACGCCGTTACGGCGGGTTCTGTTTTTTCAAGCAGCGACTGCGCCGAGGCGCGCAGATAATCGAGCGCGTAGAAAACACCGGCCGTTTCGGCAAACGGCAGCGGCCGCGGCTGCTGCGCGCCGCAGCAGAAGATCACAAGGTCAAACTGTGCGGCCAGTTCCTCCGGGCTGATCTGCTGCCCCACATGGCAGCTCGTCCGGAAGCTGACGCCCTCGCGCTCCATAAGCGAAATGCGGCGGGCAACGATCTGCTTCGGCAGCTTCATTTCCGGGATGCCATAGGTCAGAAGCCCGCCCGGAAGCGGGTCTTTTTCAAAAACCGTCACATGATGGCCGCGGCGATTGAGATAGTAAGCTGCGGAAAGTCCGGCCGGGCCGGAGCCGATCACCGCGATTTTTTTATCCGAACGCGCAGCGGACGGCATGGGCTGCATCAGGTCGTTTTCAAAGCCATACTCGATGATGGAAAGCTCGTTTTCCCGGATCGTGACCGGCTCGGACACCTGGCCGCAGACGCAGGCTCTTTCACACAACGCCGGGCAGACCCGGCCTGTAAACTCCGGGAAGGGGCTTGTCTTCAGCAGCCTCTGCAGCGCACCCTCATAATTTCCGTTCCATAGAAGATCGTTCCACTCCGGGATCAGGTTATGCAGCGGGCAGCCGAGCAGCACGCCCTCAAACGACGCGCCTGCCTGGCAGAACGGCACGCCGCAGTCCATGCAGCGGCCGGACTGCCGGCGGCGGTTCCGTTCAGACAGCGGCAGCTCGACCGGCGCATAGTCGCCTGTGCGCGCCGCCGCGTCACGGCTCGGACAGTTCACGCGCGTATAATCCAGAAATCCAGTCGGTTTTCCCATGACTTTATTCCTCCCGCTTCAAAAACGCTTCAAGTTCTGCCTCATCCCGCGTCATACCGGCTGCCTCATACCGGCCGATCAGCTGCAGCATATGGCTGTAGTCATACGGAATGATCTTTTTGAAATCCGCAAGCCGCTCGTTGAAGTGTTCGAGAATGGCGCGGCCTTTTTTTGAGCCGGTCAGCGCCACATGGCGTTGCAGAAGCTCCCGGAGACGGGAAATGTCCTGCTTCTGTGTAACGGCCTCGACGGAGACAAGCTCCTTGTTGACGCGCAGATAGAACTTATGCTCCGGGTCCAGCACATAGGCAACGCCGCCCGACATCCCGGCGGCAAAGTTCCGACCGGTAGGCCCCAGAACGACGACCGTGCCGCCCGTCATATATTCACAGCCGTGGTCGCCGACGCCCTCCACAACGGCGGTCGCGCCGGAATTGCGCACGCAGAAGCGTTCGCCCGCAATGCCGGAAATGAAGGCGCTGCCGCTTGTCGCGCCGTAGAGCGCGACATTGCCGATGATGACGTTCTCAGCAGGCTCAAACGTGCTGGCCCGATCCGCAAAAACGACCAGTCTGCCGCCGGAAAGGCCCTTGCCGAAGTAGTCGTTGCTGTCGCCCTCGAGCGAAAGCGTTACGCCCTTCGGCAAAAACGCGCCGAATGACTGCCCGGCGCCGCCGCGGCAGTGGATCTGATAAGTATCATCCTCCAGCGTGCTGCCCCAGCGGCGCGTGATCTCCGCGCCGAAGAGCGTGCCGAATGCACGATCAGAACAGGAAATATCAACAGTGCAGCGCTTTGGGACAGCCGATTTTCCCTTTTTCGGAAGCAGCGGCAAAAGCACCTGCTTATCCAGCGTCGTATTCAGCTTGAAATCGAACCGCTGTACCGGATCATAATGGCAGTTTTCCTCGCCGCAGCGGGCCAGAATGCCGGAGACGTCTACCATCGCGGCGCGCTGCGTGATCTGATGCGGCAGGATGTGCAGATACTCCGTATGACCGACCAGCTCGTCGACCGTGCGCACGCCGAGCTTCGCCATGATCATGCGCAGCTCCTGTGCGACAAACTCCATAAAGTGCATGACATACTCCGGCTTGCCGCAGAAGTTTTTCCGCAGCTCCGGCCTCTGGGTCGCGATGCCCATCGGGCAGGTATCAAGATTGCACACGCGCATCATGACGCAGCCAAGGCACACCAGCGGCGCGGTTGCAAATCCGAACTCCTCTGCGCCGAGCATACAGGCGATTGCCACATCGCGGCCGGTCATAAGCTTGCCGTCTGTTTCGAGGCGCACACGGCCGCGCAGACCGTTGGCAATGAGGCTCTGGTGCGCTTCGGCCAGACCAAGCTCCCACGGAAGACCGGCATTGTAAATGGAACTGCGCGGGGCCGCGCCGGTTCCGCCGTCATAGCCGGAAATGAGCACCGTCTGCGCGCCTGCCTTGGCAACGCCTGCGGCAATGGTACCAACGCCCGCCTCGGAGACGAGCTTGACGGAAATATCAGCGTTTTCGTTGGCGCATTTCAGATCGTAGATCAGCTGTGCCAGATCCTCGATCGAGTAGATATCATGGTGCGGCGGCGGTGAGATGAGCGCCACACCGGGCGTGGAATGCCGCGTGCGCGCGATCCACGGCCAGACCTTGCTGCCGGGCAGATGGCCGCCCTCGCCGGGCTTGGCGCCCTGCGCCAGCTTGATCTGGATCTCGCTTGCACTTACAAGATACTCGCTTGTAACGCCGAACCGGCCTGAAGCGACCTGCTTGATGGCGGAGTTTTCCTCCGTACCGAGTCTCGCGGGTTCCTCCCCGCCCTCGCCGGAGTTGGACTTTCCGCCCAGGCGGTTCATCGCAATGGCAAGGCAGCGGTGCGCTTCTTCGGAGATGGAGCCGTAGGACATGGCGCCGGTTTTGAAGCGTTTGACGATGCTGGAGGCTGGCTCGACCTCGCCCAGCGGAATTGCCTTTGTCTCGTCAAACCGGAACCCGAGCAGACCGCGCAGCGTATGCGGCAGCAATTCATCGTCGACCATGGCGGAGTACCTGCGGAAGCACGCAAAATCACCGGTGCGGACGGCCTTCTGCAGCGTCAGGATGGTCATCGGATTATACATATGATCTTCCATATCGCCGCCGGAGCGGAGCTTGTGGAAGCCGGAGGAATCAACAGTCAGATCGACGGTCAGATCCATCGGGTCAAACGCCCGGTCATGCCGCCAGACAACAGCGTCGTTCATCTCCTGCAGGCCGACGCCGCCAACGCGGCTGACCGTGTTTGTGAAATACCGGTCCACGACATCCCTGCAGATGCCGACGGCCTCAAAAATCTGTGCGCCCTCATACGACTGCATACTGGAAATGCCCATTTTGGATGCGATCCGCATCACGCCGTCCAGAATGGCCTGATCATAGGCATCGACCGCGGCATAGTAGTCCTTGTTGAGCGCCCCTTCGGCGACGAGCTCGCCGATGCAGTCCTGCGCGAGATAGGGATTGACCGCGCTTGCGCCGTAGCCGAAGAGCGTAGCGAAATGGTGCACGTCGCGTGGCTCGGCGCTCTCAAGGATCAGGGAGATCGCCGTGCGCTTTTTCGTGCGGACAAGATACTGCTGCACGGCGGACACTGCCAGCAAAGACGGGATGGCGATGTGGTTCTCATCCACACCGCGGTCGGAGAGAATGAGGATATTTGCCCCGGCGTAATACGCCTTATCACAGGCGACAAACAGCCGGTCGAGCGCAAGCGCAAGCGAGGCATTCTTATAATACAGCAGCGAGACCTTCTTTGCCTGAAGTCCCGGCATATGAAGCCCTTCGATCTTCATGAGATCCCGGCTGGTCAGAACGGGATTGTTGATCTGCAGGACGCGGCAGTTTTCCGCACAGTCGGAAAGAAGATTGCCGTCGGAACCTGCGTAGACGGTCGTGTCAGTAACGATGGCCTCGCGCAGCGCGTCGATCGGCGGGTTCGTGACCTGCGCAAACATCTGCTTGAAGTAATAGAACAGCGGCTGATGCTTTTCTGACAGGACGGCCAGCGGGATATCCGCCCCCATGGAGGCGGTCGGTTCCGTGCCGTTTTTCGCCATGGGCAATATGGCTGAGTGGATCTCGTCATAGGTATAGCCGAAGATCTTATACAGGCGGCTGCGCTCCAGCGCCGTGTATTCCGGAACCTTCCGGTTTGGAATCGGAATATCCGCCAGCTGCAGCAGCTCCTGATCGAGCCACTCGCCATAGGGATGCTCCGCTGCGTAACGGTGCTTGAGTTCCCGGTCTTCCAGAACGGTGCCGGTCCGGGTATCGACCAGAAGCATTTTCCCCGGCTGCAGGCGGGATTTGCGGACGATCCGTTCCGGCGGGATCGGCAGCGCGCCGACCTCTGAGGCCAGAATCAGATAGCCGTCGTTTGTGACCAGATAGCGTGCCGGGCGCAGGCCGTTGCGGTCAAGCACAGCGCCGACCTGCTCGCCGTCGGAGAAGAGGATGGCTGCCGGGCCGTCCCACGGCTCCATCATGGAGGCGTAATAGTGGAACATATCGCGCTTTTCCCGGGACATATTCTTATCCCGTCCCCACGGCTCCGGGATGCACAGCATCACGGCCTTTGGCAGCTCGATGCCGCTGTACATGAGAAATTCCAGTGTGTTGTCCAGCATGGACGAATCAGAGCCGTCCGTCTCCACGACAGGATAGACTCTGGCGATCTCCTCGCCCAGAACCGGAGAGGCCATCGTCTCCTCGCGGGCAAGCATTCGGTTGATGTTTCCGCGGATGGTGTTGATCTCGCCGTTGTGAAGAATGATGCGGTTGGGATGCGCCCGCTTCCACGAGGGCGTGGTGTTGGTGGAGAAGCGGGAATGCACAAGCGCAAGTGCAGAGGCAAAATCCGCGTCCTGCAGATCCGGATAGAATTTCCGCAGCTGCCAGACCAGAAACAGCCCCTTGTATACGATCGTCCGGCTGGACATCGATACGACGTAGGTGCCGGAGACGGAATGCTCGTACTCGCGCCGGGCCAGATACAGTTTTCGGTCAAAATCCAGGCCGCGCGTGGTCTTTTCCGGGCGGCGGATAAAGCACTGCGCGATTGCAGGCATACTGCTCCGCGCTTTTTCGCTCAGAATCTCCGGACAGACCGGCACATCCCGCCAGAACAGCAGCCCCAGCCCTTCGCGCGACAGGATCATCTCCAGCAGCTTTCGGCTGCGCATACGTTTGAGCGGATCCTGCGGAAAAAAGATCATGGCGACGCCGTAATCGCCCGCTTCCGGAAGCGGTTTTCCCGCCTGCCGCGCTGTTTTTTCAAAAAAGGCATACGGAAGCTGCGTCATAATGCCGACGCCATCGCCGGTAGTGCCATCGGCGTCCTTGCCGGTGCGGTGTTCAAGCTTTTCGACGATCTTCAGCGCGTCATCTACTGCCCGATGCGTTCTCTGTCCGCTGATATTGACAACGGCGCCGATCCCGCAGGCATCATGCTGGCTTTCCTGATCGGTGAATCGTTGCTGATGTACCTGTTCCATGCTTTCCTGTCCCCTCTTCCGCTGTAAAGCCTGTGCCGCTTCACGCTGCATATTCTCCGGGAATGCGAACGCCTCCCAATATGTCCTCGTATCATATACATATGTCTTTATAGAAAGAATTTCTATTTATTTTAGTGATGTATATCGTTAATGTCAACAATTTTCGCCCGTTCGATTTATTCATATTGCTGAACGCTGCCTTCAGAAATTCTAATATCGCTTTTTCCCATGCAGCGCTTGACATTTGCCTGCGGCGCGCGTATAATGCGCTCAAACGTACGGTTCGGCAATGTCCTTCCGGCTCATATGGAGACGCAAAAGCGGCGGCTGGATACAATTATAAAGCATATTTCGTGATTCCTCTTTTCATTTGTGTTGACGGCGGCCCGCAGGAAAACCTGCGGGCCGCCGTCATATGCTAAAAAGCCGCTGACCGGTTTCGTCTTGTCATGAAACAGAGATCCTGCAAACAACGCCGGAAGGCCCTGCGAAAGCAGGGCCTTCCGGCGTTTGGGCGGTTGGTGTTGAAGCTGCAGCGGCGCACAATGCCGTCCTCATAAGCTGTATTCGGCAAATGCGTGCCTGTTTTACTCCTGATCCATACGCAGAAGTGTTCAGAACGCGGGGGCTTTGAAAAGCTGACGGGGCTGCAGCGAAAAATCGCTGCAGCCCCGTTTAAATTTGTTCAGCGGCCCTGATAGTATCTGTACAGGAAGGTCACGATCTGGGCGCGGGTGCAGTAGGCGTCCGGGCTGAAGGTCGTGTCGCTGGTGCCGGTGGTGATGCGGTTGTCATAGGCCCAGAGGATGGCGCCGTAGTTGTACGCCGTGGTCTTGACATCCGTGAAGGGGTTGAACGTGCTGGGCTTGGCGGCGGAGGCGGCGCGGTAGAGGAACGTTGCGACCTGGCCGCGGGTGACCGTTACGTCAGGCCCGAAGGTGTTGGCATTGAGGCCGGTGGTGATGCCCTGCTCAACAGCCCAGAGGACTGCGTTGTAGTAATAATCGCTGGGCTGCACGTCCGTGAACGGGCAGACACGATATCTGGGCAGCGGGGAACCGGCTGCGCGCCAGAGGAAGGTGACGGTCTGTGCGCGGGTGCAGACGGCGTTGGGCGAGAAGGTGTAGCGGCCCGTGCCGGAGGCGATGCCGTTTTCTGCGGCCCACTTGACAGCGTCATAGAAGTAGTCGAAGCGGCTCACGTCATGGAAGTTGAAGCTGCCCGTATTGCCGCCGATCACGCCGGGGATGTAATCCATGCCGTCGTCGACATAGGGAACGAGCGTGCCGGTGAGGATGGCGTAGTTGTGCGTGTCGTTCGGGGTGAACGTCCATGCGTACGCCTTGCCGTCCTCAAGTACGGTCGTGAGAGGCAGATCCCATGCGATGGTGCCAGCCGGGCGGATGGTGCCGACGGTGAGCTTGGCGTCGGCAAGGGTCTTGCCGCTCGTTTCGAGCTTTGTGTAGCCGGGCGTGCCGGTCGGGGTCGCCTTGGTGATGGTGAAGGTCGCGGTCTTGTAGCCGAAGCTGGCGTCGCTGTTGAAGGTCACGGCGACGGTGTAGGTGCCGACGGTCAGCGGGAGGCCGGAGGCGTCAAGCGAAGCGCCGGTCGAGGCGTTGGGCGTGTAGCCGTAGCGCAGCGTGCCGGAATAGCCGGAAATGGTCGCATTCTCGTACTTGATGCCAGTACCGGTGTAGACAGCGGAGCCATCCGGGAAGGAGATGCTGCCGGAGACGTCGGTTCTGTCGTGGGTCGAGATCGTCAGCGCATAGCTGCCGCCGTTGTAGTTGCCGGAGACCGGGGTGACAGTGACCGTGAAGGTCGCCGCGCCGACTTCGTTCTTCAGCCGGAAGGTGATCTTGTTTTCGCCTTCGACAACCGCAGGTGCCACAGCGAAGATGTCGTCTCCGCCCTCAACAGCGGTGAGCTTGATGGAGAAGCCGGTTTCGGTCTCGCCTGCGAGGAAGAAGTCGGACGGGAGCGTTCTGGTCTTCAGGTCGGTCTCGGTGCAGAGCTCGGAGATCGTGCAGGGGTTCAGGGTCAGACCGGCCTTGTTGATGGTGAAGGTCTTGCTGGCCGTGCCGGTGAAGTTGCCCTTGCCGGTGACGGTAACGGTGACCGTGCCAGCGTTGATGCAATCCTCGCTGTAAGAAACGGTGTAGTCCGCATCGGTGAGCTTGCTGCCGTTAAACCTGACAGTCACTTCGGGGGTATGGGCCCTGGTGTTGTAGGTCACGCTGGGAATATTCGCGATCATAGCGCCGGAAATCGGAGCCTGCGCGATGGTGAAGTTCTTCGTGGCGGTGAACTTATAGCTGCTATTGTCGTTGCTGGTGACAGTGACGCTTGCGGTGTTCACGCCAGCGTTGACGTTGTTCGAATAGGAAACCGTGTAGTCAGCAGCGGCCAGAGTGGTCTCGCCGTATTTCACTTCGACGGCCGGTTTCTTTTCGCTGCCGTCGTAGACCGGAGTTTCACCTAGAACTGTGACCGTCACATCGCCGTCCGTCAGCTCTTTCTTGTTGACAACAAGTTCGCCGTTGACAGTATCGAGCTTGTAATTCTTGACGGTTTCGCTGTTGAGAACACAGGTGAACGCATACTTGCCGACTGGGTCGCCCTGCTTATATTCCGTGCCAACGGTGTAATCGGTATCCGCGAGCACATCGCCGGTCAGAAGGCCGTTGAAAGTGACGGTGTAGCCTTCGGTCGGAGTCGGATCGCCGTAGGTGATGGGGTCATGCGAAACAGCAGCAGTCAAGGGCTTGGGGGTAACGGTGATCGTAAATTTCTCCTGCGCATACGTCGTATCCGAGGAATAGGTAATCGTAACGGTCGCTTCGCCGACGCCAATCGCAGTCAGCTTGTAGGGGTCATTGTTCAAAATACCGGCGGGGGTTACGCTGCCCGAAATGTTACCGTTCTCGCCGGGTTTCGTTACATTGTAGCTCCATTCCGCGCTTTCGCCATAGACCAGACTTTCAGGAATTCCGGTAATCGTAAGACCGGCATTTTCTTTTTCGATGATCTTGACGTTCAGCTTCAGGATGAAGAGTTTGTCCTCTCCGCCTGCGATCTCCTCTACGCCGGGGTTGGTCGTCTCGTAGTTGTTGACCTTCAGGCCGAGCGTGACGGATGCGGTCTTGCCCGCGTCGTCCTTTGTCAGGCTGCTCTTGAGGTTCAGCGTCAATGTACGATTTGCCTCGTCAAAGGACGTCGGCGTACCGGAGATGACATCGACATCACCTGCGACAACAGCGTCGGTTCTCATCCAGTACTTGTTGTTCGTATCATTGAGGACTTCATCAGGCAGACCGAACTCGCTGAGCGGAATATCCACACTGGACGTTGTGTAGCAGACTTCGACAGAATGCGTATATTCGCCAGTGCCTTCTACGACGATGGGGAGCACCTTCAATGTAGCGCTCTGAATATTCGTGTTATCTTTATCAAACTTGTAATTCTTAGCGTACTCGTCTTTTAACAGAACCTTTGCCGTAACCGTAGCGGCAATGACATTGGTGCTCTTATTGTTCGAGGACACTTCGAACTCTACAAGGTCGCTGATGTCATTGTTCGTGCAGGTCGGCTCGATACCGTGCTCGTTTTTGTCGTACTGGAAGCACATCGCCTTATAATCATCGAGCGTGTACGGATCATCATTGATCGACTTCCATTCGTAGTCGCTCTTGGTGAATGTGATCTGCTTCTTCGCGACATTCACTTTGACAGTGCCGGTGACAGTGGCGTAGACTTCTTGCTGTGCGGGCGTGAAGACTACATTGAATGTTTGTTCGCCAGCATCGCCGACAGGGGTTTCTGCATTGTACTCATCCGCCCATGCGAACGTGCCCTCAACAGGCTGGCCGTTAAAGGATGCAGAGCAGCTGTCCAGTTTGAGGTTGAGCAGCTTATCGCCGTAGGTGGCGCTAAGATCTTTCAGATCGAGTGTCGGCTCGTCCTTATCCGCAGTCGTCGCAGTTACAACTGCCTGATATTCGGACACGCCGTTAAACTCAGGCCCCTTCTCGATCTTGGCTTTCTGCTCTTCCCCGTTGATCGTAACGGCAACAGAGCCCGGATCAAGCTCGTCAAACGCATAGTTCTCTGCCGGGTTCAGCGTGATCGCAATTGTATAGGTGGTGCCTGCCTCGAAGTTACCCTCGTGGTCAGGAGTTCCGGTGGCTTCCGTGCCTTTGTAGCATCTATAGCCATTCGGGACGGCTAGACCGCCGGTCACGTCCTTGAACGTAAGGGAACCCTTTGCCTGGCCCTTGCCAAAGCCTACGACGGTCAGCGTCGGATTGGTGACCGTCTTCGGGTTGATGGTGAAGGTGGCAGTTGCTTCACCCCGGCTCTCTTCTCCCTTGGCGGAAGCCTTGACGGTGTATGTACCGACAGATGCGGGATCCGTCTCATTGACGGTCAGGGTCGCATTCTCTGCATCAAGCGTAAAGCCGGTTGCAGGGCTGCCCGCGTCATTTGTTACCTCAAATGTCACAAGGCTGGTGATGTTGCTGCCGGCTTTGGACGTTGCGCTCAGGGTGAGAACATCGCCGCTGGCATACTCAGCCGAATCCGGGTCAACTTTGACGGAATCAATGGTGGGGGCTACGCCAATAACAGGTGCTTCCACTGCGATATCCGAAAAATCGATCTCGGTGAAATTTTCTGCTTCACCGCCTTTGTTCAGAGAACCGCAAATTTGGTTTCTATTAGAATCTTTGTCGACAGTGAATGTCAAATTGCCGGATTCCGCTTCACCACTGATTTTAAACAGAATATAAGCAACGGTCTTTGTGGCGTTAGCAGCTACTCTCTGGCCCGGTGTCAGTGCTATAGCAAACGGATAATGTCCCTCATCCGGCTTTGCGGCTGGGGTACTTAGGCCGCCCAGTTCATTCACCAACGGCCCAACATCCTCTTCATCATCCGATGGGAACGAATACAGCGACAGCTTCGTATTATCATACATAAGTTCTATAGCGAACGTATTCAGCCATCTGACAACATCATTGTTGACAAATTCAACTTTGCAAGCGACTGCATCACCCGCTTCGTATGTCTCTTTCGCTGTGCCTTCAATAATAGTCCCGTTTTCTGCATCTTCAGTAAAAGGTACTACACTCAGCTTGATCTCCGGGATTTCAGCCGCAGACACGGGCAAAACCAGGAAAGATGCCAGCAGCGCTGCAATCAGCAGCAGTGCGATATTTCGTTTCATCATATCATCCTCACTTATTATTTACTCATAGAAGGAGCCGAAATCTCCAACAAAATACTGCAAAACTCTTAACGCATCTCTCGTGTCTACCGCGTTATCAAAATTCACATCGGCTACGTCTTCATCCACTGAGCGGTCTCCAAGAAAAGCCTGCAAAATCCACAGTGCGTCTTTTGTATCAACCGCGCCGTCCCCGCTCACATCGCCCAGCATTTTTGCGGACTTCTCGCCGTACCGGAATGAGCCAACTTTTTTAAGGCTCAGGCCATCGGTGCCGTCAGTGCTGACATAGATGTTATAGACACCCGCAGTCATTTGCTTGGGAACCAGTTCGAACTCGGTCGTCGTTGAAACACCCTTCTGATCGATATAATACAGATTGGTTTCGGTCGGAACGACCGTGGTGGTCTGTGCCGTGTCCGTATTGATCAGGAAGACCAGCGAATACTGGCCGGGCAGGTTTTCGCAGGACAGCTTGAACTTGCTGGCTCCCTTATAGAAGCCGCCGTCGGAGGCCGCGTCCTTTACTGTCAGCGTATAGCCCGCTTCGGTTCTGATGTAATACGCGCCCGCTTCGGTCGCGTCTGCCGCGAACGCGGCGGCGGTGAGCATCGTGAGTGTCAGCACTGCGAGCAGCAGCGCAAGCAATCTTCTTTTCATGCCGCTTCCTCCATTGTCATAAATTGATCCGCATACCGCAGCAGGATCGCCGCGATCTGTGCGCGGGACGCGTTGGCCTCCGGCGCGATGCGGCTGCCGCCGACGCCGGAAACAAGCTCGTGGTAGACCGCCCACCAGGTCGCATCCTTCGCCCAGGAGGCGATGGTCGTGCTGTCGGCGAAGGTCTGCTCATAGATGCCGGTCAGCGTCAGCTCTGTGCCGCTCTGCCCGCCGTTCAGGCGGAAGAGGATGGCCATGGCCTGCTGGCGCGTGATGGGGGCGTCGGGGCCGAAGCGGGTGTCGGACAGGCCGTTGACATAGCCGTTTTCCACGGCCCAGCTCAGTGCATCCTGATACCAGTCCGCGCTGGCGTCTGCAAACGAGGCCGCCTTGGCCGCAGCGGGCTTGCCGCACATACGCCAGAGCATGAGGACGAACTGCGCGCGGGTCACGGCGGTGTCGGGACGGAAGGTGCCGTCGGAATAGCCGGTGACAAGGCCCATTTCCGCCGCGCGTTCGACCGAGGCGAAGGCCCAGTGGCCACGGGTCACGTCGCGGAAGGAGCCGGCTTTGACTTCCTCCTGCGCGCCATCCGCAGGCTTTTCCTCATCCTCGGGCTTGTCTTCATCCTCAGATTTCTTATCATCCTCGGACTTCTTATTGTCCGTGCCCGGCTTTTCGGCGTCAGAGCCGGAACCGCTGCCGCTGTCGGAGCCGCTGCCCTGCGCGATCAGCGCCGGGAGCGAATAGGAAAGCGGGAGCGCCTTGCCGTCCGTGTCGGACAGGAGCGCATCGGCAAGGGTCAGCTTCGCGTCGCCCGCCGCCTTGACGCGGAAGGTAAACACGGCGAGGCTGCCATCGGTCTTGACGGCGGTGGTGGTCGCCGCTGCGAGGATCGCGCCGACGCCGTCACGCGTTGCGTACGGGTTGCTCGCGGCGAGCATACCGGCAACGAGCGCCCCGTTTTCAATGCCGGTGCATTCGACAACGGAATCGTCGTAGCCCAGACTGAGCTGCACGGCGGCAAGACCTGTGTTGCCGGTCAGCTCCGCCGTGACGGTAAAGGTCTGTCCAACGTCCGGCAGCTTGTCCGGGGCTGTGAGCTTGAGCGTCGTGCCTGCGGCGCAGGCAAGCGGCGTCAGCAGCTGCACCGCCAGCAGCAGTGCGATGCCTATGGCCAATATTCGGTTGCGTTTCATTCTTCGCATTCCTCCTCATCTCGGTCGGACGTACAATCGGGGTGAAATTGTAACTGGGTGCTGCAAGAGTCTACACTACCCCTAGTATTCGTAGAATAATTATATACGAACTGTGCCGCAATTGCAAGATGCTGGCTGCTTTATTTGTGGGGAATTTGGAGAAAAAGTTTTTTCGGATGGGCGGCGATGCTGTGAAGCTTCAACAATTCGCGGCTGCTCCCCGCCCTCATCCGGCCCTTCGGGCCACCTTCCCCGGCGGGGAAGGCTTTGGGTGCGTGCGGATTCGCCGGACTGTCGGCGGTTTAACCGGGAATTGATTTGGATTTAAGATTCTGCGGGAAATATCACGAAGATTTAACGTAATTCTGGACGCGCATTTGACATTCTCTTTCTATATTTATATCAGATAAAACGA